>Ga0307942_1000931_pt1 | contig 22291 bp, 27 predicted proteins | sample OrgLakmetagen175_FD_201846 | JGI IMG/M metagenome (GOLD analysis project Ga0307942, IMG submission 201846) | Saline water microbial communities from Organic Lake, Antarctica - #175 | ecosystem: Environmental > Aquatic > Non-marine Saline and Alkaline > Saline | place: Antarctica: Organic Lake... | reverse complement strand
TTCCACAGCACTGCTCACTGCACTCCTGGTCACCAAAACTTGTATGCCCCGACAAACGAGTTTGCTTGGCCTGCCTGCAAAGTTTCAGACCTGGACGTTGGCTGCGTGGCTCTGGCCAGGCCCTGAGTCTCATCTTTCCAAATTTTCGTTCCGGGGTACGTCCAGCAGCACCACCCCCTGCCCCTCCCCTCCCCCTGACACCGCAGGGCTGCCTTATTTGTAAGTCTGGGTCACTGTGCAAGTTTCGGGGGCGGGGGGTGCGCTGGGCGGGCCTGCGTGCCCTGGTGCGAACTTTGGTGGGAAGACGGCAAACCTAGGGGCTGCGCCCCATGACTGGGGCTTCGCCAAAAAGTAGATAGGGATGAAGCAAAGATATGAAAAGTAGATAGGGATGAAGCATAGATATGAAAAGTCGATAGGGATGAAGCATAGATATGAAACGTAAATAGGGATGTGGCATAGATATGAAACGTAGATAGGGATGAAGCATAGATATAAAACATAGATAGGGATGAAGCACAGATATGAAACATAGATAGGGATGGAACATTGATGTGAATCATAGATAAGGATGAAACGTAGATAGGGATGCAGCATAGATATGAAACGTAGATAGGGATGAAGCATAGATATGAAAAGTAGATAGGGATGAAGCATAGATATGAAACATAGATAGGGATGAAACATTGATGTGAATCATAGATAGGGATGAAACATAGGTAGGGCTGCAGCCACGTGTGTACACGCAACGCTACGCGGTTGTATATTTGTAGGGTTGGCCAGATCCATATATATACGGTGTACATACGGTATTTGTGGCAGGGAAATCACCAAATATACGGTGTATATATACGGTTCTGGCCAACCCTATATATTTGCGCAATTCCCTGCTAGGAGTGCTGCGTGAATAGCATGCAAGTGTTTGAGGTTGGCCGTTTCTGCGCGCAGGTTGCTATGAGATGCCTATGAGACGTTGCTGCCTATGAGAGGTTGCTGCCTATGAGAGGTTGCTGTCTGTGAGGATGGCACCCACAAACGCTTTGTCACGAACCCTTGTCTCCCCACCCTGCTTGTACTGTGTGCACAGATCGCTCTCATTCAAAAAATGGATCCCTGACAGCCACTGCGCGCCACAGCTTTCTGTGTGGCGGCAACACATTTCCTGCCTGTGTGCATAGGTTGCTGTTCTTGTGAGGATGGCACCCATAACTGCTCTATTACACTTTTAAAAACCACCCTGACTTTGCTGTGTGCACAGATTGCTGTGAGTGGAGATGGGTCCCTGAAGACATGGTATGCTTACCATAGCAACAAGGCCGTTGCAGACATGGTAGCTGCCGCAGGTGTGTGTGTTTGTGCAAGAGTGTACACATGTCTGAGTGTGTACGTGCACATTAACATGTGAGTGTGTGCATGTGTGCCCACGTGCCCATGCACGTATGCATGTCTGTGTATGTGCGTGACACACAATCTGCTCCTTTCACTAAAATGACAATGCTTTCTCAATAAAGGGGAGTCACATCATTGAGGATTCAAACGAGTGAGGAGTGAGGAGTCACACAAGTGAGCAGTTACACGAGAGAGGAGTGAGGAATCACATTATTGAGGAGTCAAACGAGTGAAGAGTGAGGAGTCATACAAGTGGGGAGTTACACGAGAGAGGAGTGAGGAATCACATTATTGAGGAGTCAAACGAGGGGAGTCACACGAGTGAGGTGTGAGGAGTCACACAAGTGGGGAGTCACATGAGTGAGAAATGAGGAGTCACATTTTCGAGGAGTCGAACGAGTGAGAAATGAGGAGTCACACAAGTGAGAGTTTACGCGAGAGAGGAGTGAGGAGTCACACAAGTGAGGAGTCACATGAGTGCGAGAACATGCAAGCAGACAATCGTGCAAGGTTGTTGATAGTGCCCCTGTCACACCCTCAGTGCTTATGAAAACGCAACGCACGCATGTACATTTCAGTCTTGTCATTCAAAATGCAAACACACACACACGCACACAATGTGCAGGCTATTCGCTGGTGCACCTTCTACCCTGCACTGCCTTCAAAAAGAGGCAGCGCTTACATAAACACGCACATTCAAATCTCGTCAATTTAAACGCGCAAACACACGCACGCAATGTGCAGGCTTGTCGCTGGTGCACCTCCTCCCCCGCCCTGCCTTTAAACAAAAAAAGGCAAAGCATATTTACACCTTCAAATTACGTAATTAAGACGCGCAAACACACGCACGCAATGCGCAGGCTATTCGCTGGTGCACCTTCTCCCCCGCACTGCTTCCTTGCAGCAGGCTGGGGGCCTCCACCGAATGACCCTACGCAACCATACCAAACCCTTAAAAAAAGTGAGTATGTGTGTGTTTGTCTGTATGTCTGTATGTGCGCGCGTACTTATGTCTGCATGTGTGTGAATTTGTGTGCATGCATGTGTGTGTGTGTGTGTGTCTGATCGTGTGTGTGCGTGCATGTCTACAGGAACCTTGTGGTCGGCCTCAATAGCCATGACATGATGGTAACCATAGGACATGTTGTGCTTCACTCAATCAATCAACACAGGTTGTGAACAGCCCCAACGCAGGTCACTTACAATGTGTCAGATCAGATCGTTCGCACCAAATATTGAGTCGTTCGCACAAAAAATCGAGTCGTTCACACAAATTGAGTCGTGTACACAACTCGATCGACACAGGTCGTGATCAGCCCCAATGGCCAAGACGTAATCACAATCTCTGAAGATGGGACCGCCCAAGTGTGGGACATGAACGTAGGGGACTGCGTCATGCAGGTACGCACGCATGTGTGCGTGCGTGTGCGTGTGTGTGTGTGCGTGCATGTGTATGTGTATGTGAATGTGTGTGTGTGCGTGCATGTGTATGTGAATGTGTGTGTACGTGTATGCATTTATGTGTGTGTGTGTGTACGTGTGCATGATGCGACGCCTTGCCTTATATCAGTGCAGAAATCAGCAACAGCCAGTGGCAGCCATTTTGGTAGACGTGGCCATCATCAGCAGCTGGTATAATGAATGTGCACATGGCTTTAGTGATGCCTGCACCTTGCGCGAGAAGTGTCTGTTTTAAACGTGGATACGACCATTATCCTCAGTTGCTGTATCCTGTACGTACGCATAAGTTTCATATTTGTTTGCAGCTTGCACAACAAGTGCCCCTCTTACTCGTGACTATTATCATAGCCTGGCATTCGTGCGTACGTGTTGATTACATAACTGCTCGCAGCTTGCATGCCTTATGCCCCTCCTACACGTGAGCGTGACCATTTTCTTTGGCCGGTATTGGCCTTGCCCTAGTTTTGCCTTGCCCATAACTGTGCCTATCTACTTGCCTTGCCTTATGTTTACCGTGCGTGTGTGTTGATTACATTATTGTGTGTGTTTATTACATTAATGTGTGTGTTACACTAATGTGTGTGTGTTAATTACATTTAAGCGTGTGTGTTAATTACATTAGTGCGTGTGTGTGAATTGCATTAATGCTTGCAGCTTGCACGGGAAGTGCCCCTTCTAGATGTGGACGTGGCCCCAGGAGGCACCCTGTGCTGCATTGCCAGCGAAGACGGGCACTGCTGTTTGTGGGATCTGGAGACGGGCCAGATCAAGCACGTGCTGAAGGGGCACGGAAGCAGGTGTGTGTTCTTTATGTGTAAGCAGAGGTGTGTGTGTGCGCTTCTGTGTAAGCGTTCTTTGCGAGAAAGCAGAGGTGTGTGTGCTTCTGAGTAAGTGTTCTTTGTGTGCAAGCAGAGGTGTGTGTGCTTCTGTGTAAAGTGTGCGTGGGCCCTTTTGTGAAACCTGGAGATGGGCCAGGTCAAGCACACATGCTGGAAGGGCACAGGGACTGGTGTCTGTATGTGTGTGTGTGTGTGTGTGTGTGTGTGCGTGCGTGCGTGCGCGAGATCGTGAGTATGTGTGTGAGTTTGAGTATGTATGTGTGTATGCAGTAAATTGGCTGGTTTACGCATTTTGATGAAATGTATGTGTTATGCAGCATATCCTTAGCAGAATTTTATTTCCGATGGCAATATTAGAAGCCTTGGTTGGGGCGTGGCCTGCGCACTAGATAGCTGCCATAGCCGTGCATGGATTTCTGGTTCTTGGGAGTTAGTCCAAGCAAACTGAGGCATTGTTGCACCCCCCTTGTCTCCATTCAAACATCGATTTCGTGGTTCTGTTCAGGGAAAACGGGGAAATGCAATTTAAGATGTCTATATGATCAATACGCACCGCATGAACGAACACACTATGCGTGCCAATCTATTATTAAATACATGCGTCTGCACCAATGCACACGTTTTTATATTTACTCTAACTCTCACACTCACATGCTTACGTGCTCACGCAGGTCGGTGCTGTGGCCGTTCCTCGCCAAGGGGTGCAGTGTGATTATGCACACGTGATTTGAAACACACGTGTTCATTTTCACACACATGTTTATTTCCACAAGGTCATTGCTGTGGCCTTTGATCGCCAAGGCCTGCAAAACGATCAGCACACTACAGTTATTACACCAAACACACACACACACATACACACACATACACACACAAGGTCATTGCTGTGGCATAGATTGCCACCTGCAAAACGATCGGCACACTACAGTTAATACACCACACCACACACACACACACCACACACACACACACATACACACACAGGGTCATTGCTGTGGCCATTGATCGCCAAGGCCTGCGATGTGTGACTGTGAGTGCCGACTGCACCGGTCGTGTGTGGTCTCTCCAAGATGGCAGCTGCGAGCAGCTGTTGCAAGGGCACCGTGTAGATGGTGCGTAGCTGAGTGTGTGTGTGTTGGCGAGTGTGGGTGTGGGTGTGTGGGTGGTTGTGTGGTGTGAATAAATGTGGGGTGGGTGTGGTCATGGGCGGGTGTGGGTGAACGGGTGTTGGTATTTACAACTAAAAACGAAGATTTTTGAAGTATTTGGGTTCTATTATTACAAGCGCCTTTCGTCCTGCTTCTAAGCCCCCCCCCTCCCCTGCTGTGCGGAAGGAACGAAGGGTGGTTGTTAGTGTGGTTGTGTGTGTGGGGGGGGGTCTGGGTGTGTGTATGTGCACACCATCGGGTGTGGATGAAATATTAAATCTTCCCCCACACACTCACACACACATGCAAACACACACACACACACACACATTCTGGTTTAAACTGGTGCACACACACACGCATACGGGTACACGTAGGTGGGGGGCTTGGCACTATTTTTGACGTGGCCATCAGTTTTGATGGCACCATGGCGGCCACAGCCTCTGAGGACTTCACGTGCCGAATTTGGGATTTAGACGAAGAGGCATGCGCGCACGTCTTGGAGGGGCATAGCGGCTGGTGCGTGCTGGAATTCGTGATTTTTCCATCTGTTTTATTTACTGTGGGGGTAGGATTGGAGCGCGCACGTCTTGGAGGGACACAGCAGCTGGTGCGTTCTTGGATTTGTGAATTTGTTTTTTTACTTTGGGAGAAGGATTGGAGCGTACGGCTGGTGCGTGCTTGAATTTGGATTTGTGATCTGGTTTTTGTTCTGTGGGGAGGGGGCAGGATTGAAAAAGGAGGCGTGCGTGCTTCTCCTACCGAGCGCGTCAAGAGGGTGCGGTACGTAACGTGCGATGAACTTAAGGTTGTTTTTCCTTGACATTGTTGGCCCAGTTGCCGCCTCTCGCAATGATGGCAAGCACACGTATACCGACACACACGCACACACATGCACACACAATCTTACGTGCGCAAACACGCACATACACACATGCATACACACACAGTGTTACGCATACACCTAGTGTTACACACGTGCACATACATGTACACACGCACATGTATAGACTACACACACACGCATACACACCCACTTACCCACACATTTTCTTGCTGCCTGGGTTGTGAGCGTGAGCTTCAAGGGCAACACACTTTCACATTCACACGTGGACATACATTTACACACGCACATCTTTAGACTACACGCACATGTATAGACTGTACACACACGCACATACGCACACACACAATTTTTTGCTGCCAGGGTTGTGAGTGTGAGCTTCATGGGCAACACGCTGGACCTGGTCACCGCCTCTCATGATGGCACTGCTCGTGTGTGGGATGGGGAGAGCGGAAAGTGCACCCATGTCTTGGCTGGCCACACAGGTTTGTGATTGTGTGTGTGTGTGTGTGTATGTGTGTGTGTGATTGTGTGTGTGTGTGTGTGTGTGTGGTTGTGTGTGTACGTGCATTATGTATGTGCGTTCCTGAATGCATGCCCGTGTGTGCATATCAGTGTGCTTGCGTACGTAGGTGCATGCGTGTGTGTATGTGTGAATGAGTGTGTGTGTCCGTACGTGTGTGTGTGTGTATGTAGGCAGAGGTTTGAGGTGGGGTGGAAATCGGAACGAAGGAAGTGAGTGTGCTCCTTTGAGGGTGTGTGTAACAGGATACACGTATGTTTTTTGTGTACCAAGTTGAAAACTTTCTGTTCAGTTATGTGTGTGGCCTCGTGGTTGCTGGGAATATTTCGTGCTGGCACAGCAAAAGGACTGAAAGCCCTGGTAGCACTGCTGTCCAAAAAGTAGCACTGCTGTCTAAATAAGCGGCACTGCTGTCCAAAAAAGTAGCACTGCTGTCCAAAGAGTGGCACTGCTGTCCAAAGAGTGGCACTGCTGTCCAAAAGTGGCACTGCTGTCCAAAAAGTAGAACTGCTGTGCAAATAACGGTCGGCACACACCGTATTTAACTAAAGCATCGTGCGCACATGCACACATGGGTCAAGGCCACCGCGAGTAAATACTCAATTGATTTCCTTGGATGTCTACACCTAGCTCATCTGCGCTTGCCTCTTTGCCATCTGCATGGTATTACAACTACACACACACGGACGAAAACACACGCACACACGCACACAACTACGCACACACAGACACACACATGCGCACAGGTGCACTGGCGCGCAACATAAACAAACACAGACACACGCGTGCATGTGCACATGCATACACACACAAACACACACACACACGCACGCACGCACACACACATACACACACACGCCTCACAGGGCGGCTGAACAAGGTTCGGGTGGACACGAGTGGCAAGTTTGCCATCACGTGCGGCGACGACAACGCAGCGATGGTGTGGGATTTGGACACAGGCAAACGGCTGGCCACTTTGTTGGGTCACACAGGTGTGTGTGTGTGTGTGAGCGTCTGCAAGGCGGTTTTCATGTGTTCAGGTAGAATAAGCATGTGTGTGTGGGTTTGTGTGTGTGTGTGTGTTGTGGTCTGTGGAGCACTCTGATCGTGTTCAGGCGGACAAGGGTGTGTCGTGTCTGTGCGTGTGTGTTGTGGGTTGGTGGGAATAGGATCCAAAATTTTACATTCAGCAAGGGTGATAGAGTCACGTGCTGTTAAAAATGTTGTACATGTGCTCCATGATGCCCATGCCTTGGCAACACACAAACACAGGCACATGCACACACGCTCGCGCGTGTTCACGCATTCGCCAATGCTCATTACTCGCAAGCTTCTATACACACAGGACGATGATGCTCCATACACAGAGGGCAATATAGCTCCACACCCAAATCGTGTGTAACGAACATGTGCAGCACGGGTTGAGGATGCCATTGTTATCATACGTCATGGTTGAAGCTTGACCATTCTAACAACCACAACATATGCACATACATACACACAAACGCACAACTGCACGCAGGCTCACGTACGCTGGCAACCCAGCGTAACCTCACACTCATGTTTCCTGTGTCCCTCACAATCCGTGCATCGCTTATATTTTGTGTGTGAAATGTTTATATTACGTCTGTCAATTGTTTATATTTTGTGCGTGAAATGTTTATACTTTGTGTGTGAAATGTTTACATTTCGTGCGTGAAATGTTTATATTTCATGTGTGAATTGTTTACATTTCGTGCGTGAATTGTTTATATTTCGTGTGTGATTTGTGTGCAGCATGGGTTAATGATGCCGTCATCACACGCGATGGATCCCGGGCCGTGACCGTGGCGGGCGATGCGCTAGCACGTGTGTGGGATGTCAGCACCGGAAAGCTGGACTGCTGTCTTGAGGGCCACAGCGACAACATACGCAGCGTGGTACGTGTGTGTGTGCGTGCGTGCGTAGTTGTGTGCGTGGGTGTGTGCGTTATGTTCCAGCAGGTCATGCAAGCTGATCTGCTGTCTTGAGGGCCGCAGCAACATCATGCGCAGTGTGGTATGTGTGTGTCTGTGTCTGTGTGTTCAATTGGGGTATGCAGTTTTGTGCACACTTAATTGTTGCCGTGCATATGTGTATCCAACTTCCACCCCAAAAACAAAAACGACTTGTTCAGGTTACGTTATTTTGTTTTTGCAGACAAACACTTTTTAGCTTACGGCCCCCTGCAGAACCATTTCCTCAGAGATGTGAATTTTAGCTGTGGTGTCATTTTGAGTCTGTTGTTGTGCTTCGCATGGGGCCCAAGATAGAGACATGAGATAATTAACTGAAATTTAGAGATGAGCAATAAATGTGTCGTAAATATGGAGAGAACGTGTATCTTGTACCTCTTCCTGCGGCAGGTCTTGACCAACAGGATTTATGTAATATCTGGAGAGAATGCCACGCAAAATACGAGTATAACACACACACACACACACACACACACACTTCCCACACCTCTTCCTGTGTGTGTGTGTGTGTGTGTGTGATTCAGGTCATGACCAACAAGGGCCGCTTTGTCGTGACGGCCAGTGACGATTGCACCGCTCGTGTGTGGGACCTGCACGCGGACATGAGCACGCATGCCGTGGACTGCCACACCTCACGCATCAGGGCGGTGAGTGATGCAGCACGATGGTGGTGATGATGATGATGACGCAGGGTGCTGCTGATGATGCTAGTGCAAGCGTGTGTGTGTATGTGTGTGTGTTTGCATGCGCATGTGCATGCGTGTTTGTGTGCGTCTGTGTGAGCGTGAGTGTGAGTGTGTGTGAGTGTGTGCGTGTGAGTGTGAGTGCGTGCATGTGAGTGTGAGTGTGTGTGTGAAAGTGTGTGAGTGTGTGTGTGTGTGTGTTTGCGTATACGTGGGTTTTTGCATGCAGGCCGGTTAGATGACGGCATAGGCGTGGCATGGCCGAGGATGATGCAGGCACCCTTATCATTGGGATGCGTCACTGGGCAAGAAACGTAGCTGAACAGCCACAGCACCTTTGTGTCCTGTTTTTGTACGCTGGATGGGATGTGGTGCTCCTGTATGTGCAGTGTATGTAATTGGGCTTGTGGATCTGCGCAGTGTGACAGTACTGTGTGTTTGCAACCCTGTGCTTCTTCCACCAGGCCGGTCCGCTGGCTGGTGCGCACAGTTTGTTACTCCACACACACACAGACACACGCACACGCACACACACTCTTCCCAGGCCGGTCCGCTGGCTGGTGGTGCGTCCGTGGCCTCAGTGGATGATGCTGGCACCCTCATCATTTGGGATGTGTCAGAGGGCAAGAAACGCCACGTGCTTGAAGGGCATGTGCCTGGACAGACCTATTTTGGTATCACAGAAGATGGCACAAAGGTGGGTGGGTGTGGGTGTAGGCATGGGTGTGGGTGCGTGGGTGGGTTTGGGTATATGGTAGTAGTTGTGTGGATGTGGATGTGGGCGTGGGTTGGGGGTTGATTGTGTGTGGGTGTGAGTGTGAGTACAAGTGTGTGGGTGTGGGTGTGTTACACGTTACGCGTGTTTGGCTTATTTGCTAGCAAATGCCATGAAGCAGCAAGTGGTTGAGGGGCCTCGTATAGCACAATTAAGGGTTGAAATGAAGGTCAGGCTGAAAAAAAAGCATCGTAAAAATGTGTTGAAGTATTCAGATGCTTGTGGTTTCCAGTCACACACACATACACACACACACACACACACACACAAACACACACACAGTCGTGCACTGCAGCAGTGATTTGGCATGGTATTGTGCTAATTAGTGTACAAAGGGGACTTAAGCTGTCTCAACGGCATGTGTGCACATATTAGTTTACACATATGCACATGTACGCACATGGCGCAGGTCATGACCGGCAGCATTGATCGCAGCACTGTGTCGTGGGATGCGCAGCATGGGAATTAGCTGTATCAATTGCACGCGCACTTTTTTTAACACACACTCACGCATACGTACGCACATGGCGCAGGTCATGACCGGCAGCAGCAATCACAGCACTGTGCTGTGGGATGCACAGAGAGGGACTTAGCTGTCTCAATTGCACGCGCGCAATATTGTACACACACACAAATACACACGCATACGTACGCACATGGCGCAGGTCATGACCGGCAGCAGCGATCGCAGCACTGTGCTGTGGGATGCGCAGCATGGGACTTAGCTGTCTTAATTGCACGCGCACATTTATTCACACACACACACACACACACACACACACACACACACACACACACACACACACACACACACACACACACGCGCATACGTACCCACACGGCGCAGGTCATGACCGGCAGCAGCGATCGCAGCACTGTGCTGTGGGATGCGCAGAGAGGCGTTAAGCTGTCCAGCTGGCCTCCCCAACAGGGGTCAAGGGTCAAGGACATGGCTTTCTCAAAGGGGGGCCGCTTTGCCGCACTTGTACTGTACGACTCCTCCATTGCCGTGTGGGACATGAATTCAGGTGTCTGGGTGTGTTTGTGTGTGTGCACGTGTGCGTGTGCGTGTGTGTGTGAAAAGTGTTGGTGCATGTTTGCGTGCCTGCGTGTGTGTATGTGTGTTTAAGGTGGTGGTGCATGTTTGCGTGTGGGTTTTAACGTTGCAGTGCTTGTGCTCTGTTGTTGCTCATATTTTAAATACTACTGATCTGTGTGGGACGTGCAATTGTAAGTGAGAGAGGGCATGTAGTTCTATGTGTGCATGCTGTTAATGCTTTGGAACATGGACTGGTATTGCTTTGGTACATGCACCTAAAGACGTGTGGGGCATAGGGCAAGTGTTGGTGCAGGTTTGTAAATGTGTGGGTGTGGAGAGCGTGTGGCCGCAATGTACTGCACCTAAGCATGTGCAGACACACACACACACGTACACACACACATTCACACAGGGGAGGTGGCTGCACAACTGATGGGGCGTGGCGAACGCGTGGGCCGCAATGTGCATACTGGCGGGGTGAACGGGGTGCTTCTCACAAAGGACGGCGCCCTGGCAGTGACCTACGCTAAGGTGCTATGTGTGATTGCTTGTGTGTGTGTGTGAGGGGGGGGGGTGTAGATCTGCTTTCTTGCTCGATTAGCTGATAAAGCAAATGCTATGTTTTTGAGTCAAGGGCTACACAGCATGGACATGCGCGTTCACGTATGATGTGAGGTGAGCTCGTACAGACTCGAAAATCGTTGAGTCCGCTGTCTTTACATGGGTAGAGGCTGAGTGGCACGTGACACCTGTTTGGTGCCATTGATACTGAGAAACGCAAAACAAATTGTTTGGCCCTGCGCAACTGAACCATGTGGTGCATATCTGTGTGTGTGTGTGTGTGTGCTGATGTTGAGGGCACACACAATATAAGCACACAACTTTGCCATTGCCGTGACTTGATGTTCTGGCAATATGGCTGGACTGCTCGGAGTGGGGCGCCTCAGGACTGCTATCCACACACTCTCGTCAATAACTACACACTACTTTACAGACACTTGCAGGGATGTATTGCACACATTTGGAGCGTTTCAACAACTCAGTCCTGGTATCTATGCACCAACTCACACACGTCTACACATTAACACACACACACCACACACACACACACACTCACAGAACTGCACTGCACTTACACATACGCACGCACGCGCACTCACATACATGTGCACACACACACACACAATTGCAGGACTGCACTGCACGCATTTGGAGCGTTTCCAGCAACTCGGTCCTGCATGTCATTGCTGGACACACAGATGGCATCTGTACTGCTGCACTGAGCCCTGATGAGGTGTGTGTGTACATGTGCGTGTTGTTGTGCGCATGTTTTGACGTGCATTTGTATGTGCGAGTGTGTGTGTGGGTATGCGTGTGTGCGTGTGCATCTGAGCTTGTACAGACGCTCGTGTGCATGTGTGTGTGCGCGCGCGTGTGTGTGTGTGTGTGTGTGTGTGTGTGTGTGTGTCTGTGTGTGCTGTGCGTGTGTGTGTGCCTGCGTGTGTCCTGCCTTTGGGAATGTGGAATGCGTTTTTTACTCATGGCTATCGTGATGACTGGAGCTTTAATCTTGTGTTATGCCTCTTTGTGAGTAAAAGCAGTGTTGGCCAGAACCATATATATACATATACAATGTATATATACGGTATTTTTGGCAGGGAAATCATCAAATATACGTTATATGTCACGTACGGTACATATACACGGTTCTGGCCAACCCTATGTATATGTCACAATTCACAATTTACAGTGTTGGTGAGTTAAGCATAGCTGAGATGCCAATGCCCTTAAGTGAGTGTAAGCGATAATGCCACTACCACTACGTCTCCTATTGCTTAATACTTAATACAGTGAGCTTTGGGACTGTTTGAGCACGTGCACACAAATAATGTACACACACAATCACAATTACAAGCACGTATACACACACAATGGTGCGCTCCACACACAAACACAGATGCGCAAGCTCGCGCACACACATGCACGCACATTCCAACACAAAACACTAGCACACCCATGCACACACACGCACACATACACACCGCACATACACACACGCACAAGCATGCACACACACGCAAGCACGCACACATACACACTCACTCTGTTCAGGCCCTCCTAGCCACTGCCTCCTACGCCCCCACCGTGCACATCCACCATATGTCTGACGCCTCTCCGCTAGCTATCCTAGACCATGAGGCCCCTGCTTCCATTCTGGCCTTTTCTCCAGACAGCAACCTGCTGGCTGCAATCCTGGAAAACCACCAGGTGAGGGTGTGTGTCTGTTTGAGTGTGTAAAACCACCAGGTGAGGGTGTGTGTGTCTGTTTGAGTGTGTATGTGTGTGCGTGCGTGTGCATGTGCGTGTGTGTTTAATTATGTGTGCAGGGGCGTGTACATGTTGTGTATGTGTCTTCGTGTGTGTGTGTGTGCGTGTATTTTCTTGTGTATGCATGTATGTGTACATGTTGTGTGTGCGTGCGTGTGTATTTATGTGTGTATTCAGGTGCGTGTGCATGTTGTGTCTGTTTGTGTGTGTATGCGTATGCGTGTGCACGTGCGTGTTTTTATTTTGTGCAGGTGCGTGTACATGTTGTGTCTGTTTGTGTGTGTATGCGTATGCGTATGCGTGTACGCGTGCTTGTGTGTTTAATTTGTATGCAGGTGCGTGTACATGTTGTGTGCTTGTGCGTCGGTGTGGGTGTGGATGTGGGTATATGGCCCTGGGTGCGGGGGTAGGGTTAAGGTGTGTTGATTGTGTGTTTGAGTGTACGTGTGGGTGTGGGTCACTCTGAAAATGATTGCTTGCCATGATTGTGATTTTGAGTGTGTGTGTGGGTGTGGGTCACTCCTAAAATGATTGCTTGCCAAATTTGTGACCATTGGATCACAATCATGGCAAGCAATCATTTTCAGAGTGACCCACACCCACACGCACTATCAAAGGCTTGCAAGGAGAACATTTTCATACATTTTAGTGCCAAGCATTTCTATAGGTGCCGAGCATTCTGATAAAAGCCTAGACTTAGATTCTCACAAGGATGGCACCATGCAGCAACACGCTTCCTCATTAAGTACCTCATTACACTAATTGGTGCTTGCCTGGACTGTTGGTACAGGTATAGTTGTGTGGCATCGTTTGACTGACTTCTTATCGAATACATACTTAGGGTTTAGAACACAAACACACGCGTGCGCACACACACACACACACACACACACACACACACACACACACACACAGAAAAACGCACACACACATACAGAAACACACACACACAGAAACACACACACACACACGCCACACAAACTTCGTTGGTGCGTGTTTGCAGGTCGTTGTGTGGAACCTGTCAGCCAATGACTGTCTGTCCCCACTGCAAGCTCACAAAGCCAGCATTGCAGGGGCGGCCTTCTCTCCTGACAGTACCATGCTGGCAACGTGTAGCCTGGTGAGTGCCCAACTTCTGTAATTATGTGGAAGAAATGTGTGTGTGCGTGCATGTGTATTGTGTGTGTTCATGTGAGCTAGTGTGACCTTGCTGGCAACGTGTAGCCTGGTGAGTGCCCAACTTCTGTGATTGTGGAAGAACTGTGTGTGTGCATGTGTATTGTGTGTTTTCATGTGAGCTAGTGTGACCTTTCTGGCAACGTGTAGCCTGGTGAGTGCCCAACTTCTGTAATTATGTGGAATAACTGTGTGTGTGTGCGTGCATATGTGTTGTGTGTTTTCATGTGAGCTAGTGTGACCTTTCTGGCAACGTGTAGCCTGGTGAGTGTCCAACTTCTGTATTATGTGGAAGAACTGTGTGTGTGCGTGCATGTGTATTGTGTTTGTTCATGTGAGCTAGTGTGACCTTTCTGGCAACGTGTAGCCTAGATAGAGTGAGTGAGAAACCCCTTGTGGCCAATGCATCTAGTTTGAGGCACACCTTTTGTTGTATCTTAGAAGCTCAAGAACGAGAATACAAAGCACAAGTAATAAAAGGTGCATGAGTTTGGCAGGAGGGGGCGTAGGTACCCACACCAAATTTTTTGGGATTTACACTAGGGGGTTTTGCGGAGGTGCGGAGTTTCCGGGTCCTAGGCTGAAACAATTTGACACACAAACACGCACTCGTTCATACACACACACACACACACACACACACATACACACACACACACACATGCACGCATTCACACACACATGCACGCATTCACACATGCATGCACACTCAGGACTGCTCTGCACGCGTTTGGGACACCCGCACCGGTCGCCAAATCGCATTTGTGGTGACAGACACTGGGCTGCGCACGGTGTGCTTTGCGGGCGCCCCATGCCCTGACGTCCTGGTGCTGGGGGACGTGGCGGGGCACATACACTTCCTGGACTTCCCCCCAGAGCTGCATGCTGCAAACGCCCCCACGTATTAAAAACCCTGCTATCTGCTAGCACTTTCTGGTGGACGTCCCCTTCAGGCGCTGCATGCTGCAAACGCTTTCACGTATTGTTATGGATCAGGGCTGGTATATGTGCAACTGCTGCGCATGTACGAGTGTGTGTGTTGTGTGTGTGTGTGTTGTGTGTGTATGTGTGTGTGTGCATTGAGACGTGCTGCAATTGAGCTTCTAATGGGCAGTCTTCCTAGTGACTGCAGGCGTGGGTAGCGCTGTAAAGCTCTTGTTTAGTTTGCCAAGCTCAGGCAACTTTGTGGCTCATTTTGCTAAATAAGGCGAGGGAGGATGCACGTGTGTGTGTGTGTGTGTGCTTGTTCGTGCGTGTGAGTGTGGGGGGGTGGAGGGGAGGTAAACCCTAATCTAGAGCAAGCTTCTGAGTGCGGCTTATTTGCCCAATCAGCGCATGCTGTGTGCAGGATTGGCTCAATCGTTCTCATATGTCAAGTGACCAGTGCTTGTGTGTGCGTGTCGTGTCACATGTGTGTTTGCCTTTCATCATGCCATGTTTGAGGGTGCATCAGTTGTTGTGCATACACATGCAGGTGTGCGTGCACACTGAAGTGCTCACAGCAATTGTATGCATGTACATTGTATGTTTGCACCAGCACTTTTTTGCAAGTACGCTGGCGCTCATTCCTTTTCAAGTTATCAGCTGCGCGTTATGACAGACGGTGTCATTCGTGCACAGCCATCTCCGTGTGTTGCCGACCCTATGAGTGTGTGTGTACGTGTTTCGCCAACCCTATGAGTGTGTGTGTGTGTTTCACGAGCTGGAAGGACTTGGCCCCAATCCGTGCCTTCGTTGTGATGTACAAAGTGCACAAAAAAGTTTGGAGCAAATCAGAGCGTCCGCTTCTTTTGCTCTGTGGACATGTGAAGTTTTGCTTAATTTCCATCATAGCGGAGTGACCTCTGCCAATCATTCACTCCACTGACCCAACCTCAGTGTTTTATGTCACAACGTATGTGCTGGAGTCACCATTCATGCTCAATAATGACGCCTGTTTGGATTACCTGTAGATGCGCTTGTGCAGGTGTGCTGGACGTTTGTGATTGTGCTGGCACCTCCTGTCTCCTGGCTCACATGTTTTTGGCATATTATATCTCTGCCATGACGACAACCTCAAGGTTGTGGCATACTTTTTCGGAGCATCACCATATTAATGTGCTAGGCACGTGTGCACCCATTGCGCGTTGACGTCGTTCTAGTACATTGTGTTATGCTCCTTGTTTGTATGTCACACCTTTCTGTATATTTGCACTGCATTCATTTTACTATGGAGGAGAGCCCATCAGCGCTCATGTCTTATTATGGATGAAAAATTTAGTGGACATGATCTGAAGAGATGCCAGGAGCATGGACTAGGAGCTCTTGCTTATTTTGTCTGAAGAGTTCATAGCCTCTTGCTTATTTTGTCTGAAGAATTCATGGCCTTGTACTTTCTATTTGGCCAGATCATGTGGTATGCAAAGGACACTTGGAGCTGAAATGGGGCATCCATTCTGGCATGGCTCTAGTCTCTGTTTTAATCAGGCAAAAATGACGCACAATTGAGCCATACGCTGCTTTTGCAACAAATGCCTGTATTTTACCCTGCATCAAAAACCACGAAAACCACTCCTTGCATTAATAAAGGGTAAAAATCCACTTTTAATTTTCGGGTTGTGGTGTTCACCCCCAAACCGACTTTCCTGAAAATCCAAGAATGTGTGCACTTTTGTCTAAGATGGTGGGCTGCAAACTTGGAATCCTGAAATTTGACCCAGGGGGTGGGCAGAGAGCCCCTAAAATTTCAGATCACTCTCAGATCACACATTTCTCACATTCCAAGCCCCCAACCTTTATGGATGTCTGTGAAATTTGCTCTGTTGGAAGGACTTCTTCTCAGCTACCTGTGAGTATGCTCCATGTGTGAATGACGGGACCCTAAACCCTAAACCCTTCCTACAAGGTTTATAAGGTTTATATAAATAACTTCAGTCAAGAAGTGCGATTGCTCATACAACGCAATTAGTTCATGGAGGAAAAAACAACGCTTGTTATGGCTTAAAAAGTAGCACATTGTGGGCTCCTGTTGGGGGAAACAGAGATGTTTTTTTTTTGCGTAGAGAAATCATGTGGGGATTGGCGCAGTGGAAAAAGACACGCTGCTCATCTTGGATATCATCAGCATCACACAGGTCACACGTGGGGGAATTACTTTGACTCCATGTCGCTGTCTCAAAACGTAGGGTGTGGATACAAAGTCTGAAACGAGCTGTACTACGGATGACACCACGAGGCAGGTTGAGAAACATGTATTTGGGAAGGCGAATGAGTGACCAGAGCCCTTCTTGTAAGAAGAGCACACCATTGGTGATAAATAGAGCGTTTGCTTATGTGTTCTCTCTGATGGTTTCAGAATAAGGTGTCTGTCAGATCAAATTAACGTCACTGCAAGGTATAAGGTTTACAAGGTTTACAAGGTTTACAAAAAAAGGCCTTCAGTCAAGAAGTGCGACTACTAACCTGCTCATAAAACGCAATTAGTTCATGGAGGAAAAAATAAAGCTTGTTATTGTTCTGGCTCAAGAAATTAAACACATCGTGAGCTCCTGTTGGGGGAAATAGAGATGCATATTTCCTGCGGAGAGAAATCACGTGGGGATTGGCACAGTGGAATAGAACATGTATGCTGCTCATCTTGGTCATCATCAGTATCACACAGGTCACAGGTGGGGGAATTACTTTGATTCCATGTTGCTGTCTCAAAACGTAGGGTGTGGACGCGAAGTCTGAAATGCGCTGTACTGCGAATGACATCACGAGGCAGGTTGAGAAACATGTACTTGGGAAGGATATAGGGCGAAAGAGTGACCAGAGCCCTTTTGGTAGGAAGAGCACACCATTGGTGATAAGTAGTGTTTGCTGTTGTGTTCTCTCGGATGAGTTTCAAAATAAGGTATCCAAGTGCAAGGTATAAGACTCAGCACATCTACTAATACATTCAAATGGTGCGAGGCATACGAGAGCCTGCATGCACCACGCCTGTGCGCTCTCTGCACACACGTATGTGTCTACTTGTGCTACTTCTCATCATTGGTTGGCTGCCACACCACTGTCCCTTCCCGGATAAGGGACCCAGACATTCTTGGTCTCATCATGGTACACAGGACTAGGCGAAGAATAGTATCAGAGGCCTTACACGGTACAGGGTCTCTTAAGGATCCCCTCAAATGGTGACTGTTCACAAGTTGTCAATTGATTAACAAAACTATCAAATCCAGAAGAGTAAGGTTATCAATAAGACTGGCACATACAGCTTATTACAAGAGATACAGAAACCATCAACTGTCAACCAACCAACTGCTCTGTCACACGATTCGCCGCTGCCACTAATTGGGCGTGACATGTCCAGTACTCCAACTGTCTCTCCCTGAGGTGCACGACAAAACGGCTGAGATCATGATGGGTTCACAGTTTCGCAGCTTCTGTTAGACTGGGTAGCTGCCCTGAAATCCTACTGGCCTGTGGTCAGGCCAGACTCTTCGGGGTCGCGGATTCGAATCCGCCTGGTAGCGTGAGTACTTTGCTGTCCGACAGCTCCGTCTCCGTTTCCCTAATCCATGCTTGTGGTGTTATCACCCCTTGCGTATATTTTCTTTGATTTTTGAAGATATATTATTGTGTCAGACCATCGTATCTATGGCAGAAAGAAACCCTTAAACCCTTTTGAGTCTCAAGCTTTGAATGTAATCATCGTCAATTAGTTTTTGTTCACGCAACACAAACACAGTTTCATGTAAATCATCAAATTCATCATTTAATTGGTCTTTCCCCCCCTATCTTCACTATCATTGGAGCCGTCATTCTCTAATTCATCACTTTCTGCCAATCTATCCTCATCTGGTTTTAACTGCGTATATATACAGTTCTGGCTAACCTTACACATTTGTCCATGCCACTGAATTAGCAGTAATTTATGACGAACCATGTATGGCTGCCGGTTACTTTCTTAACCCTATGTAGAAGTGGTTTTGCTTGAGGTCAAGACACACATATGTATAACCATACAAGTAACAGGTGATTCAGTTCTATGCTACAGTTCGCTGTAGGCTTCGTCATTACACCAAGGTGCCGTGGAGGGAGATCAAAACCAAAGACACGCTGGAACCAAAAATGGGCTGCATAAAAGCAAAACAACGCAAAGAAGCAAGCGGCAAGTCCGTAAGTCAGATCCAAGCGAGCTCAGATGGGAACACTCACAAGTTAAAGCACAAGCTGAGGGGGGGGGGGGCGGGAAAACAACCCGAGCAAAAGCAAGGCATAAAAAGAATGCCTAAAACGAGAGTACACAGCACTTTATGCAAAGTGCCTGCCAGATCCCAGCCTACGCTCACTACGCAAGAACTCCAGTTCTACAGCTGAAGCAGAGAACTGATGATTTTTATTAACTGGGTCTCAGTGTAAAAAACATAAGTAGCTGGGCCACCATGTGTGAGCCGTCAGTGCACACATAAGACATCAAGGCAGCTCTTGGGTCTTATACAGCTTGCAACCGTCGCATTACCGTAATGACATATGTGACATATATCACATATATATTACATAGCATGCTATCACGCCCTTACCTGCGCTACCAATGGAAGAACACACTGCAGTTGTCCTCAGTTGTCTGAAGTAGTTTAGGGCTGGAAACTGCTTCTCAAATCACTGTTGTAAGAATTTCAACCAGCTTTCTGCAAACTGAGAGAAATCTGTGTGTTTAATCAAACAACTGAAATCATGTATTGCCCTATGCGCATCTTTAAACAGCCTCTACAACGCCCAACGCCTGTGCACATGTACGTGTGCATGTGGGTGGGCATGTGTGTGGATGAGATGGAGATGATTGGGGGGCAAAGGCAAAAGAAAGATGGGGACTTTTTTATTAAGACGTTAAGGCCGTTTCTTTAAATGGCAGTCCCAGGCATATGCTACGTTTTGCAGGGCTACTAGAAATTATGCTCAATTACAGGATCATTGCAGACAAAGTAAGATATATCTTGACAGAGGCTCAAGTCTGAAGGTAAAATAAATTAGTTCAAGAACTGCTGATTCTGTCCACTTCCAGACAGCTAAAATGCATGCCCTTTCTTTTGCACATCAGTGTTGGCATAGGGTTTGCCAGGTTCACACACATATACACATTTACCATGTACGTAGTGCATATACAGTATTTTCAACGCCATCCACGCATATACGGTGTCAGCTGACCTGCAGGTCTAAACAAAAAGGGCCCAGAGCACCTTCTGCTTGAACACCTTTGATGCAACGTTGTAGAGTTGCAAGTGTGCAGAGTGCTCAAAGAGGCCACTATCCATCCTAGTGCGTACATGCAGCACACACATGCACTTACACACACGTGTGCACATATACACTCATACACACACATGCGTTCACGCACGTGCGATGCACGCATGCACGCACACACACACATACATGCACACGCTGGCACAAGCAATGCGGGCACGCATTTGGGTGAACACAGGCACACACATGCATGCACACATACATGCACTAATGCGCAGACGCACACGCATGTACACACAGGCACACATGCACAGACACGTGCATGCACAAACACACACGCGTGGACACACACTCTGACGCATACGTATGCATGCACACACGCGCAGACACACACATGTACATGTGCACAAGCGTACACACACACATACACACACACATGGACACACATATACGCACACAAACACACGCACAACACATGTACTTACATGTTGGCAGAGATGCATACATGCCTAAGACTACAAAAAAACGCCCCATTTTTGTGATCCGCAGGATCACACCCACTTGTCTAAAAACAAATGCAATTTGCACTGAGATTTCTGATCTGAAGTTTGCAGGCTGACAGCAACCATAGCGTAAGTATTGTTACAGCATCTATCCTCAGCAGCTGGGAAGAGCACAGGGGCACGAACGGGGGAGTCGGAGCGCAAAATTAAGTGGTCCTTTGCTGGGTTCAGTAGTCAATCAAGTCTGAATTTGCTATGTATTGCAGACATCTACCTCTATTTCACATCTAGGATCTGGGCCTTTGCTGTGCATCAAGGAAGGACCAGCGTTATGCTCAAGCATGGGGAAATAATAAGGTCTATGAGGAATTTGACGAGCCTCATCAAGTCTCGCCTTAGCCAATATTCACTGAGGCAAGGCCCCACCCTTTATTATCCTGACGGTGGGGCAGACTCAAAAATGCAACTCTCTCATTCAGCAGTCCGACCTACTTGATACAACTGTGGGTAGGTTGAATCGAAGGGCGTGGCGACGCCATGTGGCAGCGGAATTTAGGCTGCCGCAGATATTTTAGGCTGCCGCAGATAAAAAGCAAGAGTGATTTAGTGATCACTTTGCTGCTCTACAAGAACTGAAGTTCAAGTGTTACACACTGAACTCAGCAGATTGTGCCGGAACAGAAGCTGATCAGCAAACTAAACCAGGGAAGTGTGCTGATGGTTACTGCACTAGTAGGTATATGTGTTTGTCAAGGATTGTTTAGCTTATATATATAACAATAAATGTGATTATGTATACTAGCGTGTCTACCGCCTTGATCTAGGTACAGGTTGGCCAGCTTCCCCTTGCTCTCGGCTCCTAGTAGAACAACCTGACTCTTTTTATCTAAACCTTTGGCTCACTGTACTCCTTTCGTCTCCCTAGTATGGGCTCGCAATGTTGAGAGTGACGTGTTGGTGCAGCTGCGTTTTCTGTAGGAATTCGTTAATCCACCCATTGTAAATGCGCCATAACGGATTCTTGGATTAACGAAAAATCATTAATCCACTTTTGCATTTACAACGGGTGGATTAACGGACGGATTAATGAATAAATGCGGATTAATTTGCATCAATCTCTATCCAGGGGGGGGGGGGCTCGATAGAGGATTAATGGTAAGGATTAATGACATAAAGTGGCGTTGACCACTGTATAAAACGCCTTTCAATCTAAGTAAAGTCTGGGCTACAGGGCCCTGGAATCTCGGCTCAACTTTGACCGCTTAACTTTGACCGCTCAACTTTGACCCAAACATGCGCTCTTCTGACTTCCTGCAGCCTGATTAATGGTTTTTAGTACATTGCTATGCTGGTTGGAGAGAAGGCAGCGAGAAGGGGGTGAGCAA
>Ga0307942_1000930_pt1 | contig 22292 bp, 26 predicted proteins | sample OrgLakmetagen175_FD_201846 | JGI IMG/M metagenome (GOLD analysis project Ga0307942, IMG submission 201846) | Saline water microbial communities from Organic Lake, Antarctica - #175 | ecosystem: Environmental > Aquatic > Non-marine Saline and Alkaline > Saline | place: Antarctica: Organic Lake... | reverse complement strand
GAGAGAGAGAGAAAGAGAGAGAGAGAGAGAGAGAGAGAGTGAGAGAGAAAGGGAGAGAGAGAGAGATAGAGTGTTCAAGGGATTGTTTCAATCTGTGCGCGCTGTTGGTGAAAGTTTGGGTGTGTGTGCATTTGAGTGCGCATTTTAAGTGGGAAGGAAGCTGTCACGTCAAGTAGTAAATCACCTCTTAATCACATGCACATTCTATCACATGCACTCTTTACCACATGCACTCTCTACCACATGTACTCGCCTGAATGCACTCTCAATCATATGCACCCTCCATCATACGCACTCTCTGATCATCCGCACTCCCTTTTAAAATCAATCATATGCACCCTCCATCATACGCACTCTCTTATCATCCACAATTTCTTTAAATATCAATCATATGCACCCTCCATCATACGCACTCTCTACCATACACACTCTCTCACCTCACGTACTTCAGACCTCCCTTCCTTCCTCAACCTGCCGGTGTGAGCAATCGGAGTTCTGTCAGCTGCGAGGACCATGCGCTCTGCAATCGCCTTTGTCTTCTGTGAGTGTGTGTAAGTGTGTGTATGTGTGTGTGTGTGTGTGAGTGGGGATTGCAAGCAACAAGCACACACAGTGATGCAAAGGTAGCGTGAGTGTATGTGTGTATGTGTGTATGAGTGGGGAATTGCAGGGAACAAACACACACAGTGATGCAAAGGTAGCGTGTGCGTATGTGTGTGGGTGTGTGTGGGTGTGTATATGAGTGGGGGATTGCAGGGAAGAAACACACACAATGATGCAAAGGTAGCGTGAGTGTATGTGTGCATGTGTGTATGAGTGGGGAATTGCAGGGAACAAACACACAGTGATGCAAAGGTAGTGTGTGTGTATGTGTGTGTGGGTGTGAGTGTGTGTGTATGAGTGGGAAATTGCAGGGAACAAACACACACAGTGATGCAAAGGTAGCGTGTGCGTATGTGTGTATGCGTGTATGAGTGGGGAATTGCAGGGAACAAACACACACAGCGATGCAAAGGTAGCGTGTGCGTATGTGTGTGTGTGTATGAGTGGGGAATTGCAGGGAACAAACACACACAGTGATGCAAAGGTAGAGTGTGCGTATGTGGGTGTGTGGGTGTGTGAGTGGGGAATTGCAGGGAACACACACAGTGATGCAAAGGTAGAGTGTGCGTATGTGTGTGTAAGTGCAAAGTTGCAAGATCAAGAAATGTACAATAAACTAATTAGGTGATGCAGCTCAATGTAATGAATGAACGTGGACATAATTGCAAGCCTGTTCAAACCAGACATGCTTAAAACATACAAATTTGCCATTACTTCTACGACGATAAACATTATAACTACAGTGAGCAAGATGTACACTTTATGGAATGAGGATGAAACAAGATCAGGGTCGCCCAGAACTGTATATATATATATACATATATACACCATATATGACCGTATAATTGCAGAGGTGGTCGACGGAGGACTGAAAAGGGGGTGTTTTTTAAATGTTCCCAGAGTATGCGCACCCCAGCTGGCAGTTTCTAAGCTTAGCACCCAGATGTGCTGATAACACCCAAGCTTACAAGCTGCCAATAGGGGTGCACGTGTCTAATTGCCCGCGGCATGAAACCCACTTTTCACCACCAATCTGTCATATCTCATCACCAACTGACCCGATTTGTGTCATTTTAATATAAATAGTCTACATTTCAATAAAGAATACCATTGCAACAAAAACAGGGCGAAACGGAGCAGTAGTTGGTCAGGTACCCCATTTTGGCCCATTTCCCTTAAATAAATTTTAGCAAAAGGGGTGCCAAAAAGGGTGAAAAACCAAATCCCACCAAATCCGGTTTTCAGCATGTCAAACGATTCCTGATCAGAAAAGAAGTACTCCTGTCGTGTTTTGAGGTGGAAAGAGGCCCTGAGTAGAGTGTGGTGGCTCAATACGTAAACATTCAGTGCCAACATTTGAACTGGATTTCTGCCCAGACCACTTGGGTGGTCCATTCGGCCTCAAACTTCATGAAACATCTAGTTGTGTTATTTAGGCACGATTTGCATCGAAAAAGGGACATTTTAAGGACTTTTGCTCCGTCGACCACCTCTGGTACAATTGATGGAATTCCTGCAACAGATATTGTATATGCATTGTATATATGATATAATTCTGGTTCTGGCCAAGCCAAAACAAGATGTAGCATACAACTCTCGTCTATACAAGCCTATACAAGCCAAGCCTGCAGCCCGTTGGTTTTTTCCTTTTTAGTGGTGGAGGAGTTCTGCAGTACTGAATACCAAAGCGGCTCCTTATCCTCGATTAATCCTTCCTTGACTAATCCTTGATTTATCCTTCTTTGATTAAATTTTCCTTGACTAATCCATCCTTGATTAATGTGGGTGTAGCTTTTCCACTGCGGGCGCAACTTTTTTTTCTCTTCTTTCGATGCCCAAGATTACACACGCACCGTGTAAGGGCACGAGCAATTAGCCAAGTCAATGGGCTTTACGTTGCTCTCATCCTCCCCGTGGATGGGCCTGCTGCCGTCAAACACTGCAAGAGGAACAGGTGCAGGTGATGATATTGGAGTGTGTGTGTGTGTGTGATCCAGTAACCGTGTAGTCCGCACAGCAAACTCACACACACATTATACACTCATTGCTCTCATCCTCCCAACAACGGGCCTACTGCCGTGCAAAGATGCAAAATGGAAAGTTAGGGTGCAGGGGATATTTAGGCGTGCACAGTGACATACGAACATGTAACATGTAGCACTGCACATTACTCTCATCCTACCTCTCATCCTACAAAGGAATATTTAGGCGTGCACAGTGACATACGAACATGTAACATGTAGCTTTGCACATTACTCTCATCCTACTACAGAGGGCTCCCAGCAGCCTCCTCCCTTCATCCTGCTCAGTGTTAACCAGGACCATGTAAATACGCAGGTACTGTATGATGCCATACATCATACATATATAATAAACTCATTAATTTCCGGGTTCATTTTTACTCAAGCCTACTAGTCTTAGGTGTTGACTTTTTGCTTGAAAGCCTAAGCTTAGATCAAACGTTAAGTACAGTTTGTATCCCTAAATTCAAATGTTAATACGGAAATTCCTGCTCGAAATTTTGTTCACGCACCGTATACACAACATACAATATACAATATACAACATACAATATACAATATACAATATAAATGGTTCTGGCTGGCCTTTGTCATATGGTGACTGCACTGTGTTACCGCTATAAGCTGACTGTACTGTGTTACCGCTGACTGCACTGTGTTACCGCTATAAGCTGACTGCACTGTGTTACTGCTGACTGCATTGTGTTACCGCTATAAACTGACTGCACTGTGTTACCGCTATAAGCTGACTGCACTGTGTTACTGCTGACTGCACTGTGTTACCGCTATAAGCTGACTGCTATTTCCACCACTGTCAAGGTGACTTTTATTTCCAGAGGGGGGACAATGGGCAAACGCCAAAACATGCTCCTTTTTGCATGAAAGGTGCAACTACTCACACGTCACTTCACCAACTTGGACCCAACCTAGCTTCAAACTGATGCTGACTTTATAAGCTACCCAAGCATGTGCTCAGATTTAGACAAGTCGCCCTGCATACAGAATGACAGGACTAAAAGCACACGTCGTGCACCTGTACCCTAGATGGGTGCTTTCCAGGGGGAATGGTACATTTATTTGAATACCTCGCCAGCCACTTAATCCTTTTGCTCCATTGTATGTGCAATGATCTTAAATTATTATAAGGACTTCAAAACACTAAAAATCACCGGGTTTGGTGCGCTGGCAGGTCAGTTACAGCATATGGCTGCTCAAAAAGTAGGGTTCACGCCGCGGCCGATTAGGTATGGGCCCCCTAATTTACGTGTTTCAAGCGCAACTGCACTGAAATACATAGCAGAGCTGAACTTGGAACCTGCAAGTTAGGGGGCCCATTCCCTAGGAGCATGCAAAAAGTATATACCCATTTTGGGCCTCAAGAGTCCCCCCTCTGTTTTATTTCCTCCACCAGAAGTGGGACTTGCTGTTTAGGTACTGAATATTCATGATGGTTCTGGATGGCTTTTGTCATATGGCGACCATACAGTATTGCTGCTATACGATTTCAAGCTGACTTTTATTTCCTCCACCATATGTGGGCTCTTCATGACAGGCAACGTACGTCAAATGGCGACCAAGTAAACACAAGGACGCCTCACCAATAGGGTTGGCTAGAACCATGCACATACGGTGTATATACAATTTTTTGGCAGGCAAATCACCAAATATACAGTTATTTACGGTATATATATACGATGTACGGCTCTGGCCAACCCTACTCAGCACTTCCTGGTGCTGTTGTGCAAGTATCTGTCTCACAAAAAACACCAAGGGTGCCACGTCAAAAACGATGAAACGCCGCAATTGGGTTTGCTGCTCACGCTTTCGTTTCAAAGGCGATGAGAGTCTGACTTAGATACCCACTTAGAAACCCACTTAAATACCCACAAGCTTCATAGCATCTGCCTTAGATACCCACTTAAATACCCACTTAGATACCCACGAGCTTCATAGCACGTGCCTTAGATACCCATTTAGATACCCACTTGAAAACCCACAAGCTTCATAGCATCTGCCTTAAATACCCACTTTAAATACCCACTTAGATACCCACAAGCTTCATAGCATGTGGCACAATCTTTCCTGGAGGGTCAACGATTTAAAATGAAAATATGACGATAAATGAAGGCCCACCTGCATTGTACGAGGACACGTACACTAAACGTGGAACCCCTTCTTCACGGCAAGCATCCAGCACATTCTGCAAACACGTGCGATGATGTGTGCGTAGAGAATGAACAACAGGCACACTCACGTGTGAGCAGCATGTGAGAATTTAGCCACACGTTTGCATGCTCGTTTTCATGCTAACATCCGTACCTAGCGAGACAATTGCGCGCGTGACGGCTATTGCTGACCGACAACACAGCCTATACAGTTTATACAATTTATAATTAACCAATGACCTCATCAGGTTTGTGCTTTGTTTGCACAAATGGAAGAGCAGTTGCATTGAACAGGGGGCAAAGTCTGTGAAGGCTGCAGCAGCACAAAAGCTTTGAAACACTTCATTGTGTGTGTGTGTGCATGTGTGTACGCTTGTGTGTGTACGTGCGTGTGTGCGTGTGTGTGTGTTTGTGTGTTTGTATACGCGTATGTGTGTGTACGTGTGTGTGTGTATGTGCGTGCGCAGGTGACAGCCTGGGAACGACGGGCTTGAACCTTGAAGTGCAACTCAGATCTCTAACTACATGAGCGGCACATGATCCCAGGGAGATGAGCAGCACACACACACACACAATAGTTGGTAAGCCCCTGATCAAGCGCGAGCACTGGCTCAAAGCTTTTATTCTTTTACACGCCGGCTCATTCACACAAGCTCACACTTTTCTTTTCGCGGACAAGCACAAGGAGCCAGACGCAAGAGATCACCTGCAATGAATGCCTATTTATAAATGCCTACCTATGAATGCCTATCTACCAATGAATGCCTATCTATTGATGAATGCCTATCAATGAATGCCTATCAATGAATGCCTACCTATTTTATGCAGGTTTGCACTGTTCTAAAAGGCGGTAAATATGAATTGGAATCAGAAGCTGACATTTGAGTTCCAAATCGTCAAGTACAGCATCACCATCACGCAAGGTTAGAGGCCCCAAGTTACACGCACAAAAAGCAAACTAGGGGTTGGACACAAAGGGGCATCTGTGTGCTGTGCGCCTTGTAAAAAATGCAAAAAAACTGACTTTAAGGGGTAAGGCCACACGCACACACAAAGGAACACTCGTGTGCTGTGCGCCTTACACATTGACTTGTAAGGTTACGACACACAAAATAATGCCTGTGTGTCGTGCACATTGACTTCAAGGGGTAAGACACACAAAATAATGCCTGTGTGTCGTGCACATTGAATTTTAAGGTTACGACACACAAGATAATGCCTGTGTGCCTTGCACATTGAATTTTAAGGTTACGACACACAAAATAATGCCTGTGTGTCGTGCACATTGACTCCAAGGGGTAAGACACACACAAAGGAACACTTGTGTGCTGTGCGCCTTGCACATTGACTTTTAAAGTTACGACACACAAAGTAATGCCTGTGTGTCGTGCACATTTGCATCAAGGGGTAAGACACACACAAAGGAACACTTGTGTGCTGTGCGCCTTGCACATTGACTTGTAAGGTTACGACACACAAAATAATGCCTGTGTGTCGTGCACACTGAATTTTAAGGTTACGACACACAAGATAATGCATGTGCGCCTTGCACATTGACTTTTAAGGTTACGACACACAAAATGATGCCTGCGTGTCGTGCACATTTGCATCAAGTAGAAAGACACACACACAGGAGTACTTGTGTGCTGTGCGCCTTGCACATAAACATCAAGGAAAAAGACACACACTAAGGAGTACCTGTGTGCCTTGCACATTGACGTCGTACACCTGCTGCTTGTGTATCGCTTCATCTCCTGCACATCATTGCCACACATGTAGTGTGCTCATCATCATCACGCATGTAGTATGCACATCATCCTCATACTTGTAGTATGCTGCACATGTACATTCACCGCCATACATGTAGTGTGCTGCACATCATTGTCACGCATATAGTGTGCACATCATCGTCACGCATATAGTGTGCACATCATCGTCACGCATGTAGTATGCACATCATCGTCACGCATGTAGTATGCACATCATCGCCACGCATATAGTGTGCACATCATCGTCACGCATATAGAATGCACATCATCGTCACGCATATAGTAGGCACATCATCGTCACGCATGTAGTGTGCACATCAATGTCACGCATATAGTAGGCACATCAATGTCACGCATATAGTATGCACATCATCGTCACGCATATAGTATGCACATCATCGTCACGCATATAGTATGCACATCATCGTCACGCATATAGTATGCACATCATTGTCACATTGTCACGCATTTAGTATGCACATCATCGTCACGCATATAGTATGCACATCATCGTCACGCATGTAGTGTGCTGCACATCATCGTCACACATGTACAATGCTGCAGCGGCTGTGTACAAAAGTAGATATGCGTAGGGGGTGGGTCAGACCTGGCACATATATTACTCCGTTTATGACCGTGTCATGGAGGCCTGGCTGCTCATCATACCGCAAACAGTCTTACGGTGTGTACGTGACACATGCATGCATGTATAGTATACATTGTGCATTTTTCTGGTGAGCCCAAGAAAGTATGTGCCAATACGGTGAACTGAATTTCAGCAGATGAGCCACCAAAAGACAAAGCATTAAGAATCAAGAGCAGCGCCGTGAAAGTCGAGCCAGGTCGAAATGGCTTGCCGCACACCAATCGAACTTATCATATCTATATTCACTGTGCAGTGCTCACAGTCCCAGTTTGAGCTGGATGGTGAGCGTGGGGAGCAGATGCTGAAGCCAAGCTACAGACACACAAAAACACACAAACACGCATCAACACATGCACACACAACTACACACGTACACACGTACACACACACACACCGTTACACACCAGTCATGCCGTAGCTAGCGAGATGGAACACCACGTGTACTCCACGACACACGTCCCTGACGTGATGAGCGATTGTCACGTCTGAGATGGTGGCTGGGATGAGGCATAAAGGCAAAAAACAGGCAAAGTAAACAAATTTATGCCGGAAACAATTTCAGCAGGAGTAGTGTAGAGCGCGTGCTACCCATGTGCGGGCACTTGCTGGTTTGCCTTACCTACAGGGAAAACCAGCGATTTTTGAACGTGTTTATCAAAACAAGCAACATCCCAGCCCGCCTGAAGCAGGCTCAAGCACAGTCTGCGGAACAATAGTATGAGTGTGTGTGTATGTGTGTGTGTGTGTATGTGTGTGTGTGTGTGTGTGTGTGTGTGTGTGTGCGTGTGCGTGTGGGTGTGCGTGTGGGTGTGCGTGTGGGTGTGCGTGTGGGTGTGGGTGTGGGTGTGCGTGTGGGCGCGTGTGGGCGCGTGTGGGTGTGCGTGTGGGTGTGCGTGTGGGTGTGCGTGTGGGTGTGCGTGTGGGTGTGCGTGTGGGTGTGCGTGTGGGTATGCGTGTGGGTGAGCGTGTGGGTGTGCGCGTGGGTGTGCGTGTGGGTGTGCGCGTGGGTGTGCGCGTGGGTGTGCGCGTGGGTGTGCGCGTGGGTGCACGCGTGGGTGCGTGCGTGGGTGCGCGCGTGGGTGCGCGCGAGGGTGCGCGCGCGTGGGTGCGCGCGTGGGTGCGCGCGTGGGTGTGCACATGGGTGCGCGCGAGGGTGCGCGCGTGGGTGCGCGCGAGGGTGCGCGCGTGGGTGCGCGCGTGGGTGCGCGCGTGAGTGCGCGCGTGGGTGCGCGCGTGGGTGCGCGCGTGCGTGCGTGCGTGCATGCGTGCGTGCGTGCGTGCGTGCGTGTGTGCGTGTGTGTGTGTGTGCGTGCGTGTGTGTGTATGTGTGCTTGTGTGCGTGTGCGCATTCACCCACCTATATCCCACGAAGCCTGAACCACCCACGATTAATGCTTTGCGCTTCTCTTCCATACAGAATGTACAAATTTAGAAAAATGTATAGACTTAATTGATTTTATTTTACCCGCTGACAGGTGAAACACCATCTACCGTTTATAAGGGCCTGCTTGTACTTAGGTGAGGATCATGCAAAGGACATACATGCACACACACACAAACACACCCACACTCTCACTCACACACACACACACACACACACACACACACACACACACACACACACACACACACACACACACACATACACACACGCGCACACACACTTATACGCACATACACTCACAATCAGTCACACACACTCGTACAATCACGCACATACATGAAACTCGCATATACACATACACACACATACACACACACAACACACACTCACACAGGCACGCACACACACATACAGACACACACACGTACACACACACACACACTTTTACGCACATACACTCACAATCAGTCACACACACTCGTACAATCACGCACATACATAAACTCGCATATACACATTCACACACACACATACACACACACAAACCACACACTCACACAGGCACGCACACACATACACACACGCGTACACACACACGCGCACACACCAAAATAAATACACACTCACACATGCACAAGCACATATAAGCACACACAGCGCGCACAGATACACACACACTTACACGCACGTACAGGCCTTCTACCCCAGAAGATGGACGTGCAGCTACAGATCCGGCAGAATGCGCTCGAGGCTCAGCAGTACATGCAGGACCTGTTCGAGTGGGAGAAGAAGGTCAAGACCAAGGAGAAGGGGTTGACTGGGGCCAGCACAGCCGGCAGCTCCAACACCAGTGTGCCTGCTCCGAGGGGGCGTGCCGGTAATAGTGTCGCCCCCGCGCCGCAGACACTGCAACAGCCAGGGCTGACCTCCAGTACCAAGAACACAGGTGCGTGCCTCCGTGAATAGCTGCTATGTAGCGTTTGGCCTGCAGTGTGTTTCATGACAGTCAGCACCTACAACGGCAGCTGCGTGTTTTACTTTGCCTGGCGGTTTTACTTTGCAGCAAGCAGCAGAAGGAAAAGAAGGTTGTGGACACATTTAACGTACACAGGCGTTGACTTTCTCAGAAATGCAAGCGTCTTATTCGCCCTAATACAAACTTACGCACGCACACACTTTTACACACTCACACACACATACACATACATACACACACATACAGGCACACACACATACACGTACACACGCACACGCACGTGAGCAGGTGGCAGCAAGAAAGCACAAAGCAGCTCGCAGCAGCAGCAGGGTGAAGGGGGCAGAGATGGCAATGCAGCAAAGCACACGTACGCATCCTACTCAAAGTGGGACAAGCTAGATGTGGACGCCATGCTTGAAGGTAAGCTCACGCTCATGCGCATACACACACACACATAAACGCACACACACATAAACACACACATGCACACACATATTCACACACATACACACACGCACAGTCACTGACTCACATACACACACGACACGCATGCACACATACAAGCAAACACACATACACACACTCACGTACTCACAAACACACACACACACAATAACAAACACTTTCACACTCATAGTCAATCATGCATGTAGACTTGCACAGGCACAAGTGTGTGCACCTGGAATGCACGCGCACATGCAGACAAACACGCTCTGACACACACACACACACACACACACACACACACACACACACACACAAACACACACATGCACACACACACACTCTGCCCCCCCCTCCAGGCTCTGATGAAGAGGGGATCAACCACGCAAAGGTTGCCAAAACAGAGAAGAAGGGAGGACCACCACAAAAGCCAGCTCAAGTTCACGGTAGGAAAAACGCTTGTAATAAAAGACGACTGTGTCTATCATCGTCATCAACTGAATATTTCTGGGAAGCAGTCCAAGTTATTAGGATAAGATTTGATTGTAGGTATGTGGATAGGTATGTGGAGAGGAGTAGGGCTGATTGAGTACCAGAAAAATGTTTGTTTGCTTTTTACTTTTTACCTATCTGCCGCTGACCACTACCATAAATGATTAGGTGTTTGTAATTCCTCCTGCCAAACTTGAGTCTGTGTGTGACGGAACTAGGGTTGGCCAGAACCGAATGTGTACACCGTATATGACCGTATATACGGTGATTTCCCTGACAAAAACACTGTGTATACGCCGTATACACAGGTTCTGGCCAACCCTAAACGTGACCTATGAATTGAGTTAAGCCTTGAGTTGCTAAACCATAAGTATTCCCGCCAATGTGTGTGTGTGTGTGTACCCAAATGACGCTAGCTCCACCGTGCACCACCTATTGTCTGTAATTAATTTGGACAGTTTAACATTGAGAATGCGCGGAAAAATAACAACGAACCATGCAATTGCTACAGCAAAAACAACGAACCATGCAATTGATACAGCAAAAACAACGAACTATGCAATTGATACAGCAAAAACAACGACCCATGCAATTGCTACAGCCAAAACAACGAACCGTGCATTTGCTACAGCACCATGCACGACCGTGGACTTGATGGGGTTGTGTCGGGCGCACTGAGAACATATACCATGTAGTGGTTCTGGCCAACTTTCATGCACACACACACACACCCCTATTCTCTGTAAACCGTGCATTTGCTACAGCACCATGCACGACCGTGGACTTGACGGGTTTCTGTCGGACACACTGAGAACATATACCATGTAACGGTTCTGGCCAACTTTCATGCACATACACACACATGCACTCACGCACACACACACACACACACACACACACACACACACACGCACGCACACCTATTCTCTGTAAACCATGCAATTGGTACAGCACCATGCAACCGTGGACTTGATGGGGTTCTGTCGGGCGCACTGAGAACATTTACCATGTAACGGTCCTGGTGTGTAGGGTTGGCCATGAATTGTGTATATGCACCGTATATGACTGCATTTTTTGTGATTTCCTGACAAAAGTACCCTGTATACATTGTATATCATATATCATATAATATATATATTTATTTATTTATATATGGTTCTGGCCAACCTTCATCACGTGCATGCAGTGCATATGCATGGGCTTACATCCACACTCTCTCATTCGTTAATCCATATGCCCACAATGTTCTAAAAGTTTCCGTGTCACAAATTAAATGCATTGTCATACACTGGTATGCGCTTGCATGTACGTATGCATGGATACTGATATTGATGAATTGGCGAGTGATCCCCGAACCTTCTCTTGCAGTCTCACAACAGTCCCCTGGATTGAGAATTTGTGCACGCACATACACACACAAACACACAAACATAAGATATAAACGCAGATAAAAAATACAAATAAATACAAACGCAATCCCCCTCGCAGCTTCACAGCAACCCCCTTGGTTTACACACACACATGCACACATACACGCACACACATACACGCACACACAAGCACACTCACACACACACACACATACACGCACACACACGCACACTCACACACATTAATATGGCAGTACACAAACGCGCACACTCACAACAGATGCATGCACATATCACACACACTCAACACCCCCTCGCAGCCCCACAGCAATCCCCTGGGTCTAACGCAGCAGCTAAGGTGGTTCCTGCAGCGCGGCAGCCCCCCTCTTCAGGTGAGACAGGAACGTGGAGTGCGTGTTTGTTTCGTGCGATGTGCGACAGCGCGGCAGCCCCCCTCTTCAGGTGAGAAAGGAGTGTGTGTTTGATTCGTGCGATGTGCGACAGCGCGGCAGCCCCCCTCTTCAGGTGAGACAGGAACGTGGAGTGTGTGTTTGTTTCGTGCGATGTTTGAGTGTATGTGTACATGCGCGTATGTGTGTTCGTGTGTGTGTGTTGTGTGACGCGTGCAAGTGTCTGTTTTGTGCATGTATGTGTGTATGTGTACATGCGTGTATGTGTGTTCGTATGTTTGTCTTGTGCGATGTTTGAGTGTGTGTATCTGTTTGTGCATGCTTGTATGTGTATGTGTGTGTGCGTGTGCAAGTGTCTCCTATGCTATATTATACCCACAGCTTGCTGGCTAGAGCAGCAAAAAATCTGAACACCCTTTCCCCCTCACCCACTCGACTCCCCCCTTGCTGTGTGGGACTTATCAGAGTCTCAATGCCCCACACATGCTCACACACGTACACAGACACACACATGCAAACACACACACACACACACACGCACACATACATGCAAACACACATGCAAACACACACACGTGCACACGCACACGCATGCAAACACACACACACACACACACATGCAAACACACACACACACGCACACACGCACGCACACACACACATCCTCTCTGTGTCTCTACCTTGCCTTCCAGGCCTGCAGTACCCTGGCCAGAGCACACACACAGATGACCCCTCCGCCCCCCCCCACCTCACACCCATCTCAAGCACCTTCACACCCACGCAAGCATCAAGCACCAGCAATGGCGCAAGCTCGAAAGAGAGCGCTGTCCCTGCCCACCCTCCGATACGAAACAGCGAGCCACAGTCCTCAGAGGCGTGGCGCGCACGTGGAAACGAGTTGTTTAAGGTGCTGGTGTGGGTTGTGTGGGTGTGAATTTTGTGGGTGTGGATTGTGTGTGGTTTGTTGAAGGTGCTGGTGCGGGTGCAGATGTGGGTGTGGATTGTGTGTGGTTTGTTTAAGGTGCTGGTTCGGTGTGGATTCAAACGCGGGTGTGGATTGTGTGTGCTTTGCTAAAAGGTGCTGGTGCGGGTGCAGATGTGGGTGTGGGTTGTGTGGGTGTGGATTATGTGGGTGTGGATTGTGTGGGTGTGGTTGTGGGAACAGGCATAACAGGTCATTGATATGTGGAGGTGTGGGTGAGGGTGATATGTTGCGCTATGATGTGAAAGCTTGACGTAAGCGGACAAGCACCTGCGTGCACAAACTTGCACACAAATACAAGTTTAGTTTGGATTACAATGGCCTCCAGACTGGCGTGGCTGCTCAACCTATAGGGAACCCCAAACAAATATCAATAAAAAAGATCGACAGCTGCGCTAATAAACAGACAAGCATCCACACAGATACCAACAAACAAACACATACACACACGTATACAAACTCACACACATACACACACATATACACACACCACTCGCAACTAGTGGTTGGCCAAGACTGTATAATCACACCGTACACGACCGTATGTGTGGTGATTTCCCTGCTAATATACCGTATGTACACCGTATATACGTAAATTTATATGGTTCCTGGTCCACCCTACTCACAACACATTCAGGCAAGGCAGAACGCATACGCAAAAGAATGCTACAGCCGCAGCATAGCCCTCCAGCCCAAGTATACACACTTACACACATGCATACATATACACACACCACGCACAACACACACAGGCAGGGCAGCATGCATACGCAAAATAACGCTACATCCGCACCATAGCCCTCCAGCCAAGTATACACACTTACACACATACATGCACACATATACACACACACACCACTCACAACACACACAGGCAGGGCAGCATGCATACGCAAAAGAATGCTACAGCCGCAGCATAGCCCTCCAGCCCAATAGCGCGGTGGCGTATGCCAACCGCGCGATGGCGGAGCTAAGACTGCTGGAGTGGGCTCAAGCGGAGGAGGACTGCTGCTCCGCACTGCAGCTGGACCCTACGCACGTCAAGGTGGGTGGGTGGTTTGCGGAGGAGAGAGTGCGTGTGTGAGTGTTTGTGCTTATGTGCTGTGGGAGTGTGTGGTTAGCAGAGGAAGGCTGCAGCTCCGCACTGCACCTGAACCCTACGCACGTCAAGGTGGGTGGGTGGTGTGCGGAGGAGAGAGTTTGTGTGTGAGTGTTTGTGCTTATGTGCTGTGGGGGTGTGTGGTTAGCAGAGGAAGGCTGCAGCTCCGCACTGCAGCTGGACCCTACGCACGTCAAGGTGGGCGGTTGGTGTGCGGAGGAGAGAGTGCGTGTGTGAGTGTTTGTGCTTATGTGCTGTGGGGGTGTGCGGTTAGCAGAGGAAGGCTGCAGCTCCGCACTGCACCTGGACCCTACGCACGTCAAGGTGGGTGGGTGGTGTGCGGAGGAGAGTTTGTGTGTGAGTGTGTGTCCTTATGTGCTGTGGGAGTGTGCGTTTAGCAGAGGAAGGCTGCAGCTCCGCACTGCACCTGGACCCTACGCACGTCAAGGTGGGTGGGTGGTGTGCGGAGGAGAGAGTTTGTGTGTGAGGGTTTGTGCTTATGTGCTGTGGGAGTGTGCGGTTAGCAGAGGAAGGCTGCAGCTCCGCACTGCACCTGGACCCTACGCACGTCAAGGTGGGTGGGTGGTGTGCGGAGGAGAGAGTGCGTGTGTGAGTGTTTGTGCTTATGTGCTGTGGGGGTGTGCGGTTAGCAGAGGAGGGCTGCAGCTCCGCACTGCAGCTGGACCCTAACCCTATAACCCTATAACCTTAAAAACACAGTCAATTCAGTTTTTCAATCCCCACCTCCTCTTCAAGCCCTCCACCATTGACCCTAACCCTAAACCCTATACCCAAAACCCTTACCCTATCCCTAGCCCCCTCCATTAACACTAAACCTAAACCGTATCTCACCCCTCCGCCATTAACCTTTAATCTATAACCTAACCCTAACCTCCTCACCCCTCCACCGGTAACCCTAATCCCTAACCCTAACCTTAGCCCTCCACCATTATCCCTAAACCCTAAACCTTTAAACCCTAACCATAAACCCTAATCTTGCAGTACAGCTGGCAAGCAGCTGGAAACTACCGTGCTCAGTTGAAGAGCAGCCCATAACCAAACGACATACTTTGTTGCAAGCTTCTGTCCCTTCTCCTTTTTGCCCCTGCACTGCTTCGTAACTCCTGTGCAAGCAGCTCGAATCCATGTTGGAAACAAGCAGTCCAGAGCTGAAAAACTCACTGGTATAACGACGTTTCCTCCTTTGCCCTTCACGCCCTCCACCGTCGCGGCACCGCTCGCTAGCAGCTGGGATTCGTCCATATTGGGAGCGGCCCAAGACACAATGATCCACTTCCTGTTGCAAACGTTCATCTTTTCTCCGCAGGCCCTCCACCGTCGTGGCACAGCCCGTAAGCAGCTGGGATCCGTCCATATTGGGAGCAGCCCAAGACACAATGATCCACTTCCTATTGCAAACGTTCATCTTTTCTCCGCAGGCCCTCCACCGTCGTGACACCGCTCGCCAGCAGCTGGGATCCGTCCATATTAGGAGCGGCCCAAGACACAATGATCCACTTCCTATTGCAAACGTTCATCTTTTCTCCGCAGGCCCTCCACCGTCGTGGCACAGCCCGTAAGCAGCTTGGGTCTACATTGGGAGCGGCCCAAGATTTTGAAAATGCCCTCCGTCTGGAGCCTGGCAATACCAGCCTAGCCAAGGAGCGAGACGCAGCGGTGGTTGCGCATTTGGCTGTGGCGCAGCTGCAGATGCCCAGCAAGAGAGTGCGGGTGGCGGTGGAGGCAAAGGTGTGTCAACATGTGATGTGTGATGTGTGATTTTGGTCGCGCATTTGGCCGTGGCGCAGCTGCAGATGCCCAGCAAGAGAGTGAGGGTGGCGGTGGAGGCGAAGGTGTGACAACATGTGATGTGTGATGTGTGACATTGGTGGCGCATTTGGCAGTGGCGCAGCTGCACATGCCCAGCAAGAGAGTGCGGGTGGCGGTGGAGGCAAAGGTGTGACAACATGTGATGTGTGATGTGTGACATTGGTGGCGCATTTGGCAGTGGCGCAGCTGCACATGCCCAGCAAGAGAGTGCGGGAAGTAGTCTAGACAGAAGCGTGTGAGTGAGCGCATGCACGTGTCGTGTAATTGTTATGCATGAGTGCGTTCCAAAAATAATCTAGACAGAGGCGTGTGAGTGAGCGAATGCACGTGTTGCGATTTGTGATGCTGTTATGCAATGAGTGCGTTTTAAAAATTTGCACAATGAGGGAGGGGAAGGGCTGTCATGCATGAGTGCGCGAGGGAGGGGTAGAGCTGTCTTGTATCTTTTCCATGAGCACGACAGCTGTTGATGTTCAATCAGTGTGCTGGCTGTGCGTCTCAGCTTCGTAACTGGTCATATGCCGTGTGCCCTCATGCCTTAATTGCTGTATGTCCTCATGCCGTATGTCCTCATGCTGTATGTCTTTCATATCGTAATACCGTAGGGTACCGTAACCAATCCGAGGTTTGAAAAAACCAAATTAATAATAACCAATGCGAGCAATGCGAGGGGGGCAACACATAACTAATAAACACAATGCGAGCCAATGCGAGGGCCTTCTGGCCCTATGAGCTGCACCTGCATGCGTATGCACGCGCGTGTGCACGCGTACGTATGCGTGCGCACATGTGCGTGCGTGCGCGTATGTGCGTATTTGTGTGCGTGTGCGTGTGTGTGCGTGCACGTACATGTGAGCGTGCGTTGTGTACGTGCGTGTGTGTACGGTTGTGTGCATACATGCGTGCATGCATTGTGTACTTGTGCGTGCGTGCGTATGTGTGTGTGTATGTGTGCGCGCGCGTACGTGTGTGCATGCGCGTACGTGTGTGCATGTGCCTACGTGTGTGCATGCACGTAGGTGTGTGTGTATGTGTGCGTGCGTGCACATGTGAAGGGAATGAAGGCGCCCTTCCTCTTAGTCCTTCCTCCCCAATAGAGGGCCAGCCTCCCAAGCTGTTTGTCCACCTTGGGGGCCTTGAGGGGCGGCTTTGAAAAGGCTTTCCTGGCCTGTCCCCGTTCATGCTTAAAAATAATTAGTTGATTACAATGCGAGCTTCGCGAGGCCCTTGTAACTTAGATATTAAATTGCTCCCAACGCACCGCGAGGGGGTCAAAAAAGTCCGCGTAGCGCGGTCATATAAGTACCCTACGGTAGGTCATGTCGTATGTCCAACTTAACAATTGATCGTGCCCAGCCCCAAACCAAACAGCGACCAATCCTGCAGCTACCTTCCATCTTTATAGACTCCAATCCTACAGTTACCAATCCTACAGCTACCGATCCTACAGCTACCAACCCTACAGCTACCTTCCATTTTTAAACCAAGCAGCTACCAATTCTGCAGCTACCATCCATCTTTATAAACTCCAATCCTACAGCTACCGATCCTACAGCTACCTTCCCATCTTTAAACCAAGCAGCTACCGATCCTGCAGCTACCTTCCATCTTATAACACCTCACCGCCCTGATTCGAGCAGCGACATCGCCTATAGCTGTCTCCCCAGCATCCTGTTTAAGTTTCCAATAAACTCCTCAACTTTATCTCTGATTTGTGTGTGTGTGTGCGTGTGTGTGTTTGTGTGTGTGTGTGTGTGTGTGTCTCACTTGATCACATTCTCTGTTTTGCCAAACATCACGTACTCAACAAACCACGTTCTCGAAACCTCACGCGCTCAACACCTCACATCCTCACGCCACCTAACACGCTCAACACCTCGCGCATCCTCCACACCACACGCGCTCAACACCTCAAATGCTTGCCATCTCACACACTCAACATCTCACGCACTCAACACCTCACATTCCTCACACGCCCAACACCTCACATCCTCAGCACCACACGCGCTCAACACCTCACATGCTTGCCACCTCACACACTCAACATCTCACGCACTCAACGCCTCACATTCCTCACACGCCCAACACCTCACATCCTCAGCAACACACGCGCTCAATACCTCACATGCTTGCCACCTCACACACTGAACATCTCACGCACTCAACACCTCACATTCCTCACACGCCCAACACCTCACATCCTCAGCACCACACGCGCTCAATACCTTGCATGCTCAGAACCTCTCATTTGCAGCACCTCAAGCGCTCAACACCTCACGCGCTTCATTCCGTGTGTGCTCAACTTTCTCAGCACCTCACGTGCTTTACACTTTATACCTACAGTGTGCTCAACAATTTCAACACCTTACTCGCTCAGAACCTCACAATTTCAGCACCTCACGTGCTTTACACCTTGTACCTGAAGTGTGCTCAACAATTTCAACACCTTACTCGCTCAGAACCTCACAATTTCAGCACCTCACGTGCTTTACACCTTATACCTACAGTGTGCTCAACAATTTCAACACCTTACTCGCTCAGAACCTCACATTTTCAGCACCTCACGTGCTTTACACCTTATACCTACAGTGTGCTCAACAATTTCAACACCTTACTCGCTCAGAACCTCACATTTTCAGCACCTCACGCGCCCACATGCCCCGCATGCTCAACACCTCAAGTGCTTATCATCTGACACTCTCAGTACCTCAAGCGCCCAACATTCGCATTCTCATTTGTAGGGTTGTCCAAAACCGTTTATATAAATTGTACATGACCGTGTATTTGGTCATTTCCCTGCCAAAAATATCGTAGTTACACCGTATGTATATGGCTCTGGCCAACCCTACTAGATAGGGTTATCTGACATTTCCAACACCTCGCGCGCCCAACACCCACATTCTCATTTGCCCCACCTCTACCCACACCTACGCAGCAACCCACCGTACCTGTCGTGCCCACCCCTCCCTCTCCTAAACAACCTCCGCCACCTGCAACCACCACCACCACCCCTGGCCTGAAAGCAGTTGCGCAAAAAGTGGGACCCGATGGCCCTGACTTCCCCCTTAGCTCAACCTTGACCTCTACCGACAGAAATGCTGCTCACAAAAGCAACAGCAGCAGCAGCAGCAGCAGGAATGTAGCGCAGCCACGATCGCCGTCAAGCGGCACTGGTACTGGTGCTGGTGCTGGTACTGGCGCTGGTGCTGGCGCTGGCGCTGGCGCTGGCGCTGGCGCTGGCGCTGGTGCTGGTGCTGGTGCTGGTGCTGGTGCTGGTGCTGGTGCTGGCGTGGGTGCTGGCGTGGGTGCTGGCGTGGGTGCTGGCGTGGGTGCTGGCGTGGGTGCTGGCGTGGGTGCTGGCGTGGGTGCTGGTGCTGGCGCTGGTGCTGGTGCTGGTGCTGGCGTGGGTGCTGGAGCTGGTGCTGTTGCTGTTGCTGGTGCTGGTAAAAATACTGCAGCAGTTAGTGTGGTTCAGGGCTCGAGTGGTTCTGACAGGCAAGGGGGTGGCAGCCAAGCACGTGGTGAAGGTGGTGCAGGAAAAGATGCGAAAGTGGCAGAGGAGGAGGAGGAGGATTCGAGGAAGGGCACTGCCCGGGCGGCAGAGCTGCAGGTAGGTTCCTAGCTTCAGATAGGTAGCAGCGGGAATTGGGGTGCAGGTAGGTTCCTAGCTTCAAATAGGTAGCAGCAGGATTTGGGGTGCAGGTAGCTTCAGATAGGTAGCAGCAGGAATTGGGGTGCAGGTAGGTACCTAGCTGCAGTGAGCCGCAGGTGGTGTTTCTTTTTATTCGCTTGCTGCTTGGCAGCAGATCGTGTAGCATCAGCGTGTAGCAGATTGTGCAGCAGATCGTGTAGCATTCGTGTAGCATCAGCTGTAACAAATTGTGCAACGTGTGGCAGATTCTGTAGCAGGTCGTGCAGCAGATCGTGTAGCATTCGTGTAGCAATTTGTGTAGCGTGTAGCAAATTCTGTAGCTAATCGTGTTGCATCAGCGTGTAGCAGACTGTGCAGCAGATCGTGTAGCATCAGCGTGTAGCAGAATGTGTAGCTAATGGTGTAGCATCAGCGTGTAGCAGATCGTGTAGCTAATCGTGTAGCATCAGCGTGTAGCAGATTGTGCAGCAGATCGTGTAGCATCAGCGTGTAGCAATTTGTGTAGCGTGTAGCAGATCGTGTAGCGTATTGCAGATTGTGTAGCTAATCGTGTAGCATCAGCGTGTAGCATCAGCGTGTAGCAGATCGTGTAGCATCAGCGTGTAGCATTTTGTGTAGCGTGTAGCAGATCGTGTAGCGTGTGGTAGATTCTGTCGCAGGTCGTGAGAGGTGTAGCAGATTGTGTAGCGTGTAGCAGATCGTGTAGCGTGTGGCAGATCATGTAGCTAATGGTGTAGCATCAGCGTGTAGCAGATTGTGCAGCAGATCGTGTAGCATCAGCGTGTAGCAGATCATGTAGCGTCAGCAGCTACAGCCAGCATGCACGCAATAACCTGGTCATGCATGTACGTGTGTGAATCCTGGCAAGCAAGCGGCTACAGCCATCCGCTGCATGCTTGTGCATTTGTGATTCCTGGCAAGCACGTGCGAATCTTCCCACAGCAGCAACTACATTTACACACCCTGTCCAACTTTACTGATTTGTATGTGCATCCTTAATGTGTAGGGTTGGCCAGAACCGTATATATACACCGTATATGACCGTATATTTGGTGATTTCCCTGCCAAAAATACCGTATATACACCGTGTATATATGGTTCTGGCCAACCCTATTAATGTGTGTCATAGGTCATAGGCTCGTGCATGCAGGTCGCATAGTGACAGTGACAAAAGGCCAGCTGCAGACACGCTTCATATTGATCTGGTGAAGTCATGCACATTGATCTGGTGAAGTTTATGCACATTGATCTGATAAAGTCCATACACATTGATCTGATTAAATCCATGCACATTGATCTGGTGAAGTCCATGCACGTCTGTATGAATCCTCACAGGCCCGTGCAGATCGTGCAAAAACAATGGCTGCGGCGGCAGCAGCACAGCTCCATGCGCGCACTATGGCTGGTGTACGCACAGCCCCCCGCACTAGCACCGAATTTGAGGCAGTGTGGCGCAGCCTGAAGGGGGATCAGAAGTTGCAGGTAGGCATTGAAATCAGTCGTGGGTCTTTGTGATTCTCTGCTCGTTTTGTGCAAAAGCTACGCAAAGCCATGGCACACACCAATTTGCCCAATGGACAGGTGTGCCTTTTGGATTGTCTCAGAAAGTAATTGGAAAGCTAGCAGTAGTCTCGGAATTTGATTGGAAAGCTAGTAGTGGTAGCATTAATAGATGTGCTGAGGCTTATACTTTGCAGTGACAGTAATTTGATCTGACATGGCAAGGCTCTATTTGCAGCGCATACCGCTGGGCGTGCTTGATGGTTGTAGAGTCTACAATGTAGACACATAGCGGTTTTTTGTGTGCGTGTGTGTGTGTGTGTGAGTGTGTGTGTGTAGATTGCACTACAACGTTGTTGCCTGCAACACATGTGGCATGGTGGCAAAACTCATGAGCAGCCCATTTTACAGATAAGGAATCGCGTGAATGCATCAATACGCACGCAAAGGCACGCCATGGTGTCTCACTGCGCTCAACCTGCGTTTGTGCAGGCACGCCACCTAGCCACCTCCAATTCATGCATGCAAATATGCAAGTGCACGTCGTGGCACCCTGCTCGCTTAACCTGCGTCCGTGCAGGCACACTATCTTGCTGTCATACCGCCACACAGCCTGGCCTCCGTATTCAAGGCCTCCCTCACACCCCAGCTGTTGGTGAGCATCCTGCGCACTTTGTTAGGGCCCCTGAGTTCACCCGCGTCTGAGAAGAGCACTCAGCAGCAGGTGGAGGGGAGAGCAGAAGGCAACGCTGATGCACCGGACATGCAGCAGAATGTAGGGGCGGCTCCACCGAGCCACGGGGGGATCGTAGGAGGGGGGGGAGGGGGAGATGATGAGGGAGGAGTGGTGTTGAGTGTCGACCAGGTGGAGGGCCTGCTTAGGGGGCTGGCAAACGTGCCCAGACTGTCTATGGCAGCGATGTGTGTGCCCAGCAAGGAGCGTGCGGCG
>Ga0307942_1000929_pt1 | contig 22302 bp, 39 predicted proteins | sample OrgLakmetagen175_FD_201846 | JGI IMG/M metagenome (GOLD analysis project Ga0307942, IMG submission 201846) | Saline water microbial communities from Organic Lake, Antarctica - #175 | ecosystem: Environmental > Aquatic > Non-marine Saline and Alkaline > Saline | place: Antarctica: Organic Lake... | reverse complement strand
ATGATGCCTGCACGAGACACACGCACGCACACACACAGACGCACCCCAGCTCTGAGTCGGACACATAAATGATGCCTGCACGAGACACACGCACGCACAAAACACAGACGCACCCCAGATCTGAGTCAAACACGTAAATGATGCCTGCACGAGACACACGCACGCACACACACAGACGCACCCCAGCTCTGAGTCGGACACATAAATGATGCCAGCACGAGACACATGCATGCAAACACACAGACGCACCCCAGATCTGAGTCGGACATGTAAGTGATGCCTGCACGAGACACACGCACGCACACACACACACAGACGCACCCCAGCTCTGAGTCGGACACGTAAATGATGCCAGCACGAACACACGCATGCACACACAACCATACAGACGCACCCCAGCTCTGAGTCAGACACGTAAATGATGCCAGCACGAGACACACGCATGCAAACACACACAGACGCACCCCAGCTCTGAGTCGGACACGTAAATGATGCCAGCACGAGACACGGTAGCGGGAGATGCGTTGGCCAGGTTCTCAGGCTCAAACATGGCCTTCATTGCGGGGGTCATTAGGATGCGGTCTCCGTTAGCCAGGGTCAGCACCTGCGCAGAAGGACGTGTGTGAGGTAATGCCAAAGTTGGTTGTGTGTGTTTGTGTTGTGTGTGTCTCTGTGTGTGTGAGTGTGTGTGAGTGTGTGTGTGTATGTGTGTGTGTGTGTAAGTGTGTGTGTGTGTGCAATAAGAGAGAGCAACATGCACAAAATGCGCAGTGTGCCCTGTGTCCTAGATCTGAATCTGTATTCCACTTCCTCCTCCCTCCCTCCCTCCCTGCAAATACACGCATCAATCAAGCTCTGACACGTCGGACTTGTCATGCAGCGCTGTTTATGGGCTCTCAAGCTCAAGCAGACCGCATCAAAATTTGCCCACACCTACACCCACACCCACAAACACATAACACTCCACACACACACACACACACATATGCACACACACAGACACGCACCTTGTTATCGTCCAGCACCGTGTTCAGGTTTTCAATCCAGATCGCGTCCACAGGCCCGTCCAAAACAATCCACGTGTTCTGGTTCTTGTTCTTGGCAGCACGTCGCCACAGCACCGCAAAGATGCCGTCCGTCCAATCCCCGGTGGCGGCGTCCATGCGGCCAAACATTTGGGGGGCGGTGATACCCTGCAAAGATGCAATAACAGCACACACATTTTTAGTCCAGTGGGTGTTAATGCCAGTTATGGGCACACCCTCACACACACCCACACATACGCAACTGCCTTAGGACCAGCACACACATTTTTATTCCAGTGGGTGTTCATGCCACTAATGGGCACACCCTCACACACACACCCACACAACAGCCTTAGGACCAACACCCACGCTTTTATTCCAGCTGGTTTTGACGCCACTAATGGGCACACCCACACCCACACCCACACCCACACAACAGCCTTAGGACCAACACCCACGCTCTTATTCCAGTGGGTTTTGATGCCGCTAATGGGCACACCCTCGCACACACCCACACCTAAAACGGCCTTAGGACAAATTTGCAAGGTGCTGAGTTCGATCACGCGTGCGCACAGACAGCAGCACTTTAACGCCCACAGGAGCACGTAGCATAAAAACAACAGACAAGTGCGTGTACACACCCCAAAGGATGAGCACACACACACGCACACGTATACGCACGCACACACACACACGCACACGCACACGCGCACACACACAATAGGTGTACACCCGATCCCCACACACAGGAGCACACATACACACGCACACCTTTGGGTTCATGCGCCAAATGATGTGCTTGGTGCCTAGCTCGGTGAGCGCGCCTGCAAGGCACTCCTCAATGGCAGATTTGCCGCCCCCTGTGTGTACGTTTGTGTGCATGTGTACGTACGTGTGTGTACAGGTGTGCTTGCATTTGAATGTGTGTACGTACGTGTGTGTGTACAGGTGTGCTTGCATTTAAATGTGTGTACGTACGTGTGTGTATAGGTGTGCTTGCATTTGAATGTGTGTACGTACGTGTGTGTGTACAGGTGTGCTTGCAATTGAGTGTGTGTACGTACGTGTGTGTACAGGTGTGCTTGCATTTGAAGTTGCCAGGACAAATTGCTCAGATGCACATACAAACGTGCACACACACAAGTATACACAAATACACACGAACGACCGCTGTGTGAGATGCACGGCACAGCCAGGTGCACTACACAAACACACACAGACACAAGTACGCACACTCATGCAAACACAAACACACAAGTATACACAAACACACACACGGACACGCGCGCACACACACACACGGACGCACACACGGATGCACACACACACACAAACGCACACACACACACACGCACACACACACACACATACACGGACGCGCACACACACACAAACACACACACACACACACACACAAGTGCTGCACATACCTGTGGGTCCCACAAGCATGATGCCGTGGCGCACAAGGTAGGTCTCGTACAGCTGGATGCACTTGTTCAGCCAAGGCACGTGCAGCTGAAGCCCTTTTTCGAGGGCGACCTGTGTGAGTGTGTGTCATTTGTGTGTGAGTGCGTGGTGGGGGGGGGGGGTATGTGTGTGTGTGTGTGTGTGTGTGAGAGAGAGAGAGAGAGAGAGAGAGAGAGAGAGAGAGAGAGAGAGAGAGAGAGAGAGGGAGAGAGAGAGAGGAAAGGGATTTTGACAAGACACAGCTCTATTACTCTATGCCGAGGGGCGCAGAGGGTGGCACGACGCCACGTGCGCGCTCGCACCTTTTCCAAGGCTTTGGACACTTCAGGGAAGGAGGAGCGATCTGCCTTGAGCCCAGGGAACAGATCGTCAACGAGGGACAAGAAGAGGGGCACGTCCTCCGCCACAAACTTGGACATGTTCATGTCACGCAGCGTACGCATCATGAGGAACACCTGTGCGCGCGTGTGTATGGTATGTGTGTATAAATATATATATGTGTGTGTATGGTGTGTATGTATACATATATATGTGTGTGTGTATATGTATACCTAGTACATATAAATGTGTGTGTATGTATGTGTCACACTGTATATGTGTCACGCTGTGTATGTGTCACACTGCGTATGTGTCACACTGTGTATGTGTCACACTGCGTATGTGTCACACTGTGCATGTGTCACACTGTGTATGTGGACGCATGTGTGCACAACCGCGTGCTGCATATTTGCATGCATGGTGGCTGCCCTCAGCGTCACACTCAGACATTCGCACAGACGCACCTCAGATTTGTCCGAGTTCGTACGCTTGGAGGTTCCAGCTGTACGCAGCACTGACAGGATGTTTCGTAGACCTGTGTGTGTTTGAATGTGTGTGTGTGTGCGTGCATGCCATGCACATACGTGAGCGTCAACGCACGCGCAAGTAAAGAGCTTGGGCTCAATGTCATGCCGCCTGTGCCAATTTGTGAAATAAAGCAGGGTTGGCCAGAACGGTATATACACACACACCGTATATGATCGTATGTATGGTGATTTCCATGCCAAAAATACCGTACATACACCGTATATACGTATGTATGTATGGTTCTGGCCAACCCTAGAAATAAAGCAGGGATGCACAGTCAATCAGGGTGTCAAAGCACTCACAAAAACGCACGCTACACCGAAAGAGGTTTGTGTGCATTTGTGTGTGTGCGTGTGTTTGTGTGCGTGTGTGCGCAGGTGTGTGCACGTACCGAAATCGTAGTGGGCCTGTTTGGACAGCTGCTGCTCCGACAGCCCGTACAGGACGAAGAATTTCTTGGACAGGATGTCGTTCTCTAAGTAACCACAGGCTGCCAGCTTCACCTGCTCATGTGTAATTGTGTGAATGTGTGAATGTGTGTGTGTGCGTGTGTGTGTGTGTGTACGTGCGTGTGTGTGTATGTGTGTGTGCGTGTGTGTGTGCGCGTGCGTGCGTGTGTGTGTGTGCGTGCGTGCATGTGTGAGTGTGTAAACTTTGCACATTGCATGTGTGCCACAGATTCATTGCATCATCATCGTTGCATATTGTTGGGGTTGGCCAGAAAACACACACACATATATATTATATATATACGATGTACATAAGGCATTTTTGGAAGGGATATCACTAAATATACGGTCATATACGGTGTGTGTGTGTGTTTATATATGGTTCTGGCCAACCCTACGTATCGTACATTGCACGCATTCTTGTGTAGGCTCTCACCCACAGAATAATGTACATAGCATCACATGCGCGTACACACTTAAAACACGTGCATGCACCCACACACCCACACACACAACCACATGCACTAACACATACACACACCCGCCTACAGGATGACATGTTGGTCAAGCACCATCGTGGTCAGTCACCCCACAGAAACTACCCCCACCCATACGCCCTCCCACCCACGCCCGCACCGACACCCATGTTCATGACAACCTGTCAGTTGGGCACAACCAGGTCACCCATGCCACCATCTGCACAGACACACACAAACACACACACACCCATCTTCAAGATGATCTGTCGGTTGGGCACATCCAGGTCACCCATGCCAACTACTGAACACACACACACACACACACACACACACCTTCAAGATGATCTGACGGTTGGGCACATCCAGGTCACCCATGCCAACTACTGAAAACACACACACCCCCCTTCATGATGATCTGTCGGTTGGGCACCATCATGGTCACACATGCCAACAACTGCAAACACACACACCCATCTTCAAGATGCTCTGTCGGTTGGGCACATCCAGGTCACCCATGCCAACTACTGCAAACACACACTCCTTCATGATGATCTGTCGGTTGGGCACCATCATGGTCACACATGCCAACAACTGCAAACACACACACCTATCTTCAAGATGCTCTGTCGGTTGGGCACATCCAGGTCACCCATGCCAACTACTGCAAACTCACACACCTTCATGATGATCTGCCGGTTGGGCACCATCATGGTCACTCCTCGGAACAGGGCTTTGAGGTTCTCAGGCAGCTCCTGGCGACCGGCGTACCCGGGGTTCATGGTGATAAAGAAGCCCACGCGTGGGTCCATGGACACCTGTGTGTGTGCATGTGTGTGTGTGTGTGTGTGTGTGCATGTGCACGTGTTGCGTGTGTTTGAATGTGTGTGTGCATGTGTATGTGTGTGCGTGTGTGTGCGCGTATGTGTACTTGCGTGTGAATGCGCGCTACGCGAGCACCAACTACGGGTGGAGCTGCCCTACAAAAAAGCCCTGTCGGAGCATCAACAGGCATTACAACGAATACGGCCACTGCGCATATCTAAGAGCACCAGATTAGTTGCTGGACTGAAGTGTTGGGCAACTTTCAACTAGGTTACTATTAACGTTACTACCCCATTCGGCTAGGTTACTATTGAAAACGTTACTACCCCACTCTTCATATTTGACGCTATACTGCAGGCAAAGTGTCGTAGAGTAAGGCATTATCTGAATGATACGAGATGCCCATCTGCTAACCCTCATGCCTAGGGCTGGCCAGAACCGTATATACACACCGTATATGACCGTATGTATGGTGAGGTGGTCCCTGCCAAAAGACACCGTATATACACTGTGTATACCTATAAATGAATGGTTCTGGCCAACCCTACTCACAACGGTTCCCCCCCCGCACCTGACTTCCATCAGTGAAAACAAACAGGCGCTTGCGCTCTCGGATGGCTGACAAGATGCAGTACACCTGTGTGTGTATGTGTGTGTATGTGTGTGTTTTGTGTTGTGTGTGTAATTTGCATGGCAAGGGTGATCTTCTGCTGTTTCCCTTCTCCAGAACGTGTTCGCATGCTGGGCACACACACTGAGCACATTCAGGCTGATGCAGGGCACGTATATTAATGTGTGTAGGAGGGCACTCACACCCAGATGCAAACACGTACATACACACACAGCAAGTACGCTTGCGTACAGGCACACATACACACGTACACACATACACGCAGGTGCACAAACACACACACACTCACACACGCACACACGCACCTGCTGGGCGCACACACTGAGCACGTCCAGGTTGATACGGTTGAACTCGTCAAAGCAGCCCCACAGTCCGGACTGAGCCAGACCCTTGTAGATCTGGAAGCACCAGAGTGTGAATGTAAGAGGGGTGAATACCGATCGTCATTTTTGTTCTGCTACACACAATGCGAGCCTAAATTGTGGGGCCTTACACCCTTTCAGTCTGATCAGCAAGGAAAGCCTCTTCGCTTTCACAATCAAAGGCCGATACAATATCTCGCCTTGGTCGAAAAAATATGAAAAAAGCCAGTTTGGGGCAGAGCAGTGTTAGCCTGACGCATCATGCTGAGGCATGAGTGGGCCTAGGGGGGGTGGGAGGGCACACACATAGGGCACACGCACGCACACACACACACACACTCGTGCACGTACACACATACGCGCGCACTCACACCCACAACCACCCACACACCCACACAAAGCGCAGGTGCGCTGAGCATGTTGCCGTTTGGGAGAGCATCGAGCATCAATCTTGCCCACACCTAGGGTTGGCCAGAACCAAATATACATGGTGTATATATACGGTATTTCTGGCAGGGGAATCACCAAATGTACGGTCATATATGGTGTATATATACAGTTCAGGCCAACCCTAGAACGTGTGCCGTTGCAAAGATGGAACCGCCCGGTACCTCACCTTGCCCATGCCCTTGTAGTCCATCTGGTCAGAGCAGTTGAACACTACCACGTACTTGCCGAGCGTGCTGCCCAAGTCCTTCACTGTCTCTGTTTTGCCAGTACCTGCGAGAATGGGGGCAGCAAACACATACAGGCGGGTTTGTGCACCTGTGCTCACACACACACACGCACACACACACAGACACACACACGCACACACACACACGCACACACACACACAGACACGCACACGCACACACACACACGCACGCACACACACATACACACACACCTGCCGGCCCAGCAGGGGCTCCCCCCAAGAACACACACACACAAGCACACACCTGCCGGCCCAGCAGGGGCTCCCCCCAAGAACACACACACACACACACCTGCCGGCCCAGCAGGGGCTCCCCCCAAGAACATGCCCAACGCTTGCGACAGTGTGATGTAGCAAATGTCGGTCAAGGGCGTGATGACCAGACGCTCCTTCACGCCCAAGTACTCGTACGAGTATTCAAAGTCGACGTCACAGATGGAGATGATGACGGTGTCTTTGTCCTCGCGCCAGTAGAAGCGCACCTGAGCGATTGTGTGTGTGTGTGTGTGCGTGTGTGTGCACGTGTGTGTGTGTGTGTGTGTGCGTGTGTGTGTGTGTGATGGGTGTGTCCTTGTCCTCGCGCCAGTAGAAGCGCGTCTGAGCGTGAGTGTTTGTGTGTGTGCGTGCGTGTATGATGTGTGCGTACGTACGTGTGTGTGCATGTGCATGTGCATGTATTTGTGTAAAAGGGAGTGTGTACTGGCCAAATGATGGTAATGCCAAACAATAAGCACATCAAACCCAGCCCTTTGGCTCTGAGTTAGAGTCAATCGAGTCATTTTAATTTGAACAAATGTCTTGAAGGATTAGTTGAAACAGTTTAAAGGCGTGAGTATCAAGGACACACACTTTTATGCACATACACGCACTCACGCATGCGCGCACACACACACGCGTGCAAACATACACACACACGTGCATCAAGACACATACGTGTACGGCAAGACACACATGTGCGACAGACACACTCACGCACGCACACACACACACACACGTGCATCAAGACGCATACGTGTACGGCAAGACACACATGTGCGACAGACACACTCACGCACCTGCTTCAGCCACTCAAAATCGGAGGGGTCCTTGACCTTCTTCTTCAGCAGATCCTCTGCAGACTCCTTTTGGTGCATGTGCACGGTGATGCATGTCTCCAGGTTGGTGCGCTCGTTCTTAGAGATCTCTGTACGCAGCGTGATGCTCACCATGTCACGCAGCACCATGTCCACCTGCACGTGCACATGCCGGTGTTGTGTGTTTGTTTGCATGTGCGTGTGTGTGTGTGTTCGTGCCAGTGTGCGTCATTCAGAGCTAGGAGCACGCAGCACGTGCACATCACCATCACCTAGGATTGGCCAGAACCACATATATATTTATATATATATATATATATATACGGTGTACATACGGTATTTTTGGCAGGGAAAATGCTAAATATACGGTCATATACGGTGAGTAGAAACGGTTCTGGCCTACCCTAAACGACACACTCACGCACCTTCTTCATGTTCTTAGCCATGATGGTCTTGTCGGTCTTTGCATTCTTAAGAGCGGACTCTGTGTCGGCCGTCCACTGGAATTGAATGCCCAGCAGCGCGATCTGTGCCACAGACATGTGTATGGCGTGTGTGTGTGTATGTGTGTGTGTGTGTTTGTGTGTGTGTGTGTGTGTGCGTGTGAGCATGTGTACACGTGTATCAGTGTGAGTGACGCGTTTAAAGTGTGTGTGTAAAGAAACTGAACACAGGCTGAACACAACACACACAAAAATGTGCCGAAATTGAAGCCCACGCCCTTTTTTGTCACATCACGTTTTGCAAACCAGGTGCGTTGCACATGCCTTTTAAACTACCTCAATGCTGGTATGCATGCACAGGTACAATAACACACACACACTTTCACACACACACACGCACGTACACACACAAACACACACACACGCACGTACACACACAGAAACAAACACACGCACGTACACACACACAAGCAAACACACGCACGTACACACACACATACCTGCGCAGGGTTGCCAAAGATGAAGTCCTCCAGGCCCATCTCCGACACGTTGCGCACAGCACGCTTGATGTTTTGCTTGACAGTGTCCTGCATGGCATCCACCAGACGCTGCAGCCACACCTCGATGTTGCCCTTGGCATCCACAGCCCGCTCAAACTCCACCTGTGTGTGTGAGTGAGTGTGCATTGAGTGAGTGAGTGAGTGAGTGAATGAGTGAGTGAGTGAGTGAGTGAGTGAGTGAGTGAGTGAGTGAGTGAGTGTATTGGGTGGGCGTGCGTGCGGTTTCAGTGATGCCTTGCACCAACAGCCTGCTTAGCTCGTTGGTGTGTGTATGTGTGTATGCGTGTGTGTGTGTGTGTGTGGATGCGTGGACACTTGTGAGCATCACGTCATCTGCAAGGCTCACGCCTGTAGTACAACTAAACATTAGAAGGTTGGCTTCATCATACACACACACACATTTACGCACACACCTTCTCGTTCTGCTGCAAGAACATCAGTCATGCGCGTCTTGTTCACTCAGTCAAAGGTGAAATAAAAACGCTGGCCTCATTGCATGATCATACACACAATTATGCACACACCTTCTCGTTCTGCTGCGTGAACATGTCAGTCATGCGCGTCTTGTCCACTCGGTCAAAGGTGAAATAAAAACGCTGGCTTCATTGCATGATCATACACACATTTATGCACACACCTTCTCGTTCTGCTGCGAGAACATGTCAGTCATGCGCGTCTTGTCCACTCGGTCAAAGGTGACGTTGGTGAGGGAGTCAAACAAACCGGACTGGAAGTGGGGCACCACACTGCGTATGTGAGTGAATAGGTGTGTGCGTGTGTACTTGTGTTTGCGTGCATATAAATATGTGTGTGTGTGATAGTTGTGTGTACTTACATGTGTTTGCGTGTATATATATGTGTGTGTGATAGGTGTGAGTACTTACTTGTTTCTGCGTGTCTATACATGTGTGTATGTGTGATAGATGTGTGTACTTACAAGTGTGTGTGTGTTTATGTGTGCGTAAATGCAGGATGTGGGCGAGCTGTAAGACATCAGAGACATCAGGTTATTCAGCAGCGTTCAGGAGTCAGGCAACGTACATGACATACACGCACAGGGAAGGCTACACAAGCACACACACACACACAAAGCAAAGGCCATACATGCACACACACACTGACACACACAGTGACACGCACCACACCACACCACACCACACCACACCAGACCACACCACACCACACACACAGTGACACGCAACACACACACACACACACACATGCACACACCTAGGAGGGTCGCTGCCTAGGGACAGGATTTCCAGCAGCGTGGGATCGGACACAAAATAGAAGCGAGGGAATTCTGCACGCTTTGTCTCCAGGTAGGCTGAGAGGGACTTTTGACACAGCTCCAGCTGCTCCAACAGGTGGGGGAGCATGTTCTTCATGAGCTCATTGCCGTAGCAACTGTGTGTGTATGTATTTGTGTGTGTGTGTGTGTCTGCTGGCACAGCTCCAGCTGCTCCAACAGGTGGGGGGGCATGTTCTTCATGAGCTCATTGCTAGAGCACCTGTGTGAATGTATTGTGTGTGCAATTTGTGCATGTATGTGCACATGTGTGTGTGTGTGTGTTTTTGGGAACTATGGATGTGTATGAGGTTGTAAGGGTCCAAAGCACAAGACACGCGCATGCAAACACAAGCACGTGTGCTCACGCACAGCCACTCTAAAGCCAACACACAACACTCACATGCGATGCAAGAAACATAAGACACAACCACACCCACACCCGCACCCACACATCACTAACGTGGCGACCACGTTCTGTGTCTCCAGCGCGTCGGTCACAAGCTTTTCACGTGTAATGCAAGGAACACAAGACGCAACCACACCCGCACCCACACATCACTGACGTGGCGACCACGTTCTGTGTCTCCAGCGCGTTGGACATGAGCTTTTCACGTGTGATGCAAGAAACACAGGACGCAATCACACACAAAACACTCACGTGGTGACCACGTTCTGTGTCTCCAGCGCGTTGGTCACGGTCTTCACGTGTGATGCAAGAAACACAAGACGCAACCACACCCACACCCACACCCACAAATCACTGACGTGGCAACCACGTTCTGTGTCTCCAGCGCGTTGGACACGAGCTTTTCAGGTGTGATGCAAGAAACACAGGACGCAATCACACACAAAACACTCACGTGGTGACCACGTTCTGTGTCTCCAGCGCGTTGGTCACGATCTTCATGTAGTTCTTGTCGATGTTCTGGAAACGCTTGGCTTCTTGGGGGAGCTGCTTTACAATGTCACCCCCTGAGAACACAGCCTCCATGTACATCCACATGTTCTGCACCATCAGCCACTGCACGTGCACAGATAAGACAACAAAGGGAGTCAGACAGGGAGCATGCGTTGCGTCATGCTTTTGAGAACACAGCCTCCATGTACATCCACATGTTCTGCACCATCAGCCACTGCACGTACACAGATAGACAACAAAGGGTGTCTGTCAGGGAGCGTGCGTTGTGTCATGCTTCTGAGAACACAGCCTCCATGTACATCCACACGTTCTGCACCATCAGCTACTGCACGTACACAGATAAGACAACAAAGGGTGTCTGTCAGACAAGGAGCGTGCGTTGCGTCATGCTTCTTGATGCTGCCCCCCCTGAGGCCACAGCCTCCGTTCACACCCACGCGTTCCGCACCGACAGCTACTGCACATGCAACCATCTGCGAGCGCCCTTTCATATTAATACAAAGACGACGCCTTTTTTCCGTGCTCAACTGAAACTGGCCTCACCACTCAATCATACACGGAGTGACCAGCCACACAGCTCCAGCTCGCTCTACTTGTGCCCAGCTCAATTCGACACACAGTGGCTTTCTCGTGGCTTTCTCGTTTATGATGCAACGACTTGCCTGCTCAATGATTTCGCCCACTGCCCAGCTCAGTTTGACACACAGTGGCTTTCTTGTTTGTGATGCAACGACTTGCCTGCTCAATGATTTCGCCCACGGTCGACAGCTTGACGATCCATGCTTGCACGTCTTCTCTAAAAGGCGCGCTGTACCGGTTTGTGGCCATGCTGCCCAGAGACATCTGCAAGACAAAACACACAGACACACACACAGAAGTTAGCACATTCCGCTGGGTGTGTCAGCTTACGGAAAAGCTGGTTTTGTCTGTGGCCATGCTGCCCAGAGACATCTGCAGGACACACACACACACACACACATACACACACACAGGAGTTAGCACTTTCCGCTGAGTGTGACAGCTTACATGAAAGCTGGTTAGGTTTGTGGCCATGCCGTCCGCAGACATTTGCAGGACATATACACATGAATAAATACAAGACGTTGGCAGATGCAATTGATTGGGTTTGAAATGGAATCACGCTGTGTTTGTGGCCATGCCGCCAGCAGGCATTTGCAAGGTACTCACAGGGAGGACAAACCAGCCCATATTGTTTTGCGCAGCAGCAGCAGCAGCAGCAGCTGCTATCCACCCACCAACACCCACATGCACCGTCACCCACATTCAAACTCACACCCAAATATTACAAACGTCCACACATACACGCTTCTGCAACCACACCCATATACCATGAAAGCATTCACGCTTGCACTCTCACCCATAATTACTCATCCACCAACGCGTGCACGCACACGCACACGCACACGCACACGCACACGCACACACACGCACACGCACACACATGCACCCTCACCCTCACCCACCTGTGAATCTTCCAGCTTCTCGATCAGGTCTGCAGTGTCAGAGGATTTGAGGATGACGGGGCCTCGCGTCTTGCAGTCAGCAAACACGAGGTTAATGGTGGCCCAGTCAACCTGGATGCTGGCCAGCTTGGACTCAATCTGCTCCTCTTTCACAGCAGCTCCTAAGTGTGTAAATGTGTGCAAATGTGTGTGAGTGTGTGTGTGTGCACGGTTATGTGCGTATGTGTACGAATGTGTGCGTGAGTGTGTGTGTGTGCGTGAGTGAGTGTGTGTTTGTGAAGGTGTGTGTGTATACAATCACTGTCAGCTCTTCAGTGTGTGAACAGAAAGGCAACAAGCTGCCCACACATTCGACAAAGCAAGACCACCCAAGCTTACACCCACACCAACATCTACTCCCTCACGCATTCATCCACCCACACCCACACCCACACCCGCACGCATTCATCCACCCACACCCACACCCGCACGCATATATCCACCCACACCCACACCTGCACGCATACAACCACACGCATACATCCACCCACACCCACACCCACACGCATACATCCACCCACACCCGCACCTACACGCATACATCCACCCACACGCACACCTACACGCATACATCCACCCACACCCACACCCACCTGTCAGCTCCTCCACTTCCTCCCTGTGACGCAGCAGGTGGCAGTCTAGCGCAAATCAGCCATGCACACAAACACACCACCCACACCCACACCCACACCCACACGCACCTGTCAGCTCCTCCACTTCCTCCCTGTGACGCAGCAAGTGGAAGTCCAGCGCAAATCAGCCATGCTCACAAACACACCACCCACACCCACACCCACACCCACACGCACCTGTCAGCTCCTCCACTTCCTCCCTGTGACGCAGCAGGTGGCAGTCCAGCAAGTGTTGCAACTTGAACACGTCCTCTGCCAGGTTCAGATTGTTGCCGGTGACCGACATGATCTCCGCCCAGTGACGGGGGCGCATGGACTTGTGGGTCAGGGCCTGAGTGTGTGTGTGTGTGTGTGTGTGTGTGTGCGTGTGTGTGTGTGCGTGTGTGTGTGTGTGTGTGTGCGTGCGTGTGTGTGTGTGCGTGCGTGTATGTGTGTATATATGCGTATACTGTGTGCGTGCGTGCGTGTGTGTGCACGTGTGTGTGCGTGTACATGTCTGTATGTGCGTGTGTGTGCGCGTTTGTGTGTGCATGCACACGTGTCGAACTAGGCAAGGAGACGCTAGGAGTGCCTGTGCGTGATTGTGCAAGTGCTTGTGTTGTGTGTGTGTGTGTGTGTGTTTGCGCATGTGCTAAAACGCTTCCTTACTTGCGTGTGCAGCGCAACACATGTACACATGAGCAAAGGCCTAAATGAAAAAAAGAGGCCTTCACATACCCCCCCCACACACACACAGAGACAGACACACACACACACACGCACGCACGCACACATTTGGAACAGCGGCAGCATCTCCAGGAACTCACACATACGCACGCACACACCTAGAACAGCGGCAGCATCTCCAGAACCTCACACACACGCACATGCACGCACACATACACACACCTGGAACAGCGGCAGCATCTCCAGGAACTCGTCAATAGTGCGCCTGCAGTCCAAGTATGCCTGCCACTCCCTGAGGGCCTTTGGCAGACGTCTGGACTGCGCTTGGTACTGGTTCACTGTCTCCGCCATTTCCTCAATCTTCTCAACAACGTCGACCCAAAAGTAGTCACCGTAGCCCTGCGGTTTGATCATTTGCATGCGCATGCGTAGGTGCATGTGTGCGTGAGTGCATGTGTGCATGTGTGCATGTGTGTATGTGTGTACGTCCACCCAGAAGTAGTCACCGTAGCCCTGCGGTTTGATCATTTGCATGCGTGTTCATGCACGTGTGTGTGTGCGCGTTTGTGTGCGTATGCGTGAGTGCATGTGTGCATGCGTGCATGTGTGTGTGCGTGCACGTGTGGGTGCGCCTGCCTCAGCCATGGTTGAAAACTGAGCAGGTTGGAGGTCTAGAGGATGGACGCTTTGACAACACAGATGCACCTTACACTTGATGGCCGTGATGGCACTCACACACAGATGAGGAAGTAAACAGTGAAATAAAATACACAAATATGCCACACACACCATGGTGGTGGTGATGACGCTCACACAAAGACAAGGAAGAAACCAATGGCTCAACAACTCAGATACGCCGCACACCTTGATGGTGGTGATGACGCTCACATACAGGTGAGAGTGAAAACGAGCATTGACGCAACACACAGAGACACCTCGCACCTTGATGGTGGTGATGACGCTCACACAAAGACAAGGAAGAAAACATTGGCTCAAAATCTCAGATACGCCACACACCTTGATGGTGGTGATGACGTTGACATACAGGTTGTACAGTCGGTCAAGCATCTGCACCTCCTTCTCTGTGTTCTCCAGCTCAGGGTACTGTGTGAGCAGGGAGTTGTGTGTGTAAGTATGCGTGAATTTAATTGTAAATGTTTAAACTTTTTTGCGCGTGTTTGTGCTTCTTACTGTGTGTATGCGTGTGTGTGTGTGTGTCTCACCTGTGTTTGTTTGGAGTGAAATTTGGATGCAAAATGCGTGTATCTGAAGTTGACACATACACACAAACACACACACACACACACACACACACACACAAGTCCAGGGAAAAGCTCGTAACACACGGGACCACGTCAACTTGGGCAGGTGAAAAGCAAACACGCCTCTAACGTGGAACTGCTACACTTTGTTTGCCGCACAGTGCCTTACGTGCTCTCAAGCACAAACACACGCACAATGCTCTCAGTACAAGCACACACACACAATGCTCTCAAGCACACACACATACACACAAACACAAGCACAATGCTCTCAAGCACACACACATATACACATAAAACACACGCACAATGCTCTCAAGCATACACACACAATGCTCTCAAGCATACACACACAATGCTCTCAAGCACAAACACACGCACAATGCTCTCAGCACAAGCACACACACAATGCTCTCAAGCACACACATATACACACAAACACACACACAATGCTCTCAAGCACACACACATACACACAAACACAAGCACAATGCTCTCAAGCACACACACACACACACATATACACATAAAACACACGCACAATGCTCTCAAGCATACACACACAATGCTCTCAAGCACAAACACACGCACAATGCTCTCAGCACAAGCACACACACACAATGCTCTGAAGCACACACACATACACACAAACACAAGCACAATGCTCTCAAGCACACACACACATATACACATAAAACACACGCACAATGCTCTCAAGCATACACACACAATGCTCTCAAGCACAAACACACGCACAATGCTCTCAGCACAAGCACACACACAATGCTCTCAAGCACACACACACATACACACAAACACAAGCACAATGCTCTCAAGCACACACACACACACATATACACACAAACACAAGCACAATGCTCTCAAGCACATACACACGCACAATGCTCTCAGCACAAACACGCGCACATTGCTCTCAAGCATATACACACAATGCTCTCAATCACAAACACACGCACAATGCTCTCAAGCATATACACACAATGCACTCAAGCACAAACACACGCACAATGCTCAAGCATATACACACAATGCTCAAGCACACACACACACACACACACCCACACACCTGTGTGACAGGCAGGCCGAACAGCTCCTCCCCGCTGCTGTAGTTCTCCCACTTGCGCTTGCGCACTTCAAACATCTGTTGGAACTTGCGCAGACGGTCGGTGGCCTCCATGGGGTCTGCGTGGGAATGTGTGTGTGTGCATGTGTGTGTGCATGTGTGTGTGTGTGTGCATGTGTGTGTGTGTGTGAGTGTGTGTGTGTGTGTGCGTGTGCGTGTGTGCGTGTGTGTGTGTCTGCTGGCTATTTACGCAGACTCGCATACATGTGAATACAGTCAAATATGCATCAAAAGGGCTTACTGTCACATCTGCAGCCACAAAGTGCATACATACACACAACTGCATGCTCGCACACAAACATGCAAACACGCACACACACGCATGTCACACACAGACACACAGGCATGACACACACAGACACACAGGCATGTCACACACATACACAACCGCATGCACACACACACAAACATGCAAAAATGCACACATACACACAGCTGCACGCACGCACACAAACATGCATGTACGCACACATACACACGACTGCATGTACGCACACAAAGATGCAAACACGCACACACATGCTCACACAGGCATGTCACACACATACACAACTGCATGCACGCACATAAACATGCAGACACGTACATATACACACAGTTGCATGCACGCACACAAACATGCAAACACGCACACATATAAACAGCTGCATGCATGCACATAAACATGCAAATACGCACTCATACACACAACTGCATGCATGCACGCACACAAACTTGCAAACATGCACACACACACGCACACACAGGCACGTCACACACAAATGCACGACTGCTCACCGAGGTTAGGCACCATGGGCCCGTTCATTTCCCAGTCACGTCGGAAGTACTGCGCATCCACCACGAACGCCTTGACCTCCTTGATGAGCTCACGCTTGAAGCCAACCTGAGGGTCAATGTGCGTGCATGTGTGTGTGTTTGTGTGCGTGAATGTGTGTGTGTAGTGTGTGTGCAAACGTGTCTGAGAATTAGTGCATGCATGTGTGTGTTTGTGTGTGTGTGAATGTGTGTGCATGTGTGTGCCAACGTATTTGAGGGTTAGTGCATGCATGTGTGTGTGTGTTTGTGTGTGAATATGTGTGTGTGTACGTGTATGTGCCAACGTGTCTGAGGGTCAGTGCATGCATGTGTGTGTGCGTGCATGTGTGAGTGTGTGTGTGTGCATGTGCATGTGTGAGTGGTGCATGCTGCATCAAGCACAGCACACCGATGAACGAGCACCAGGCTTTCACAACAGGGCAAGCGTCGATGAAAAACAATCACAAAAGTACACACACGCACACGCACACACAAACGCAATAACCTGCACAAACACGGAAACATGTGAGGTTGCCTGACATGTTTGATGACGGCTTTTGCATTTAGCGCTACCTTGCACACTCTCTGACACACACACCTACACACACACACACACACACACACATACACACACTCACACACACACACACATACACACACACACTCACACACACACACATACACACATGCATATACACACTCACACACATACACACTCACACACATACACACACACTCACTCACACACACACACACACACCTGGAGACGAGTCAGGTTGTCTGACACATCCGTTGACAGCTTGCGCAGCTTCTTCCAACCGTACCGTAGGTCAGACACCATCGTGGTCTCCTCCTTGGGCACGCGCACCTGTGTGTGTGTGTATGTGTGTGTGTGTGTATGTGTGTGTGTGTGGTTAGTTGTGTGTGTGTGTGTGTGTGTGTGGTTAGTTGTGTGTATGTTTGCTAGTGTGTATGCTTGCGCGCGCGTGTGTGTGTATGTGTGTATATGCATGTGTGTATGTGTGTATTTGCGCTTGCACATGCAAGTGCATATGTATGCAGGACGCTCACTGTTATAGTGCGTTTCACAAGCCTGACGAAGTTGTGGCCCTCAATTGACACGAAACAAAAGTTAGCTATTCGAGCACACACAAAAGACACACACACAAACACACACACACTAGACCCACCTCATAGCACAGCAGCAGGGCGTACATCTCTCTCAAACAAACACACGCACACACATCACACACACAATCACTACACCCACCTCGTAGCGCAGAATCAGGGCGTACATATCTCTCAAACACAAACACACACACACCACGTTCACTAGACCCACCTCGTAGCGCAGCAGCAGGGCGTACATCTCCTCAATCGGTCCGATGAGGTTGTCAATCTCGCTCTCCTTCTCACGGACCTCCTTTAACACGGCCATGATGCCTCGCACATCCTCCAGATCCTCAATCTTGCGATTCAACTTAAGGGTGGTGTCCCTGTACGTACGTACAAGTGTGTGTGTGTGTGAGTGTGCTAGATTGTGTGTGTGTGCTAAAGTGTGTGTATGCTAAAGAGTGTGAAAAATTACATGCAAACGGACAACTGTGTGTATGTGTGCGCGCATGTGTTTTTTTGGGGAATACGTACCTTGCATTCAAACATCCGCACAGGATTTCACACTCACACATTCTCTCTCTCTCACACACTCTCTCACACACACACACACACACACGCACGCACACACACGCACACACACACGCACACACACGTACGCACGCACACGCACGCACCTGATGTACGCATCGAACGCCTTGAGGTCCTCGCTGCACTGCTTGTGCAGGTTGTGAGCAAACTGGGCCTTCCAAGACGCAGCCTCTGCCTTCAAGGAGGTCTTCAGGGGCATGGTCTCCAACGACAGCGCGCCGATGTTGTGCACTGATGCGATGCAATTAACGTCCGTCTCAATCGCCATGTACCTGAGTACAGGGGCGGAGGGTGCAACAACGTGCAATGTGTGCGTCTGTATGTGTCTGTCTGTGTGTGTGTGTGTATGTGTGTGTGTGTATGTGTGTGTCTGTGTTCCTCAAGGTTTGGGGCGTGTACTCAAAAGCAGCAATCATCCTCCTTGCACCTGTCTTTATCATTTGTGTGCAATTCGCTGCGTGCGAACGTAGCTAGCTACAAATCAACACTCATGCGGTGCAGGGCGTCCTGGATGAAACTCCAGGCTTGCATGACTGCCACACACCCACACTGAGACACACATGCCCTGAGCTCACTTAACACACACTCACACACACACATGTACGCATGTACGCACACACAAGCATGCCCACAGGCAGCACCCACTTTTTGAGCTCCGCTTCAAACGCCTCCAGTGTGGGGTTGGTGGACATGAAGCGAGCGTACACAGCTTGCAGGTCCTCCTTCCATAGGAATGAGTACTGCTCAAAGGTCCTCATGTAGTCATTGATCTGTGTGTGTGTGTGCGGCAGCAAGGTGGCAGAGGTATAATGGATGCTGTGGCAGCAGCAGCAGCAGCAACAGCAGCAGCAGCATTGGTAAAAAGGCAATCAAGGCAAGGCAGCAAATTCAAGCAGCAATACACAAAAGTAAACACACACACCTGTGACTTGACCCCCTCCACGCTGCCTGTCAACCGCAGGATGGATTTCACAATCTCCTTGTCGGATGCAATAAGCTCATGGTAGGTCTCGATGCTGTATGAGTACGTTGTGTGTGTGAGTGAGTGTGTGATTGTGTGTGTCTGTGTGTGTGTCTGTGTGCCTGTAGGCATGTTTAAGTGAGCAGCGTTTTCTTTGTGCGTACAGGTGTGCGCTTATGTGTGTGTCTCTGTGTGTGTGTGTCTGTGTGTGTGTCTGTGTGTGTGTGTGTGTGTGTTTATGTGTGTGTGCGTGCGTGTAAAGCGTAGCCCTGGACACATCGCAGCAGATACCTTGGCTGGCCCCAGCACTTGAGGGCCTTGCTCGTGGTCAGCACCTTTTTGGCGCACTGGTTGATGGCGGTTTGGATGAGCTCCAAAGGTGGGTTCATGGCCACATTGGGCACCTGATCGCACGTTGTTGTGTGTGTGTGTGCGTGTGTGTGTGTGTGTGTGTGTGTGTGTGTGTGTGAGTGTGTGTGTGTGTGTGTGTGAGTGTGTGTGTGTGTGTGTCTGTGTGTGTGTGTGTGTGTGTGTGTGTGTGTTTGTGTGTGTGTGTGTGTGTGTGTGTGTGTTTGTGTGTGTGTGTGTGTTTGTGTATGTGCGTGTATGTGCGTGTATGTGCGTGTATGTGCGTAAGTATATTACCGGCCTGTGATGAGCACTGCTGCAAAGTAACCCGAAGCATACGGTTGCGTACAAGAAAAGTGGTTCAGAGACACAAACAAACGAACAAATGCACACACACATGTTCACACCCACCTTCAGCTCCACGTCCACGTTAAAAAAGGGACGCTCCATGTATAAGAAGCCTGTGGTGTTCTTGCTGCCCAGCCGGCGCTTCATGGCCTGCGGGCACACACACACAAAAACGCACACACAAACATAAGACCGTGCGAATGCGTGCGTGTAAGTGCATGCATTCGTGCGTGTAATTTTGTGTGTGTGTGTGAGTGTGAGTGTGTGTGTGTGTGTTGCCAGTGCAATGCGTGTGTTTTTGTGCACGTGTGTCTGTGGCAGACCATATGTGAGCAAGTGAGCCAGTGTGTGTGTGTGTGTGATGCAAAGCACAACAGCGCTCACATCTGCCTTCACTGGCTGGGTATAATGCTCGAGTCGCTGTTTGAAAGGCCTGCTACATACACACACATACACACGCATACACACACATTTACACTAAGATGAGCGTACTCACCTGAGAATTCTTCTGTGTGGCCGTGAGGATGGCCTGGTACAAACACACACACATATATATATATATACACACACAAACACTCACACATTTACACTCAGGTAAGCGTACTCACCTGTAAACTCTTCTGTGTGGCCGTGAGGATGGCCTAATACAAACACACACTCATATTTACACTCAGATGAGCGTACTCACCTGTAAACTCTTCTGCGTGGCCGTGAGGATGGCCTGGTACAAACACACACACACACACATATACACATATACACACACAAAACACTCACACATTTACACTCAGGTAAGCGTACTCACCTGTAAACTCTTCTGCGTGGCCGTGAGGATGGCCTGGTACATGAGCTTGGAGTAGTGGCCCTTAAATAAGCGGGCGTCATCCTCATTCAAAGTCACCTGCACACAGGTACATTCACACAGCACACACTATGACACAGTATGACACTATGACACTTTATGACACAGGCACATTCACACAACAAACAATATGAGTTCAAAGTGCACCGTACGGCATCTCAGTGCACTAGCGTGGAGTTGTGGCCTCTTAAAATTGTAAGCATAATCACACACACGCACACACTCAAACTCACGCACTTATTCAGACGACACATGAACTCGTCCCCTTGTTTTTTGTGGGGCAGTTGGCCACCAGGGCCACCAAGGCCACGATGGACAACAACCACTTTCTTACACAAGCCCACACACAATCACTCACACACACACACACACACACACACACACACACGCAGACACACACACACATACACACACATACACACACATACACACACACACGTTCACACGTAAATGCACTCACCCCCTTATTTTCGCGGGGGTAGTTGGCCACTAAGGCCAACAGGTCCACGATGGACCTTCGTACTTCCTCGTTGCGGATGCCCAGCAGCTTTGATTGCAGTATCTGCAGGTAGAGCACACACACACACACACTCATACAGTCATTTATTCTGTGCATGCAGACTTCATCAGCACGGATGCCCAGCAGATTTGATTGCAGTATCTGCAGGTAGAGCACACACACACACTCTTATACGGTCATTTATTCTGTGCATGCAGACTTCATCAGCACGGATGCCCAGCAGCTTCGATTGCAGTATCTGCAGGTAGAGCACACACACACACACACACACACACACACACACACACACACAAACACACACACAGTCCATTCTGTACATGCAGACGTCCTCAGCGCGGATGCCCAGCATAATGTATTGCAGCGACCGCAAGGAAATACAAACATACCATCAGTCTTGTATCACTGCACATAGTGCACATAGTGCACATAGTGCACATGGTGCACATGGTGCACATGGTGCACATAGTGCACAA
>Ga0307942_1000928_pt1 | contig 22319 bp, 16 predicted proteins | sample OrgLakmetagen175_FD_201846 | JGI IMG/M metagenome (GOLD analysis project Ga0307942, IMG submission 201846) | Saline water microbial communities from Organic Lake, Antarctica - #175 | ecosystem: Environmental > Aquatic > Non-marine Saline and Alkaline > Saline | place: Antarctica: Organic Lake... | reverse complement strand
CTCAGCATCTATCAGCTGCTACGGTTGTGCCTGTACAACAAGTGTTTCATTTCCTGTACAGCAAGTGTTTCATTTCCTGTACAACAAGTGTTTCATTTCCTGCACAAAAAAACCACCTTCTCATAGTCGCCGCTGATGTCTTGCTGCACCCGGTGTTTGAGATCCTTTCCGAACATGAGCATGAACCGCAAGGCGATGGAGTGCAGGCGGTGCCTGTTGCAGTGTGTGTGTGTGTGTGTGTGTGTGTGTGTGTGTGTAGGGTGACGCTTGCATGTGCCGTGTGGCTTGTACAAGTACTGTGCTTTGCACAGCAAAGCATTGTATGCGCGATACGCATGTGTTGGTTTGTGTATGTGAATGCGTCAAGTGCAAGGCGGTGGCTGCAAAGCGTGCCTGTGTGTCCATGTGTGTACGTGTGCGTGTGGGCGCCTAGACAATGAAGTTGCTGAGTGCATAAGCACGGAGGTAAGGATTGCAGGCTGTGTATATAGCAAGTGTACAAAGCCCAGTTAGGTAAAATGATAGTTAATGATGAACGCGGGCAGGTTCATACGTTTTATGTACTATCTGTGTGCGTAGCGCGGGAGCTTGTTTTTGTTAATCTGAGAATCAAATAATGCATAACAGCCGTTCATGCGCTTCACGCATTGCGTAACTCCACATGCGTTTTGGAGTGAGACGGGTTCGTATCAGGCAAAGCGCAAGAGCTGGACCACAACAGCTGTCATTGCAGACACCATTGTTTGTTGCGTTTGCACAGAGCTGCCAACCAGGCCATGCGCGCACTTACCTACGACAGCCTATGATGCGTACAAGCAAGGCATCGTCGGTGCCCAAGCCGTCCACGGATTTAAAGATGAGGGAGGCAAAGTACCTGTGTTTTCCCAAGGTAGAGGCTAAAGTACAGTTTTGCGTTTCAGCAGGCCTCAGTGTATGGATAGATGTAATGTCGATTGCAGGAGACAGCATGACTGATACTGCAGCCCAAGCAGCGAGCGCATACGTAGTGAGCACACGCAAACCTGGGACCATGTACTAGCAAGATGCTTATGCATTGACACACTGACACGCACACACAAGCATCTGAGAGTTCACATGCCACAAAACACGATCTGATGCATCCCTCACCATTTAGGCTGCTACAACACAGGCAGCTACAGCCACTTACTCATGCCGTGGTCACATACTGTGAGTGAAAAGTGCATGCCACTCTCCTGGTATCATTTGAGCCACCAGCCAATTGATTCCTAGTGATAAGCTGTCTTGTAACAAGCTGGCTGCCCTAGCAATGGCTGGAAGGTATGTGACACACAGAGTGGGTGGCATACAGAATGGCACACATGGTGGTATGTGGTATGTGAATGGTAAATGGTATGTGACACACAGAATGGCTGCCCTAGCAGTGGCTGGAAGGTATGTGACACACAGAATGGGTGGTCATGCATACAGAATGGGTGGCATACATACAGAATGGGTGGTCATACAGAATGGGTGGCTGGAAGGTATGTGACACACAGATTGGGTGGTCATGCATACAGAATGGGTGGCATACATACAGAATGGGTGGTCATACAGAATGGGTGGCTGGAAGGTATGTGACACACAGATGGGTGGTTATACAAACACGGAGGTGCGAAACAACCCTCCTTTCTACTCACGCGTCGTGGTCCAACAACATGGCATGCATTCCTTCTCCCAAGTATCCTCTGAACTGCTTCTCGATGCAGCGCACAAGCGTATCGCCATACTTTCTCCCGTAGGCAATATTCAGAGCCCGCAGGTACTCGTTGTCTGTAGGTCACAGGCGATCAACACACGACAATCTGCTTAGCAGGTTGCAACACAGATTTAGATGCATTCAAATGACACATGTGGAAAGAGGCATACACAATAGCAGACAGCCAACTGACACGCATTAAGCCTTTTCCCCTACTAAACACCTGCAACTGGTTGGTCAGTCACAGTGCACATAAGCAAAATGCTACCTAAATTCAAAATAAGGCTGGTAGCATCATCTGGAATAGACACAGTGGCTTGTATAGATTTGTAGGGTGCAAGTACGTACCTATGGGCAACTACGGCAAACCAAATTGCAAAAAGTTCACGGAGTTGCTTTCATCAGAACCGTGTGTGCACCAAAAGAATGTGTGCACCAAAAGAAGTGACAGTTTGAGCACACAGTTGAAAGACCAAGCAGAGTTGATCACCGATTGATTATGTGTAGACTGCATGTAATTTGGTGATGATTAAGGCGGTGATGATTAAGGCACACCGTGGTGATGATTAAGGCAGTGATGATTTAGGCACACCGTGGGTCCAAGCCGTGCAAGTCATTGGTGGATGTAAATTAGCATAGCTGCTATTGTTTCTACAGATGTGATACTCTGAGACATAAATACACTTGGACGCACACTACAAACATTAACTGCATCATTAAGCATGCACATCTACATAGGCACTGCTTGCACACCAAGGAGGGACAGGACAGAAGGGACAGGAGTTGCAAGTTGAGCTGGGCGCTTTATTTAAGCGTCGATACGTAGGGCGACATTTAATTGAACTTGATAGTGCACAAACGGAGCGCACCGTGCTTTGTGATGATGTTGATGAAGACGTCACTGTCATGCCCCCATTTGGCCTCGCCTGCAATGACAGCAATTTGGCCGTGCTGTTCACAATGGCAGCAGATGTAAAGGACAATGCAAGCCGTTGTTTCAGAGATAGGCACCCTCCAATTAAGCCTGCCTGCAGCTCGCTGCCTGCAATGGAAGCGAATTGCGAGGCGTAAAGCTGTCGCGGCTAGAAAGGCTTGCATGCATGGTCTAGACACGCTGTGCCTCCTCTAAATAGAAGCTTAGCCGTGCCTACAGGGCACACAGAAGCAGTGATAGCCACCAACGGTGCTAAACAATATAACGTGCCCTTTACCCCCACCTCTACCAACACACAACCCAAGCAAACAAATACGTCACTGCTTGTAAGCAAGTGAGCGATGACGAAGCACAAGCTGTGGTCATAGGCTGCTCATCACTTCACTAATTGGGTTGGCCAGAACCGTATATATACACCGTATATGACCGTATATTTGGTGATTTCCCTGCCAAAAATACCGTATATACACCGTATATATATGGTTTTGGCCAACCCTATTCACTAAGCATTGCAACTTGGCTGGGACTCTTGGGGAGTGAGTTTAAGGGTCCAAACCTTGCAAAGATATTCCCTCCCCTCCTACATCTTCGACACGTACACACACGTAGGAAGGCTGTCATGCATTACACCTGCCCTACAATGTAGCACTCCGCACTGAGATTGTCTTGCCTGCACCATCCAGTAATGAACCAGAGAAAAGTGTGACCACTGTCAAGATAGGACAAGACGCGAGTACCTGCGTTGTACAGCTCCACAATGTCGCGCTCTATTTCAGGCTCCGGGTTTGGCACATGGTCCCTTCGCGAGTTGATGAGTTTGATGAAGAACTTTTTTAAGCTGCCACTTGTGTCTCCCTGCGTGTGTGTGTATGTGTATGTGTTTGTGTATGTATGTGTATGTATGTGTTGTATGTATGGGTAGAGCACGCATCCCTACATGTGTGCTTGTTATCTCATACCGTACTGCGCTTGGTTGTTTTGCGAGTAATTAAATAATTATTATGGCCCCCCGCAATAAATCAAGCCGAAAAAGAATTAAAAAAATTTGGACCTCGCAAAACTTTGACTTTAAAAAGGCATTTTTTTGGCAGGAACCTGCAGGTCTTGGGTTCGACCCTGCCAAAATACAATTTTTGCTTTTCGCCCCGAACTTTTTGCTGTTTCAACTGCGGGTGACGGAAGGATTCCAAATCTTCTAATGGATGTAGGCACTGAACAGAGAGCAGAGCACAGGAAAAGCTTGCAAAGCTCGCAAAATACCTTAACTTCTGAGGGAGCCTCGCAAAGCTTAGTGCTCGCAAATTAATTATTGTAATTATTTTGGCACCTCGCAATAAGTAGGCCTCGCAATACTAAGAGCGCAGTACGGTAATTGGATACTTTTCAGCGTGCTCTGAGCAATCAGCACTTGCTTGTCCACTCATCATGTGAGAAACTGTTGCCAGGCTGTGCATTAATTGTGTTCATACGCAGAGTGTTGACACAAGCATTAGTAGAAAAAGGGTGTACTTCATGCGGCACAGGCCACTTGCAATCATAAATAGAACAGGCAGAATGCGTTTTTGTTTGAATAACCAAAGCAGGGGAGGACAAAAGCTAGTCTTTCTAAAGCAAATCATAGATTGCATTCGTCTAGGAAAGCGTTTGAAGAATGGGCTTCAAGATCGAACATGGGTAGAGAAATTGAACAAGTCGTTGGTGCAACACAGAGCAGAAATATTGAATGACCAACACCAGGAAGCAAGGATTGCAAATGACGATATCAAACAAACTTGGTAGAAAAAGGACAGCAGCAACAGGCGGACAGTAGGCACAGGCTTACCTCGATATCATGCTCGAGGTTCTTGTTGTAGGTTCTCAGGTAGGCTGCCTGGAACGTATCATGAAGTAGCATCATGAAGTATCATCATGAAGTAGCGTCATGAATTAGCATCATGAAGTAGCATCATGAAGTAGCATCATGAAGTAGCATCATGAAGTAGCATCATGAAGTAGCATCATGATGCAGCAGCTAGCACGAGCAAAATAAACCCTAAAGGGGACACCTTCTTGAGGCATGAGTCAAAGCGTCGCTTCTGACTCAAAAGCTTGTGATCTAGCTTGCAGCTTCAGCAAGGTCAGGAAAAGGTCTGAGATTGTGCTGTCTGGGAGGTGGGTGCGTCTGTCTTTTGTTGTGTGTGAGGGTTGTACCCTGATAGCGAGAGATGCTAGGGTGCAGAAAGAAGCACAGTGTATTGTCAAAGCCTTCATCCAAGCTCACATCATCCTCTATGCTGCTGCAGGACTAGCCGCTCCTAGCAAACTGGTCACACACCTTGACAGCATCCATTTCTGGCTTCTTCATGTGGGTCAAAACCTGTGCAGACAAAAGGAATCTGTTTAACGGCAGCCAGAGATGGAGTTCAGGGGTGAGAATTTGGTCAGAGCGTCCTACACGGTCATCAAAAGGTTTGCACATTGCTTTCCTTTCACTCGCTGTACCACCTCATCGCCTCACGCAGGGTCAAATCCAGAGCAAGCATTCCTGCTTGTGTGCTTTACAGGCATATCTGAACTTCCTTCTTGTATACTTTAGGTTCTAGGTTATGTGGCTTGCCTACAAGCACTAAAGCCTTACACACACACTTATCCATTGCTAGAAATACCATAACACCACAAAGATCTACTGATGCACACACCTGGATCATAGCACGCTCATCTGTTCCCAAGCCAGCCATGGCCTGGGCGTGATGGTGATGTAACAAATTAAAGGGGCTCGTGTGGGGGAGGCTCACACAAGCTTGCATTACATACATTTCAACTCCGCATTTGAGATTGTAATCCAGCACATGATGAGACGTTTTTGGAAGCACGAGGAGGTGCATGTTGTTTCAGGTGGCATTTCCAAAGGACAGCAATATACGAGAAGGAGGCAACACTTATACCTGCGTAGCAGGGCCCCTACCATGCGTCTGAGTTGAATTCAGAAGTTTACTGGTCACAGCATCACGGATTAGAAAAAAATCCATAGACGCATGTATGCTTTTGCACACGCATGTGAACACAGACACACACACACACACACGCACACGTATATGACACTGATTCGTAGAGAGAGCTACATACGCGCAAAAACACGCATACTTACATGGAACTGATCAGTATAATTGCACACACGCACAAACACACACACACACTCAAATACGAACAAACTGAAGTGCGCAAAAAAGGGGAAACACACTTCATCCCTGTTATCATTTTGGCCACAATAAAGCAGCTACAGCAGCCTACCTTGTGCAGGACTCTGCAGCTGTAATCTTCGGGGGTGAGTAAAGTGGCCACCATGGCCTCCTGCGCATTTTTTTGTACAGGACATGGGTGTGTCTCTTTCTAAAATACCTGCGCATGTCGAGCTGCTATGTGACGCAGAGGGTAAGGTTAGGTCCCACCAGATGTTATGCGACAGAGCAGGCCTGTAAATCAAACACGCTAGTGATGATGATGCGGAAAGGACCCCTTTGCCAGCAGAGCCCTCTCCTTCTAAACTTACCCTCTCAACCTCTACAAGTTACACATGTCTTACGCTTCTTCACCCCTTGTGTGAGCATTGGGCTTGTGCAGGAACACGCACATGGGAGCTTTGGGAAATTAGGTAAAAGCTTAGAAAGCGAGGCAAAATCATCAGGCGTGAACCATATCTTACGGAATCATGCAATACCTCACCTTATACCACCATCCTGTGTTTGACTTCACATCTTTAAGCAGGTCCCGCTTCAGCGTTTCAGTGTACGTCTTTTGGAGGACCTGTGTATGGGGGGAACGTGAGCCAGAAACATCAGATACCGATGGAATAGAGAGATTGCGTGTTGCTGCAGCGTGCTGCTGCTGTGCCTTAGGAGGTCCGCTAGATATATTTACCACAGAGATTGCATATTGCTGCAGGTACATGTGAGCGTGATACCTACTGCTTTATGCAAGGAATACATTGGTTACAATAGCAAATATGATGAACTTTCGCTATAGATTTGTGCCTTTTATTGTGTTCTTGTAAGAGTGTGTGTGTGTGTGTGTGTATGTAAACTAATATCTTGAATGCATGCCTGCTGATGTGCGTACGTCAGTCGTGAGCGTGTTATGTGGTTTTGCAAACATGTTTGCCCCCGACACGTCTGTGCAACAACAGGAATGAACTTGGCGCACCTGTAGCTCCTCCGTGGTGCGGTTGCAGAGGGTGTGGATGAGAATCTCTGGGGATGGAGAAAGGGGATGGAGAAAGTAAGGGGATAATACTTGCTTGCACGCATGCTTGCAAATTTCTGACCCACCATCATCGCACCCCCAAGACTTCATTGCCCTCCGACATACTTCGCTGTCCCTTATTGGGTCAAAAGCTTTGCCCGACATGAGCAAGAGATTAGACACAAAAGCCTATAAATAAACAAATAAAATTCCACGGAATACAAAGCGAGAGCTTCGTTCAAGCACCTTACATCGCATTAAAGGTGTTGGTTGCTAGTAATTGGCCTATGATCCTTACACACTCTGAAGGACTTTCAAGGAACTGGGCTTGATTCTCAAAGAGTTAAAAAGCTTGCCAAGCTCCATGTGCACTCTGTGAACTTTGCTGCTTAACTTGTCCGTATCAGACGTGCCCTTTCCAGTACTGTTATCAACTCTCATTAGAAGCCATTTCAGGCCAAGCCTGACCCTCTTGATCCCCATTAATTTTTCCTTTCCTTTTCGCGGTGGAGGAGCTTTACGGTCCTCAGGACCAAAGTGGCTCCTTTTCCCTTAATTAATGTGGGGAGTGGTTCACAACCTGCGTAGTTTTTTCCTGCGGACTTTTTCCTTCCCTTGCTGTCTGTGTCACGACGAATCGTGGTACCAGCTTCTTAGCATGGATCGCAAGTATGAGCCGTATGTGGGTGAGGAGAGCAATTGTTACAAGAGGACCATCTAAACTGCCCAAACAACCAAATACCGTAAAACCGTTGATCACATTATAAATCCGAGGGGAAATCGCACGATTTGTCCATGCCACTGATTTAGCATGACATCCGTGTGTGAGATTTCACAATTATTTAATCCCTGCTAACGTGTTGACAATTGCGCAGAAAAACGTAACAATGGCTTACTCAGTACTATAAGGAGATAGGTATTTTACGGCTAATTACTTGTCAACGCGCGCAGGGGCAAATACTGCGTGCTTCCACAGATCCCCTTGCCGAAAAAGGAAGAACAGGTGAGTCCCAGTAGCCCACTCAGCTAATCTTGGAAGCTCAGAACAATAAATGTTTTTGGATGACTAAGAAATCAGTTCTTGAGCAAAAGGCCTAATCATGCTCTACATAGCATTGATTGAGCCCTTCACAGGCAAGTGCAAGCAGCGAGCGGTTGTATGGGCACAAAGAGGAAGTTACTTTGAGGTTGTTGGTTGTTGATCGTTTCTGACGAAAACATGCGCCAGCTTTATAGAATGCAGGGCTTGGGTCCCTGAGAGTTCACCCCCCTTCTGAGTCTCATGGGATCCTGGTTCAATGTAGCTGCTCTGCATTTTGTATCCAGACCCCAAAATTTCAGGTGGGTTGATTGTCTGCAACTCCAGCAGGTAGACTTGCGTCCGTCACGTGTTTTATTTTTCCCCCTATGCATTCCTCGACTGTTTTCTCCTGCAATTCTCTCTCTGCCCGTCTTCCTCCCCTCTTGTCCATGTTGGCCGTTTCACTCCTTCCCCACCCTGAGGACCCCCTTGAAGCAAGTTCTTTCCTGCCACGCTAGAGCTTTGGACTCCTGCTTCAAGACAAGGCTGCTGGACCTGCTCATTGGACTGTGAAGCTGCTTGGTAAGGGGTGGCCTGTTGCCCTTGGTGCCTGCTTTGATTAAACCACGCGTGGTACTGCGCGAACATGCCATCCTGGAGAGCGCCCCGGACAGCAGCAAGGAAGGCTTGAAAGTGTTGGGTGTTGTGCACCTCCAGCAGCACTTCACCCTGCACAACAAATGACAGTTGTACTTTTATTTAGTAGCGATGCTAACTATACATCTTTCGCTTGCCCGTCCTGTACGGAAGCAAGAAAACCTGTGAGCCTCTTTGATACAAACCAGGTACGAAAGTGCACCCTACACCCTCAATCACGGAACAGTGGCAAGTGCACCTAATGCCACACATCCACATCCCTTGCGCATCATTAAATCTGATTCAGCTTTAAAGCAGGTGTCTGACAAAAATGTTCCGTTGTTCAGTATCAACTCGCAGGAATGCAGGAAAGCATGTGTAATACTCACTCACTAAACCACTCACCAGCATCTCATTGGTTTGAAGCAAGTGGTGCACGTATGATCTAGAGTGTCTGGAACACGTATAGCAGGTGCAGCCGGGGACTAGACCTGCTTTGTCCAACCTACAACAAAAGGGAGGGGGAGGAGGGCAAGTGTGATTGCAGCCATTAGGAGTGGGGGAAAGTTCAGTTTGTAGTGCCTAGCATCAGGAAAGCATGTGTTAGCATACCATTTTTTTATAAATGAGATTGCTTTGGGCTCTTTTGATGTTAGCATTAGCGTGCTGCTGCGTAACAGAAGCGAGGCTTATAAAAAACAAATAAGAAATTTTAATGCAAGCGATGCGAGGGGGGCAACACTATATGAGCACAACGCAAGCTCCGTGTGCCCTTCGTATTTTAATTAATATAAGTGCTCACGACACACTGCGAGGGGTCAAAATATCCGCGGTACGTGATGGCATACCAGCCGTACGGTAAGCTATCATAAATAACCGTTAAAGAAAAAATAAAAAAAGGCAGTAAAAACCACTCCCCACATTGAATAAGGAGAAGGCGCCCTTTTGGTACCGAATATTGGCCACAGAAAGGAAACGAACTAAGGGGATGAGGAGGGTTGCAGGCTTGGCCTGAAACGGCTCCTAATGTTGGTAATGGCACTGGAAAGGGCATGTCTGGTGTGGACAAACTTAGCAGCCTATTTGACAGATTGCACATGGAGCTTGGAGGCAAGTTTGTTAACTCTTTGAAAATCAAGACCCAGTTCCTTAAAAGGCTCCAGACTGTGAGTGATGTAGATAGAGCCACCCACACCCAACAGGGTGACGTGGAGAACCCCGGAGGTTTTTTTAAGAACAGTGTAGTGACCTTTTGTGCTGTTCTATTGCGTCAACATGCGCATGAGTGGAATGCAGTTTTTTGTGTGCATCTTACACAGCTAGCTCCTCCAGGTGGTGGCAATTACCAACCTTTCATGACCTGTCGGCATAAAGCTCTACTCTAAAACACACACCTGTATGTGCTAGACCACAGGTTGATCTTAGTGTCATCTACCCCAGACTCAGCATCAGGAGGGCCTGCTGGTGGAGGCTGGCCTGGTTGCAAGGGGAAACACAGGGCATAGCCTTCTGCCGTGACCTAAGCAGGCATCACGTACATACGAGGTTTATTGTTGAAGGATTCAGACGTGCTTTCGGTTATTGGGTCAGTTAGAACGTACCAATCTCTGGGGTACAAGATTAGCAATGCTCTACTGGAAAGTATTGCGCTGGAGAGACACATGTGATGAAATAAAGTGGCACACACAAAGACCAACCTACTCAGAGTGCAGACATGCATCCATGTCAGTGGGTTAGGAGTACAGCTGAACACACCCACGCGCACACACACACACGTATACATACGCAAACACAACTCAACTCTGTTCTCTGTTTACGGGTGCACCAGGGCAAAGTCATTTGAGGCAACGTTCAGCGATTGATGGTTGCAGCACGAGTAAACAATGACTCTATTGTGATTTGCTGCTGTTGAGCATGAGGATGAAAGGAAGAAGCGAAGCTCATCGCAGGGAAGGCTTACATAGCAGGAGGAAGGCTTACATAAAGAGCTTGACATGAGGAACCTGCGTAGGCTTGTGGGTGAGCGTTTGGAGGAGAGATGGAACTGCTAGAATGATGGTGGGTAAACTATATCTCAGGAGGCTTGCTAGAAGAGCTCTGCTTCATTCGAGGTATGTGTTTTCTTTCTTCCTACACTTCAAAGCGCATCACCTGAACAGGGTAGGCGCCGTCAAAGAGATCAACTCCCTCAGCTATACAGTCAAGCATGTCTCCAGGCGTGAGCTGCAAGAAAGGGGGTTTCGCACACAGCAAAACTCAATTGATCTTTGCAAAGAAACTGCGATGAAGCAGAGCTGGAACGAGTGCAAGAAGGAGGAAAGGAGGGCAGCATGCTCATACTAGGTAGCTGTTCTGGCAAGTTCGAGGGAGCGTACAGTAATGCTATAATTGACTTGGCAAGCACCTTTGCAGAATGTATCAGGCAGCTACTTATTGAGTATATGGCTGTACGCAGGGCAAAAGCTTTGGTTCAACGGCATAAAGAGCAGAAGTGAAAAATACATTAGCTTTGCAAGAAGTGAGGACCTGAGTTAGCTACCCTGAGGAAGTGAGGACCTTAGTTAGCTACCCTGTTGCCATGCACGACAGAGGGACAAATAAGCCGCTTCAGCGCTGGGTACCGTAGGAATTCCTCACCATGAAAGACCAGAAAAAATAAGGCGGACCAATTACATGGCAAATATGCACTGCTGTCCAAGTTTATAGTTTGGGTCCTGGCCCTAATTTCAGTTGCCTGCAGACACAACATTTCTCACAAGGAGCGTCACAATCCAGACACACATAGAAGCTGTAGGTAGGATTTGGGAGAAGTGGTCCCTCACAGCGCTGCCCAGCCCAGCCCGCCCACAATCAACATGGCTCTCACCATGCCTGGCATATAACGCAGCTTGTCCGCTGGGAGGTGTTTCAAAACAGCAGCCAACAGAGTGGAGCGCTCGGCGCCAGGTGCCTCCCCTGTGGCAAACCCGCTTAACGCAAACCCTGCATGAAGGATTACGCACGCAAGTTTAGGTATGAACCTGCTGTCATACTGGAACACAGTGTCATGCAGTGCTTGTTTTTCCTTTCAAGCAAACGCTCATACAACTTGCTGGCAGATGCATTTCTTGGCAAGACAGCTTGCCAAGCGCGTACCCAGCGCATTGGACATCAACAAATGCTGTTACGTGCTTACTGGAGACAGCTGGTGCAGGCCGGTGAAGTTGGGAATTGACCATTCTTTTGAATGATAAAAATAGAGGCATGGTACATATGAAAGGAAGCACTTTTCTTTCCCAACCTGCGACTGGTTTGTTCGCCACCAGCTGGGCTGCTTGGATGCGTGTTTGGACACTGCTCCCTCCTCCAATGGGTGCTAGCATTCCACTTACTCCCTCTAGCGAGTGCGAGGCATGGAGGTCAAGGCACGCATCCAGCCACTGCATGCGGGTCCAGTAAACGTATGCAGTTCAGTCTAGTCAGTGTAAAAAGAGCGGGGGAAGCAAAGACTGAATGGGATGCGCGTCCACATACTCTCCCATCCACCCCAGCATTCCAAATTCCACTGCAATAAGATAGAAATCGATAGGAGGACACAAGAAGTTCAGGGATGCACCCAGCCACTGCATGCGGGTCCACGCAGTTATCAATTTGCTTGAGCACGCATAGCGTGACGTGATATAAGTACGTAGCGTGAGCATGTGGTGTACAGATGAGGAGCAGGTTTAGCAGGTAACTTTGACCTAGATGGATGTGCCTAGAACGCTCAAGCTCATTGCAGGCAGCAAGTGCACGCTTGCCGGTGTATCCTGACTAATTTATCAGTAGGATTACACATGTTCACAACTGTGGCAACACCCCCAGCTACCCAGAATCGGCCTTGGATCACTTACACAACAAGTAGCTGCACTATTAAGCCTCCAAAGCGTCACCTTTGCTGAGTGTTTGATGGCCTGGTCGACCCTCTTTGGCTTTGTATCGTGAGCAGTTTCATCGCACAGAGGGATATAAAGATCAGGCCTCAAGGCTACCACAGCTTCCATGTACTGAGCTGGCGACACCTGAGGGATTTTGCGTATTTGACTTGTATATGTGACTAACGGAGCTATTCCTCAGAGCAATTTGTTTGAACACTAAGAGAACAGCACAGTTGGTATCCATGGTTGAAGGACAGTAGGGGAGCTTAATAGCGGCAAGGCGCTCTAAAAAGAGAGGCCGGAATTTCAAAGCAATAAGTTTTAGGAAAGAATTTGAGCAAAGGAATTCATGCGATTAAGGGAGATGAAAGTTTAAGAAGAAACTATGAGTCTGTGAGTTAGTATGGACTAGCAAGACCCTATCAATATTAGTCTGTACAAGACAAGACAAAGAACATGGTAAGGATATATTATATCAGAAATGGTGAACTTAAACATACAAATTACTACGCAATGTCATGCACAGTGGCGCTGTATGATGTGCTTGGAATATAGGATAAAATATAGGTAGGGTTGGCCAGAATCGTATACATACACCGTAAATTACCGTATATTCAGTGATTTTCTGCCAAAATACCGTATATACTGTTTATGTACTGTACATATATAAATGGTTCTGGCCAACCCTACAAAAAATTAGGAGTAATGATTAAACGCACCACGGATGCGCCTGCCTGAATGCTCACGTAGCACCCGTGCTCTGACGAGGGCTTTGCCCCATACTCGTAGAAAGTAGGGTCCCTGTCACAAGAATGGGAGAAGTCTGAGGCAGAGCAGGCCGATGGTATTGTGTTGGGTATTGACCCCAGATGCTGTGCTGACTGCCACAATCATAACATTTGAGCACTCTTCATGATCTTGATTTAAGGGAGGTCAAGAGTGCAGTGCATCACTCTTCAGGACGGTCACTTTTGCATCACTCTTCAGGACGGTCACTCTTTGCATCACTCTTCAGGACGGTCACTTTTTTTGCAGCATCACCTGTTTGAAGCAACCAACGGCCATGAGTTGGGAACCGCCAGGAATGTATGGCCACCCAGCCCAAACTCCTTGACGATGTCCGGACTGGGGTTTGCCAGGCTGCAATTGGTAGGAAGCACGCGAGCGGACCCTCTTAAGAAGAGAAACTATAAGGGCAGTATTTGGCACTCCCTGCTTATCATGAATGAACATGCAACAACTCCGCTTGGTGACCAAAGCTCTCGTATCACATTTGACTTTTAGTATGTGCGCGCTACTGGCTCATGTAATACCAGTGCTAGGATTACACGTTTGTTGCTTACTCACAAGTGCAACAAATCCACTCCAAACCCTCCTGGAGCGTGTTTCAGCCCGGCAAGGGTGTCAGGAGTCATGCTCATAGGTCCTCCGCGCCGCGAGTACAGTAACGAGGCAGGCGTCTTAATAACGCCATGGCTGGTTGCCACCTGGGAACCCATTTGAAGCAAGGAAGGGCCTTAGATCAACAATGTTTATTATCGTAACACATACGTAAAACTGGACATTCATGCATATGCGGTGAGTGGTAGGAGACGCGGCTAGCCGCTTACATACTTTTGTGCATTCGGAACTGCGCGCGCACACACGCACACACACACACACACACACATACGGACACACATACCCACACAAACACACACACACACACGCACACACACACACACATACACACACACATACGGAAACACATACCCACACAAACACACACACACACACACACGCACGCACGCACGCACGCACGCACGCACGCACACGCACACACACACACACACACACACACGCACACACACAAACACACACACACACACACAAACACACACACACACACACAAAAGCACACACACACACACACACAAAAGCACACGCACACGCACACGCACACGCACACGCACACGCACACGCACACGCACACGCACACGCACACGCACACGCACACGCACACGCACACGCACGCACACACGCACGCACACATCACACCACCAAAACATTTTCTGTGTGTAACAATGCCACCGCACCTGGCCAGCCCTAGCTCCTGTTTCATGATGGGGCACCTTGCTTGCCTTAAAAGCAAAGTCGAGGCTCATTCCTATGTTTAGTCAATTGAAACTAATAGTTTTAGAGCTCTCCAACGAGAGCTCTAAATTAACTTCAAGACAGTTGTAGAGATATCCGCAACAGTTGTAGAGATATCCGCGCCTTCCGGATCCGGAAATCCCGGAATCCAGCATCCTAATTTTAACTTGATAACCTGCACCTCGGTACAGGACTCGTACGGTATAGGTCGTTTGCTGACAAACGCTCGAGTTTCAAACATCATCACGCATCAAAATATTTATGCTGTCAATTGATATTTATAGCAAGTTTATCACTTATATTCCGGCATGCCCACCAAGAAAGGAGAGCGCAAATCTCCAAGCGAGCCGGCGAAAGAAGCAGGCGTGGGAGCGACGAAAAAGGGCGAGGACGGTCAAATGTGCGTGGGTACCCGCAGATAGAGGGATGCTTTTCTACCCATTTTTGTGCGTGATGACACAGCCAGGGTCGTGGCTGATGATCTACCCACTTATCTGCCCTCTCTCCTCCTTTCCTCTAGGTGGACCTCCATCGAGACTTCAGCTGGCCAGGTGCGGTGGCAGCGAGCCAAGGAGGGAGAATGAGGAGGAGTCTTGGGATAGTGAAGGTTCTTGATGACTTAGGCAAGGCCGGGATCTAGTGCTGATGACGCAGCAGTGATACAGCACAGCAAGTGAGAAGACAGACTGGACGAACTTGTGGAAGACTCACGTGGGGATGACTCAAATGTGTGCACAGGGTGATTTTGGTCTTGTCTTTAAGTCCTTTTTATCTGAGATGGGATATATACTTTGCTAAACTTTGTAACAACAAAAAACATCTTTCTCCCCTCCCTAATTCAATCCAAAGACTCTTTCAATTTCCAACCCAGAGGAGATTGTTTTTCTCTCGATCTAGCAGGTCACATCTTGCTTTCAGTGGTTGTGATCTAGGCATGCCAAACAAAATGGAGTAGGATCATAGGAGCAATAAGCCACTAATAATTTGTTGCCAATCAAGTATCAGAAGTTACAGTAAGAGACATCGCCGGAAAGGCAAAAATGACAATTTTTGATTACTACCGAAGCAGTTAAACCTCGAAAAGCAAAGCTAAAAGATAACTAGGACTGACCATTGTTCATTTGACAACTATTCAATTGACAACAGTTGCTAGTACATTTTCATAGCAATATGATTAAAGGTGGGGAAGTAGGAAAGTGCACGCCTGATGAGTTCACTCGCAACCAGGGCAGCATCCTTGAGCGCACTTTCAAGGAAGATGGTGTAAATGTTACAAGGTTTACAAGGTTTACTAATTAAGCCATCAGTCAAAATGTGCGACTGCTAGCAAATGTCACCAGCACGTTAGGAAAGATTGTATTGCGTTGTGTAATGGCCAAAAAAAGCACAGCCACACAGCATTCCACTAAAAAAGATATAGAAGGAAGGGCTGTTAATTAATGGCAATTGGAAGGGATGCAGTCTGCATACCACTAGGAGTATTGCTCGGATATTTTTGGGGGTCGTGTTCAATGTTCTATGTCTCGTCTCATCTGTATGATTATTGTTGTGGATCTTATTGCATGCAGCAGGCAGGAGGCTGCAGAAAGCATAAATTTTGGACGGCACGTGTCAAATCAACTAAAAATAATATTCAGATCCTGGCGTCGAGAGCTATCGATTGGTATGTATATGAGTCGAATTGGAGGGGGGTGGGTGGGTCCGGGGGGGTCCAAGTTTTTTGGACCCTTCCTCCAAAAATTTACTGGGTCACTCCTACGAAATTTTAAATACATCATCGGAATTCTTAGCTCAAGCCCAGTCGATTGGCACCCTTTTTGAGCAAATTGGGTTAAGGGGGGGGGGTCTGTGGACATGTCCAAATGTCAGAGGCACACGCGCTTGGGTGCAGGCCGCGGGGTGAGTCAAGCCAATGAAGCAGCAATTTACCCCAAACTCACAGGATTGTGCCAGCATGAGATAGTCAGTAGAATTCTGGATAATTGGAAGTATTGTGGGACTGTGCAAGCCAGTTATGGGTGCCTAGTAGGTCACGTGTTCATGGGCGTCCGTATCTTTATTTTTGCCCCACAACTCTGCAACACTTCAGTTTTAGATCTTGATGATTAATGGATGCAGAATTTAAAAAGGAGCATATTGGTACCCTTTTTGTCTGGGTGGGAGCACTGGAAGGGGGGTTGGGCGGGGGGGGGGCCCTCAGGGGTGTCTACCCCAAAAAGTAAACGTGCCATCCAAAACAAACAGCCTCCTACAGCAGGCTTTTTTTTTTTCATGAGTGCTCTGCAAATATTGGAAGTAGCTTGGAAGTAGCTTGGAAGTAGCTTTGCACGCTTTATGTACGGAGAAAGTATGTTTAAAGGCACGTTGTTGTTCTTTGTTTAGCTCAGAGGACCTTTCACAATCATTTATTTAATAGCTGGTATGAAATACAGTCTATTATCCTGATTATTTGAAACAAATTTACTTAACGCGCTTGTTAAGGATACAAAGCCACGGGATTTGGGAAGATAAATTCAGCGGGGATCAGGAAGGCTGCTGTACCTGAAACAGCTATTTATAAGAGTTGCAGGCAAAAGGACCAAGACGCATGACGTGATGTACCTGCCTGTTGATGAATGCCTGGAAATTGGCATTGGTGATTGCCTTCTTCCTTGGACCAGAGTCTAGTCTGCCTTTTGTTTCTATATATACCTCTTCTAATTGGCAAACAAGATTTTACGGCCATCAAAGGGCATGCTGAACACGTGAGGAACATATCGAGCCTGCTACAAAGGCAATGCGTATGTCCCGTAAGAAAACAAAACGCTTTGGCGTTGACTGTGCTACACCAGAGATCGTAAGACTGTTGATCGTTAACGTATTAATATTGCAGGGATACAGACGGGGTTAGAAACAGGAAACTTTTGTCAATCAATGCGCAAGCAAACGTGTGCATGTGTGTGTAGGGGGTATTATACATTATACATTTTCAGCTATACAGTTGTGTCAAAGTCTTGCTATAACCCCATCTTTTGAGGATTGCCTTTGCCACTGATAAGAGAAGTATTTAAGTTTGACTGTCTTGAAACTGTTTTGGCACTGCATCTAGCTGATAAACTGCTTGCGAACTGCTTAAAAAAGCGGACTTTTTATAACGCTTGGCCAACCGCTTCACTGTTGACACCATTATTTGCTGCCCTTCCTGTGACAGACGTGGGGGCAACGCAGCTAGTTCTGCTATATGTGCTCTAAAAATAATATTTCACAATGTTTTGGGTATACACATACATATGCTTCCGCAACGGAAGGTGGCAATACTTAATATAATTTGATTATAATTTGTCGTGCTAATGTTGAGCTCTTCAGCAGCAGCAGCAGCACAACAAATGCGTGCATTGGTAGCTCCTGCTCTAGCTTCCGTTTTTTTTGCTTCAACTGGGCTCCTGCACAAAGCTTCGTACGCATCAGGTACACACAACACACACACACACACACACACACACACACACACACACAAACACACACACACACACACACACAAACACACACACACACGCACACACACATGTACACGCAACACAACACATGTACACACAACACACACACACATGTACACATACACACACACACACATGTACACACACACATGTACACATACACACACACAATCACACACACACACACATGTACACACACACATTCACACACAAACACACACATACACACATACACATACACTCAAATACGTAAACGCACCCATGCACGCACGCGTGTATGCCAAACAGATGCACGCACTTGCACAAGCGTACACACACACACACACACACACACACACACTCACACACACAAACACACAAACACACACACACACACACACACACACATGAAAGCACACACATGCACGCACGTACGCACGCACTATACTGCTATACCTGGGAAGGCTGTGACTGACGTCCCCTGTGATTTTAATTACTCCTCACAGCATCCAACGATGTTGTCAACGTGCAGACAGGTGTGTCTCGACGATCCGGGTGCACAGAATATCGGCACTGTTGATGTATTTGCAATGCAACTCACAAGCACCTTTAGACCCTAACCCAAGCTGTGAGTTGCACGCAGATGCCCAATTTAATTCAATAATGCAAGATCTGAAGGATTCAAAGGAAAAAGTGGGCGTCCTCAATTTCACTGCCAAGTGAGTAGGCCTTGCTTTCATTTTTCCGGAGTGCTTTTGATGCTTTAATGCAATTTAACTCAATGCCTTGTATGCAAGGATGCTTGTTGTATGCTTTGTCTGGAAACAAATCTTTTGCATCAAAGCTTAGCTTTGCAGTGTGACCTGCTTTTCCTTAAAACCAAGTGATCTGAGCGCTGCTAAGAGACCTGCTTAGCAATAGATGAAAACAATTTGAAGGAGAGAAAAAGAGGGGGGAAATGCCTGGCGTCTAGCACAGAGCTGCTGCATGATCTATAAACAGTTGTTTGTGCAAGATTTCTAGAAATTGTTTGATGGCCAACTGTCCTTATCAACCCTCATTGTCAAAGGACTGACGTTGTTGAGAACACAAGGCCGAGATATTCTTAATTAACGGTTATGTTAGTTATATTGCTGTATGTATGTGTAAGCTGCAATGTATTGAGCCACTTCTTTTCCATCCACCCGCCTGGGTTTCACCCTTAATTCTATTTTACGGAAAGTAGCTCGGGTTTCGTTCTGCTGCACCCCCCTTTTGACATTGTGAACGTGAGGAGAGCAAACATAAGTTTCATCAGGCACTCAGTGCTTCTGCCAGGACTTTCATAGTCGATCATTCAATTCAACTGCCCCATTTTAGTATAATAACTATTATTATAATTCCCTCCATCTTATGGACAGTTTTGGACATGAACACTTCTTATGTTTGCAGGTGGTGTGGTCCATGCAAAGTGAGTTACAGCTTTCTTATCTTAAAGGACAGTGTGGAGGGTTTGTCAAGTCCTTCGTACCTGTGGGTAGTTAGTGAACATGCCGAGCAGCAATGCATCTTCATTTTTTCCTGGCTCTCGAAAAGAAGGCATCTCAATTGTTAGCCTGATATGGCATATGTGAGTAGCAAAGTAGGAGACTGACTTCTTCCTCACCCTCTTCTTCTGCAAGGCTATTGCGCCCCACTTTGCTCGCATGAGTGCTGACCACCCCAATGCCGTCTTTATGAAGTTGGACGTAGAAACGTAAGTGATCTCAAAATGAACAAGTCTTGAGATTGGATTCGCAAGTCAGCTCATCTCGCAACGCTGTACCTGCTGTTCCTAAAAGTGCAGGGTTTCAGATGCACATAAAATGATTCCACCTAGTAAAAATTTGCTTCTGTTACTCACTGCTTTTATTTACCACCGTCCTCTGTCCTCTCATTTAAAACTCCAGCCCTGGATTAGCCAAGACCGTTCAAAGCCATGGAATTAATGCCATGCCCACGTTCATCATCTATAAAGGTAGCTACTACTTTGTGTGTACGTGAAGCTCACCACCCGCTATATGGGGCATATTCTTAAGTACGGTCAGTGATGAATGTCTTCTGACAAAAAATCTGACCACGTTCGTAGCTGGAAGTATTTGAAAAATCAAATCAATTGAAAAAAGTTGATGTATTGCTTATTGTGCTTATTTGAACAGAGCTAGGAGGCTTTAACTGTAAGATAAAGGCCATCAACAGCCATCAAACACAGTTTTGCAGCAGGGCCAAAAATTGCGTTCCTACCTTTTTACTTGTCGCACTTTTTAGTCCCACACCTCAGTACTCAATTTGGCATTGCACTTTGCACTTCACATCTGCTAGGTGACAAAAAAGTGGAGCACCTTGTTGGGGCTCAGCTGGAGCAATTGAAAAAACTAGTCAGAGAACATTCGGCATGACTTTTTTCACACATGGTTACGTCATCGCATTCTCGTGGTCGTTCAAGATGTTTCACTGAGTCCTAAAAGAAGTTATTTGCCGACTCCCACTAGGTGACCGTTACTGTAAAGCAGCTATAAAGCCAAGCCACGACTGCAGCTTTCTATCTTCTGTCTTTTGATTCCCACAAAAAGTTCACAAATAGGTTGTAACCTGCAGCCAAAAATGTATTCGAGACTTTTCTCAAAGTGGAGCAAATGATGCTGATATACGAGCAATGAGCCTTGGACAACCTTAATTGGCAACCATTTGGTAACTGTTCGGAATTCCTCATCTCCAGTTCAAGCCTAAATGTTGTGAAACAGCGATACGCCCACCCCCAACTTCACCCATGTTCAAGTTGTATCTGAGCTTGGGGGAGAAAAAAGAGAAAAGGAGTGCCATTCCCTTACCTCTCCTGCACAAAATACTATATTTAAAACAGTAGAGAAAGTTTAGTTTAGATTACAAAGGCATTCAACCTGGGATGGCTGCTCGACCCTTAAAAAAACGTAACCAAGTAAAAAAATGACTGTAACGCAGCTGGAAAAATGACCTTACATATGACAAGCGCTGAAGTTGAGACCGATTCTAAAGTTTTGCACAAATCATACCTCCGTTGTTCAATCAAGCACATAATTACGATTTCTTAATTTGTATAGACTCGACTATCAACAGGAATTACATTGCAAAGAAAAAGAAAAAACTACGCAGGCAGTGAAAGTCACTCCCCACATTAATTAAGGTAAAGAAGCCACTTTGGTACCGAGTACCGTAAAGCTCCTCCACCGCAAAAAGGAAAGGAGAAATTGATGGGGATCAAGAGGGTTGCAGGCTTGGCCTGAAACCGGCTCCTGAGGATGAGAGTTGATAATAGTACTGGAAAGGGCACATTGCAACATGCATGCTACGACTCTTACAGTTGTAGCCTCGGTTGAAGAGCGGTTTCTGAAAGGGTTGAATCTGTAAGATCAAGTTACCGCCACGGCAACTCAGCACATAAACTATTTATTGACAGCAACATTCCTGCTCTTTCCTGGATGGCTTCATTGGAGGAAGAACGGTCACATGAGTTGGATAAATAATTACCCCGAGCATGCATGCATTCTGGCCAAATTCTCTGCAAACAGATGCTGTTAAACCCACAGAAGTCTGGTTCGACTCTCCACACTCCACACTCCAACCTTAGCATAACAAGAATAAAATGCAGCTAATTGTCGTTTTGAACAATCAAGGGAAACAAGCAGCTTAATGAACCCAATCCAGCTTGGCTCAACAATTTCAAAAGACAATCCCTGAAGCAACGTGGACTTTTAATTTAACTGCCCACATGCTTGACAATGCTTGTGTGAAGTGCAAGATTAAAAGAAATTCCAACTCCTACACCCAGATTTTTTCCTTTGTTGGCTGCGAGCTCAGCCAGTGGCAAATGCTTCATAGTACAAACGTCAACTAATACAAGAGCCGCATATTCCCAAAGTTCAAAATTGGAATCAATCACATACACCAATACCCAGTAGCACCACGCAAGATGCGACCAGCAAACAGCAAGTCTTAGGCCGCCTAAGCGGCTGTGGCGTCTTCCCCAGACAGTGTGACCACAGACACTGGTTATAGTGATACCATCACTATCAATCCTGGAGGCAGCGGCCCCACTCTCACCATAAATAGAGCTGAACTTGCAGCTGTGCTAGTAGCAGCGGTAAGCGGTGATGTTGGGCAAGCCACCTTTGTTGGCTCACCTGGCAGACAGTTGCTAGTAGGCCTGATCACGTGATTATGTCTAGTAAAGTGTATGGAGCTGCTCAGAGTGCCCGCATTGCGCCAGTGCGGCACATAAGTGATCACTGTACGATGAGCTTGGTCTTTCATG
>Ga0307942_1000927_pt1:20000-22327 | contig 22327 bp, 20 predicted proteins | sample OrgLakmetagen175_FD_201846 | JGI IMG/M metagenome (GOLD analysis project Ga0307942, IMG submission 201846) | Saline water microbial communities from Organic Lake, Antarctica - #175 | ecosystem: Environmental > Aquatic > Non-marine Saline and Alkaline > Saline | place: Antarctica... | reverse complement strand
TTTTCAAGGAGGGTTTTTCTGTTTAGGCAGGAGTTTTCCTTTTCCCAGTCTTATAGGTTTTTTCCTTCATTCTGTCAGGCCCTTGCTGAGGACCGTGTAACAACCCCCACCAAAAAAAAAAAAAAGAGGTCTGCCTGAGTCAAAGTCCCAGCTCCGGGAAAGAGCAGCAGTGTGGGGGCCAATCAAAGATGAGTGGCACTAGTAGACAAACATACGTGTGTGTAGAGCGCAAGGGCGTGAGCCAGATAACTGGTAGAGCATTAGGGACCACGTGATGCAAATCCACTCCTGCCTCTGCTGGATAGTTTTTCCACCTTGAAGGCCTTTCTTGGTCCGAAGGCTCATCAATTAGTAGATGTGCTGAGTCTTATACTTTGCAGTGACGGTAGTTTGATCTGACAAGCCTGCACCCCTTTTTGATCCCCATTGACCTCTATTTATATTGTAAAAGGGAGAGGAATTTAGCTATGGTACGGTATACCAAAGGCTTTGTTTCTGATGTGGGGAGTGGTTTAACTGCAAGAATGTTACTTTTCTTTTCTATCCCGAATATGCTCCTTTCCGTGAATTTTCGCTTGCAGGCTTTTAAAAGTCTCCGCTCAGATGCCCTCGAAGCATAAATAGCAATGTAACCTTATCTAACCTTTTCTTCGCCCCCCAATCACGCTGGCAAACACATTAACAGACTCTCTTTCCGTTTTTCGAAAAAGAGATGAATGGGGGCCAAAGGGCCAAAAGAAGGACAGCACAAGTAGTAATCTCCCCTACATTTTTAATCTGGGTGTTGTGCAGTTCTCTTCCAGCAGGATCCCATTCACTGTATGAAGTAAACGGAAGAAGTCAGATTGTGTCCTTAATCCGCATACAACCTCAAATAAAGAAAAGAAAGCCTGCACTACTTGGCTGGCAGTCGTAGCTAACAGCAACCCTTGCTTGCTAATTTTCAAATGCTAGTCCCTTTGTTTTTCTGAGAAAAGAAGGGGGGAGAACTCTTTGTCGTTTATTATCTAGACATTTTCTCACATGTGGTAATGTACAGTAACAAGTTCTATTGGATATCCATGGGAGCTGCAAATGGTGCTGCTGCTTGCGATGGCAATGCTGTGGGCTTGGATTGGGGGTGACAGCGGCAATTGAACAGCTGGTCCTTTACCACTTGGCTGCTCAGTCCCTTGATCTGCTCCGCAGCAAGCTTAGAGGTGTCTCGACATATCTTAAACAAAATGCTCTGCGGGAAGAAGGGCACACAAGCACGTGAGGAACAGGAAGAGGAACTGTGGTGGGATTTTGTCTTTAGATGTATAATGCTTGTTCAACCACAGGAAGGCACAATATCCTGCTACAGCAGAACATATAGCAGTTATTGTGGGGACTGGTGCAAAAGGCCCTGTGAGCCGCTTTGAGGGATATAACAAGGGTCCTCAATCAAGGGTCACCCCAAACAAGAATGTATTTAAGTTTATTATGCCTCTGCTCTATCCATCCCTACATAGACCAGTACTTAGTGAAAAGTGACCTTTTAGAGTGGCTGTCATAAGGCTATCTGCACGTAACTACTCGCAAACAAAAAGCAACACTACTAAACAAGAGAAGTCTCGGGATACTTTTATCCTTTTTCACTTTTAGGACACTTTTCTACTTTTAGGATACTTTTCACCCCCAACATTCTCAAACTTTAGCCATCACAAGCTTGGCCCATCCCTTGCCGTGACTTCTCGTTCCATGGGCTCCCACCTTTCTCCAGACCCACCCCCCTGTCAACATCCTCAAAGGCAACATCCACAAAGCCACCATCCTCAAAGCCAACATCCACAAAGACAACATCCTCTAAGACAACATCCACAAAGGCAACAACCTCAAAGGCACGCTCCCGACCTTGATTGTGTGTGTGAAAAGCACCCACCTCTTCTCCTGACCCAATCTTCTTGGATTTGTCACTGGAGCCACCAGCGCCTGGCATGAACCTGTACACACAAAAGGACATAGAGGGCTCACAGCAAAGTCTTTTCCAATACTCTTCTTGCACTCTTTGCAACAACAATTTGACATGTGCCCTGTGCAGCTCATTGAAATAAGTTTCTAAGCACTGTACGCCATACATGCATGATATTGACCGTGACCCTGCCCACCTGCCGAAACGGCCACTACCACTGATCTGGCTTTCAGCTTGCTCCAGTTTTTCAGCCACGTCTCTGATCTGCAGGTCACGGTTGAAAGGACAATGAAGTCACTCTTATTAGTCCAGCTGATTTATACTACACAACTCGTAACCAGCTCGCGTAATGATCAACCACCTATTAAAGAAGTTCAAAGGAAAAGTAGCTGCA
>Ga0307942_1000927_pt1:0-15000 | contig 22327 bp, 20 predicted proteins | sample OrgLakmetagen175_FD_201846 | JGI IMG/M metagenome (GOLD analysis project Ga0307942, IMG submission 201846) | Saline water microbial communities from Organic Lake, Antarctica - #175 | ecosystem: Environmental > Aquatic > Non-marine Saline and Alkaline > Saline | place: Antarctica: Organic... | reverse complement strand
GCTCCAGCATTCCTAAGAGGGAATACTTTTGATCCCTCTGATAATTGTAAACAAGGACAAATTGTTCTGTTACCTTAAATCAGACTGTCTGGAATGTGGCTAGCTGGCAAACTTCCTTGACTTAGTCTCACATCTTCGTACCCCATCTTCACCATCCATCTGCTGCTTCCTAATTCATGGCGTTGCCTCAAGATTTTAAGCCTCACTCAACCAGTCCTCTGCTGACCCCTGTCTAGCTTTCATTGCATTCAGCGTACCTACGCTCTCCTGCCACATTACACCATTGCTCCTTGCTCAACCTTTTTCCAACTGCAGGCTGACCAGGTATCTCAGCAACGCATAAAGGACCTGTGGGCGAAGTACATGGAATCGCACCCAGAATTCGCTGCTCAGGTGACCATAATGTGCAGCATGTGCCATGTCTTCATGCAGCATGTGCCATGCCTTCATGCAGCATATGCCATGCCTTCATGCAGCATGTGCCATGCCTTCAAGAAAAGACCTTCTCAAAGAGTCAGGAAACTTGCTTCCAAGCTCTATGTGCATTCTATAAACCGTGCTGCGAAACTTGTCCATACCAGATGTGCCCTTTCCAGTACCTTTGCCAACTCTCACCAAGAGCTGGTTTCAGGCCAAGCTTGGAACCCTCCTGATACCCATTGATTTGTTTCCTTCCTCTTTGGTGAAGGAGTGTTATGGTACTTGGTACCAAATTGGCTCCTTTTCCTTATTTACTGTGGAAAGCAATTTTCCACTGGCGGCGTAAATATTATTCTTTCCTGCAAACTCAGACAAATTCTTCCAAAAAAGCAATTGCAAAGGGCTTTAAAGCCAGCTCCTGCTCGTTATGCATAATGCACATAAATAGTAGCAGCGACATATTTGGTGGCTGACGACCTTCACCCGTAGAAAAATATGTCTTCCTAGGGTTGGCCAGAACCGTATATATATTGTATATGGCCATATATTTGGTGATTTTCCTACCAAAAGTATCGTATGTACACCATGTATACATAGTTCTGGCCAACCTATGCCCCCCTTTCCTGACCTGGCTCGCTGGTTACCGTGGCACAAGCAGGAAAAGGAGCAGGCAGCTGCTCAAAAGGAGCAAGTGAAGTTATTCAAAGTTATCAAAGGCCAAGAGAAGAGCCAGCAGCAGGGGCAGCAGCGAAGGCAGCAGCAACAACAGCCACAGCAGCAGCAAGGGCAACAACGGCAGGGTGAAAAGGAGGGGCATCAGGGGGGCTGCAAAAAGCGCAAGCAGAGTCAGGTGGCAGAAATAGGAGGGCAACGAGATGGTGAAGCTGCAGCACAGATTGAGCAGCTGGGACAACAGCAAACAATGGCAAAGAACCAAGACTGTGTCCAGGAGCAGAAACAGGAGCAGGGGTGTGGGGTGACCGAACACAAATGTTAGCAAGTAGCAAAGCCAAGCACAGTTCAAGCCTACTTGATGTTAATTCAATTTTGCCTGTTCTGTAGTAATCATTTTGCTGTAATATATCATGTTTGGCGCACATACACAAAATGAGGTGACACCTCAAGGTTTTTCTTTTTACTGCCGTGCAGCAACAGTGTGATTGTGACTTTACTTAAAGTACGTAAATGATACACTCCTGACAACTGCAATACCTAGTTAAAGGTTATTTGGCTTTGGTTGCAAAAGCCTTCAGTCAAGAAGTGCGACTGCTAACCTACCATAAGGTAAGGTAAGGTAAGGTTACTTCACTATATATGCCTCAAAGGGCATCTCAGCGGAAGTTTGGAAAAAGCCTGAAACTACACCTGGCTAAACAAAAGAAACAGAGGAAATTGATGTAACCTACCATAAAGAAGAACAGCTACTCTGTTGATGATAGCACATCCAGTGTAAATGAGGGAAATGCACGAAGGTGCCAGCAAAGAAGCCCTCCTCACCTAATTTAAGGTGAGGTAGTAAGATTACATTGCTATATATGCCTCTGAGGGGCATCTGAGCGGAAGCTTGGAAAAGGCCTGAAACCAAACCCAAAAGGCACTAGAAAAATCAAGGGAAAAGGGCTAGGCATTCAGCCACAAAAGAGACCACACCGTAAATATCTGGCTGGTTAAAAAAAGTCCTCAAACGAGTTGGGCTATCTTGATATTGAGGTGGGAAGACCAGCTGGCGGTGCTGTGTGCGAAGGCTAACAAGATGTTCATGCGGACAGTTGAGCAAAATGTGTTCCTCATCCTGAACAAAGTGCCAGTCACATTTGTCACAGATCCTGAGCTCATAAGGCCTTCTATTCAACTAATTTAAGTCGTACCACTTTATGAGGATCAGCCAGGTGGGTTGAGAGCAGAAGTGCATATGCCCACATCAGACAGACGCCTGCACTATTGCCGTGGCATAACTACTTGATCTGTTCTTCTTTTGCTTCCGATGAGAAGGAGAAGGCCATCATTTGGATGTGTTTTTAGACTGATTGAATGGCTTATCGAGTGACTTTTAAACTTATCTAACTTCCTTTTAGCAGCTTAGACAGATTAAACGACTGTAGGTATGGAAACTGCGCTAGACGTGCTTATAGATTTTTTTCAAGGGTCAGCTCCTCGCTATTTCTCTAACTTTCCTTCTCTTTCTCTTGTTTCTCTTAGACGTTCCCCCTTTTGTCTAGCTAGGTGCGGTTTCAGGCTTTTTTCAAGCTTCCGCTCAGATGCCCCCTGAGGCATATATTGCAATGTAATCCTACCTTACCTTAAACGACTGTAGTTGGTATGGAAACTTAGTAAGCCGCCAATGCCAAGTCAAGGTAGTAGCAGGGGCAGAGGGGCACAGGAGCGGGATGTTGTCTTGCAACCATTTGGAACCATGTCACGACAAAGCATAGTATCAGCTTATTAAGCATGGATTGCACGTACGGGCTGTATGGTGGGAGATAAATAACAATAAGGGGACCATTTAAACTGGCCAAACAACCAAATAACCGTAATACCGTTGCGCCTTTTATTCATACACCAGGGAAAATCACATGTTTTGTCCATGCCACTGATGCCAAACAAAACAAACAAATCAAACTATGAGGGATGTAAGGCTAGCTGGGCCTATCTGGTACATTGTGGTGATACCGCCCTCAACTGCCATCCACTTTACGCTGGATTGCTCGTTTAAAGCTTCGCCGTCCGCCATCCACATCTCCTGCACAATGAGGCATGCAGAGTTATGTTGCACGACAAAGCTAGCACAAGCTCAGGACATGCACTCGTTTGCAAGGACTGCAACAATCAAGAAAGCTAACTGCAGTTACAACACAGCCGATGGCGTAAAAGGAGCTCTGGCAGAAAACAGGTCCAATGGTTTGCCAGAACACTGCATGGCATTCAATTTGCCAGAGGCTAGGTGTTCAGAATAGGGGTTAGGAGGGTGAGGGTTAAGTAACCTTTACCTTAAAATAATATTTTATCCACCCTACTGAATCTTGTTTGTTCCACTCTGGCAGAGATCTGACCTTAAAGGTGCTGACTAGAGTAGAGCAAGCACTAGTTTGGAGCGTTTAATCTTAAGCATGCCAACGTTTCAGTGTATGACCTTTGACCTGACCGCTGCCATACTTTCATTGACCATTGACTTGAGATCGATCACAAACAGGTGGCCACGGCGCACATCACAATAAATGATCACAATAGCTGGTGGTTTGTAGACAGACAGGCCACAGATGCCCAACATGAGAGGAAACCCACTTGTTATACACAGCTGTCTTTGCGATTTCTTCCCACCTTCCTCACACCCTCTTCCAACCCTCCTCCCACCCTTTACCGATCAGTGATGCTAACCTGCGAGCACTGTGCCTGCTGCTCAACCTCCCCGCACAATATAGCTGACAACCATGCAGTACAGCACGGAATATAGCTGACAACCATGCCAGAGCCAGTTACTTGTTTTGTGGGAAGCTTCTGACCTGCAGGGACGGAGGCCTACAGCTCAACACGGCCACGTGGCGCATCACAGTATATACTCACTTTCAGAGGCAGGAAGTTATTTCATGAGCACCTACTGACCTGCAGGGACGGAGGCCTACAGCTCGACACGGCCACGTGGCACATCACAGTGGGAAAGGCTGCACGCCCTCTACTGACACGCGACCCTGGCTTGTACACGTCAAACACCTGACGGGCAGACAAAAAATAATAAGAAGCAAATCTGACAAAACTTTGTATGCATGCAGGAAAAACTCCAAACCCATCGGGTAGATGTGTAGCCTGGAATTGGGTGATGGCAGGCAATGCTTTTGCAACAAATCGACAGGGCAGATTATATGCTTCAAATTTGTGGTGATTTGGATGGTGTGGGAGGATCAATCTATACCTCTAACACTTTGCGTCATCTACAAGAGCTTGCCTTCGATTCACAGAGGGCCCACAAGAATGCCCTTAAATTGCATGCTCAAACTGTGCATTGTGCACACAAACTGACTAACGTGCACTTGAAAAGACTAATTGCTCTCAAGATCTCGGTCTGGAGCAGGGGGCTGCCAGCCACCCTCCAGATCCCCACTAGTTTTCTTTTTCCTTTGGTAGAGGAGACTCACGGCACTTCGGGCCAATGTCTCCTTTTCCTTAATTGATGCAGAAAGTGTTTTGCTGCCTGCGTAGTTTTTCTTTAATTCTTTGGATAACCGCTAGGTTATTGCAATCTTAGGTCAACTGGAAAATGCAGGCTGCAAAACAAAGCACAAGTGCCTTTCTTGTAGCATGTCGACCCTTGTTTCTATTGTGCGTAGGCTGGTGTACACTAGTTCATTGGGAGGGCGTATGCTTGCTGCTTTATTTCAGTTTGTGCTTTCACCTTCTCCAAGAAGGTGTCATATAAGATGAAGCAATTGAGCATCAGCGGTGTATCATGTTATTCTAGGCAAACAATATGCTGCATACGTGGCTGACACATCATACAGCTGACTCTTTGTGTTTCATCTTCATTATAAGTATTTAACCCTCCCTGGAAGAATCCATTGAATCACCTCAATAAAGCATATGCAAGCTATCCACTGTGTATTTTAAAATAGGTTGCAAAGAGCAAAGCAAAAAAAGTAAAAGTCTCACCAAATGACCAGAAGCGCTAGGAGCGCTGCCCGGCAAACTGTGTGCGTGCGCTTGCATGGTTGGGGCAGGAAAAGGCTTCAGGAGGGGAGCACGTTTGCACATCGACAGCCCTGTGAAAGGGAAAGGGGTGACAAAGTTATAAAAAATGAAGAACAGGAAAACAGTTGCAACGCGAGAGGAACGGCAAGGTCTTACTTTACAGGTAAGAATCGCAAACAGGCAAAACTCCTGGATTTTGAATTGCTTTGACAGTATTGTCAGAATCGCTGGGGAGAGTAGCCAGTCAAGGCAACAAACTGTGCAGCAGGGCAAGGATTGATGTAATTAGGGCAAGATAAGTATGACACACACCACACAAAAGTCAGAAACATGAAAGCCGGAGATGTACTTGCAAAGCACGAGCGTTGTCCGACAGCAAATTTCTTTTCTCCGAACAGAGCAAGAGTAGGTGGGTCCGGGCCTGGTCTCCAGAGTATGTCCATTTTTAGCACAAAAGGAACAATTGAAAAAGGAAAGCCTGCACTGTATTTAAAAATTCTGACCGCTAGCAGACGGCCAGAATTGCAATATAGAAATCACGATCGACAAGTCTGGCAGGGCCTTACCTGGCAAGACCTCCACCGCAAGGCGAGGTGGGTTGCCTAGGCACTCCACCAATGCTTGCTGGCTCTCTCGGCTGCAGCTGCTTGTGGCAGTGGCAGTGGCAGCAAGGCCACTGGATCTTGCGTTTGATGCAGTGATGTGCAGCAACAGAGGTGCTGCTGCATCAGGGGCAGAGTAAGGGTGACTTTGGGGGCCTGGGGGTGTGTGAGTTGTGGGGATGCTGGCTTGGGACGTTTGGCTGGGTGGCGCAGCATGCTGGTCAGGGAGGAAGGGATTGTGTGGGTACCAGCCTCGGTGACTGTGCATTTGAGAAGGGGTTGGGAGTGGCAAGGGTAGAGGTAGAGGCGCGCTTTGGGAGTTCTGCTGCTGGCCTATGTCAGAGGGTCGCTGTGGTTTGCCTGGTTGTGGGCCGCTGCCAAAAGGCTTTTCAAGTGCCTCCGATGATTGCTTCTGCTGGTCTTTATTGCCTTCCATTTTTTGTTGCTGCTGCTGCTGCTGCTGCTGCTGCTGCTGCTGCTTCCCTTCCTGCTGCTGCTGGTCTTCTTTCTTGCCCTCCTCTTTCTGTTGCTGTTGCCGTTGCTGTTGCTGCTGCTGACACTCACCCTTTTTGGGCTTTTGCTTCTTTTTGGGAGCCTGCTGCTGTTGCTGCGGTTGGTCCTGCGCCCTGCCCCGTTTTTGTTGCTGCGGCTGCTGCTGTTGCTGGTGCTGTAGCTTTGGCACACCCACAGGCATTCCTGCCTTTGTTGCCTGTGGTTGTAATTGTGGTTGTGGTAGTAGTTGCTGTTGTTGTTGTTGTTGTTGCTGCTGCTGCTGTTGTTGTTGTTGTTGTTGTTGTTGTTGTTGTTGTTGCTGTTGTTGTTGTTGTTGTTGTTGTTGTTGTTGTTGTTGTCGTCGGTTTCCGCCTAGTTCCTGCTTCTCACCCCCTCTTTCTGTCAACTGCTTTGCATCCAGGCCTCCACCCTGGGCAGGCGGAATGAACACACATAGCTGCGACTTATGCACGTGCAAAATTGCTGTTTGTACATTGAAACACCTAGAGCATTGACAAAAATTTACATTTAGGCCTCCAATCTAAGCAGGAGGAACGCACACACATATGTGTAGAGCACTTTTACTAGCGCTTGGATTCCTGTTTCACAAGAGCAATGTGCGCCTAGTCTAGACAACTTGCAGTAATGCACTGTAACTAACAACTGGCGGGGGGTGAAGTGAGTACAATAATAAAAAGTTCCCTTAATTGATGTGTGTATGCACTTCCGGCATTACTTTTATGTGCCTCCGTTTTTGCGATACTTCCCTCCTACTTCCTGCGCCTTGCTTTTTTACGTCTGCAAGAACTGTGCGACAACTTGCCCGCCTGTGCCCACCGTCCTAACTCACTTGCACACAGCAGGCGTGCTTTCGATTTCACTTCCTCAGTCTCGCACTGTTCATTTGTTTGATTCAACTCGACGGAACCAACCACACTTCACCTGGTCCACCTGCCCTTGCTTTGCCCCTGCACCCTCCTCCACTCCCTCCTCTTCCTCTTCAGAGGCAAACGACTTGGGCGGCACGCCCTGGTGCATGCCTCTCATTCGAGCAGCTTTCATGCTGTGCTCGTCGACCCACTCAGCACCACCGTTCTCCTTCTCATGCAAACATGATGGCTGCTGGTGGCTGTGCAAGTGGAGGTGGGGGTGCTGCTGCTGTTGCTGCTGCTGCTGAACTAAAGGAGGTTGCGATAGCTGTTGAGGCGAGCGGGCATAAGTCTTTGCCCAGGCACCGAGACCCCATACCTGCATCATAGAAAAGTGCATGCACACAGGGAAGGTTGCGTGCCTTCCTTGTGCCGTGGGAATTGCTCACAGGGACACACGGCAAAGGCGCTGCACCTGCTAGAAAGTGGTGGGTGTGCAAGCATGAACACTGTTGCATGGTCGATTGTGGAGATAGAGGGGCAAGGGACAAATGCCCTCAGCTGGTGTTGGACGCCATATCAAGCATGCAAGCTGCCGTGTGAAAACAGCAGATTGTAAGAGGAAAAAAAAACTACGCAGGCAGTTAAAACCACTGCCCACATTGATTAAAGAAAAGAAGTCACATTGGTGGCAGGTACCGTAGAACTCTATCACCACAAAGAAAATAACCAATGGGGACCAGGAGGGTTGCAGGCTTGACCTTCATCAAATCGTAGTCCTTGTAGTCATGGGAACAAATTCTGCTGGTGAGGTGTTGAGCCATGACTCACATCATCCTGCCAGCATCGACGTCTGGATGCGGTTAGATGTTTAGATGCACTGTTAAGCTGCAAGGGAGGGGACAGCACACACACACACCTGACTGGGAGTCAGTTGCTTGCCTACATCATCTCCTGCTACAGGGTCCAGTATCCAACAGCTGGGATACCTGGTAGGTGCAGGCGCAGCATCAGTTGGTGGAGGTTGGTGGGTTGTTAGATGGTAGGGAAATTTATAAGAGGTGAGTCTCATGCAAATCCAAAAATAACACCAGATTTCAACCAGAAGCAAGCTACCATGCAAAGCTGTTAGTATGCGTGCTGCGTGCAGTAGCTGCACTGAGCACTCAAAGGAATGATTTCAAGTGCTGATGTGATCTTGTTTTTACGCACTCCACCTGCACGTACAATGGATTTGTTGTGTGTATCACAGATCAGAGTATATGATGTACAGCACAGACCAGAGTATATGGTGTACAGCACAGAACATAGTATATGGTGTATCAGACCAGAGTATATGGTGTACAGCACAGCAAACAACACACCTTCGTAACCTTGAACAGTTGGACGCATTAACAGAGCAGCCTCTACCATGTACAGCATGACGTATCAAACACCCACATAAGCTTGAACAGACGCCTGTTTGCTTGTACGTCACTACATGTTTAGAATTTTAAGGAGTTGAAACAGACAATACACGACAAATCAAAGAGTAGGAACAGCAGTGTGACTTGTCATTCATAGAAGGAAAACCACGCGTGCACAAGCAACATGCTCTTGTGCGTGTCTATAACACACACACACACACTACACATCCCATGGCGAAATACAGAAGAAGCTCATGTCTACCTCATGACTAGGTAGCCACTCCGAGACAGAGAGCTGTAAACAATGTAGCGCTCCATGCTCACCCCACACAACACCTGCATGGGCACAGAGCAACAGAGCAAAGCAGTGGCACGGCAGGATGAGAACAAAAAGAAAGAGGAGCTTTGGTGGCATGCATGAGCGCTGCTTTGGGGCTTTTCACCACAAGCAGGCATAGGGGGAAACGCTAAGAATAAAGGGTCCGCCACTTTTATGGTCCAAGTCCTAAAGCCTGCATGTCTCATGTACATTTTCTCAAATGTGCGCTGGGTTGCTCAGCGCAGGCCTTTTCTTACTTTTACTTCCCTTTTAACATACCATGAGCTCAAAGCACTCTTGCAGGGAAAGCAGGCGGTGTCGGGGAGGCATCTTTGAGCTAAGGCCGCCTTGTTGCACGCCAAAGCTGCTGGGTGTAGCATCCTCTCCCTGGTTGAGACACGAGGAGCAGTGTAAGGACGATGGATGTGATGCGTTAAGATTCCGTCGAATGGCTGAGGGATTTGGGGTATGAGGGTGCACAGCTTAAATGCATGATAGAAATTCAGGTGGGGAGAATTGAAAGTGGGAGTGTGAACTGCAGTACGTTGTTTGTGGTGGATTTGTAAGGACTAAAGAAAGTGCAAGGATGTGAGAGGACAGAGCAGTAGTTTTCAAGAAATGGTTCTTTGAATCTAGCAGAAACACTGACCTCTTGCTCGACAAACAGCAGCAAGTCCGCTCGGTCCACAAGAAAAACGGCCTCTTCTATGTGGAAAAAACGCCGACGCTTGTACCTGAAGCCTGCATGTGTGAGAGTGTAAGACTGTACCTGAAGCCAGTGTGTGAGAGCATGACATCATGAATCCCAAGATGTTCAATCTTCGTCACCATGCTATCAAGAGTTTTTGTAGCATTGCCTTGCTGAGCTCTAAGAGCTTGTTCTCTCCTTTGAAAAGCTGTGTGGCTGTCAAAGCTTCCACCAGCTCTTCAGGAACAGGATCTCAATAAGCGGGCGAACCCTTAACCATGCAGAGGTGGAGTTAAAGCAGCGACGTGAGAGACCCACACCATGATTCATGCTTAAGCTTTATCCTGTAACTAAATAGAAGAAAGACAGGTCTTTTCACATCACTGGCTTGCATGTACAAATGAGTAGGCCCGACCGTACATACATACTCCTGTACGAGAGTACGTACGGCATTTTGGCAGGAAAATTATAATAAGCCATCCAAGCACCCAACAAGTTTCTTCGCTGCATTTGCTCTCACCCATAGGCTGCCCGGTGTCTTTGCGCACAAGCACAAGCTCTGCGGCTCCGATGGACGGCCTCCAGATGGCTGCTGAAAGGTCGTGGCTGCACCGTCGCATTAGAGAAATGCAATTAGAGTTTTCATACGTGTTTGTATGTGCATATATGTCTATGTGTATGTGTGCGAGTATGTGTGTGTGCGTACGTGTGTGAGTGTGCTTGTGTGTGCATGTGTGTATATGTGTGTTTGTGTGTGCATGTGTGTGCTGTGTGTATGCATGTGTGTGTTTGCAAAATATGTTTTTACTGTGGGGACAGCTACTGTGGGGACAGCTTGGTCATTTGCCTGACGCACGAGGTCTCGAGATGGGCTGTGTATTGCATGTTTCAGTTGCATGGTGCAATGGGCATTGCCAGGCATGCCCAACTTCACACAGGCTGCTGCTCACCCTGCTTTGGGGGCTTGAAGCACGTTCAACAGCTGCTCCAGCTCCTGCGCCAGCTCAGGTTCAATCTCTGCGCCTCCAAAACCGGCGGGTTGCCCTGTATGTCCTCCAGGCTTTTGCTGTGGAGCCTGCACACCATCAAACAGCTCCTTTTTCTCCCCTCCACGTCTGAAGATGGAGGAAGAGAGAGCAGTCTGCATACTTTATTATCGATAGTGCGTGCAGTTTAATAATTAATAGCTTAAAAGCATTCTGGGATTATATAATGTAAAGATGTACACAGGGTTTTAGCCTATCTCCTATTATTTATACTTTGGAAATCTGGAAATCCCCGCAGCAGGTTTCTGGAGGGGGAGGAACAGTTTTAAGGCAGGGATGGGCCATGATTGGCCTGTCTGGCTGTATGTGCCAAATGTGCTGGGCTACATCAGGATTTGTTTGCTGCTGCTTGGATGGATCAAGTCCGTCCAGAATAAGTGTTGGGGCGCCCTTTCCTGCTTTCTAACTTCGATAATACTGGACAACCTCGATGGGTACTGCGCACGTGTCTGTGAACAGGTGCGCACCTGCCTGCCTGGCTAAGCCCGGTCCCTTTAAGGATAAAAAACAAAGATCCTTTTAAAGGAAACGCAACTCGATTTAGCTGCTTTGCGTTGCTGCACCTCTCGTCCAAACTCTTTCAAAAAGACAAAGAGCAAAATAAACCGCATGTTCCTTAAGGCTTGCACGGTCCTTTCATGCCTGTTGTGCTGAACTCACAGACAAGCCAATTTGGAGCCTTCCTCGATATAGTCCTCGATGTGGCGACAAGAGGAGTGATTTGGACTCTGTCTTTGCCGCACGGGCTGGGAAGCATTTTTATCGTGCTGGAAATGTCTGTGCTTGTAGTGACTCATCAGGTGAGAATTTATGAGCAGGTGTACGCAGCAAAGTTTACTTTAGCTGTTTTATGCAGAGCAGCGTATTTCTCTGTTTCTGTGATGTCTGGACCTACGCAGTCGCATGCGTGCGGTTTTCTGCTGTTCTCACAGTCGTGCAGTCGTTGCAGCAATCAAAGCCGTGCAGCAATCAAAGGTTGTCAGGTCGTGCCGTATAGAATCCAACAGATAATGTGATGCAATTTCAAAAGACTTGAGGAGGATTTCGCTTTCGCTACTCTTAGCACAAGTAGTCTGATAGCTGTGTATGTGTATCTCTTAGTTGTCTGAAATTTCTAATTGTTGAGATTTTTTCTCTTTTGGTTTTGTTTGAAGTTTGAAAAGGAATTATATCGGCCGGAAGAACCCCGCTGTGCTCAGGTAAGTATACAACACCCTCACAGGTCGCCAAACAAACTGACAAAGGCTGGAAAGATGCCCTTGCTTCAGAGGGGGCCTGTCCTGACACAGATGAGGAAGAGGTGCCGTTCTGGGTCAAGCGCATCATGCGCAACAACTTCCGTTCATTTGAGGGTGGCTTTGTCGTGGTGAGTTAGCTGTTTGACCACGCTCTTGCATATCCTTGTCCTCCTAAGTATCACAACATCACAATAACGCAGCTGCTGATATGTAAGAGCCTTTTGCTCCCTAGTATGAGGGGTGGCAGCTGCCTAATTCGTTTTTCATCAGTTCACCCTTTTTCAGCAAGGGACTTGTAAAGCTCATTGCTATGTTTTTCCCTCCACTTAACCCTCTTCTTGTCCTCCTGGACCTGCTCTCTTTTCCTCTGGCCTCTCTCCTCAGCTCGGTATAACTATTGTTTGGTCTTTGAGACCCTTTATGCAAGTAAATCGAAGTGCTTTCGTTCTCTATACCACGCATCACAGGTGGGACTGATGGGAAGCCCTTTGTGGACTTGGGGAAGAAAGTGAGTAGATTGTGTACTGTGATCAGTGATGTGCCAGTACGGTGTACGGTACGGTACAATATGGTACAGTACGGTCACGGTATGGCTCGGTACGGTTCGACCATATGTACGGTAAAATACGGTACGGTGCCAAAGGCTGGAAATTGCTACTTTTCGCAGTCAAGGGTCATTTTGGCTCATATTTCCAAAGTAAAAATGGTGTGACTTACATATATCCAATGTAGAACTAAGATGCATTTTCTACGAGGAAAAGCAAACAAAAAAATTGGGGTGAAAAAGCAAAAGACGCAGCGCTGACCGGGAAATGAACCCAGGACCTCCTTTTTTCTTGCAAAAAGGCAAAATACGGTGGACCGTACCAGCACCGTATTTTTTCTGACCGTATAATACGGTTTTGGACCGTACCGTACCGTTCCGTAACCGTACCTGTACTCGGTTTGAAGATGAGATAAATACGGCGTACTGGCACATCACTGACTGAGATGATGGCCAAGCCCATATTATTTGACTTGCTTACCAAGGAATTTAGCAAAATTCCCCAAAAATGTGTTGCAGTATTGTCCGCGGTAACTGCTTTATAACTAGCCATGGGTTATCCAACAAGGTGCATGCTTAGCCGGTTGCAATCAGGCAAAGCGCCTCTTTGCTTGTTGTTCAAACACAGGCACCTCCCCTCGGAATCCTTGTTGACGCACCCATTACTAGGGGGCATTCTGTACAGTGGGCGAGTAGTGGCAGCTGCGGTGGAGGTGTGGGTTTTGTCAACGTATCTGAGAGAAATGTTAAAGAGTGACGCAGCAGCTGCTGCTGCAAGGAAAAATAGGTAGTCATTTTCCTGGTGTGACTGGTTGTACGTGGCCTGCAACCAGTTACAGTGTGTTCTGTTCTGCGTGAGTTGCAGAGCAGTGTTCAGGCAGGAATGGCATATGTAAGCTGTGCAAACAAAAGTTTGTTGCACAGCTCGACCTGGGGACTGGCATTACAGACAGACATTCTGTCAGTGAAAAATGCACTTACTCTGTGGAGCAGTAGAAGGTGCTGCTGTTATAGCGCCTCCATTCTATTCATTCAAACATTTGAGCCTAGCATACTCATGTACCCGGCTTTTTATGTGTTTATAGTTAACTGTCGTCGCCAAACTTATATGTTATCCAATAAGTATAGGTGCGTGTCCTTCGATTAACAATGACACTTTCCTATTTTCTCTTGTCAAACGCAATTTCTCACCCTCAATTTGTATTTTTTAGGGTGTCAATATCAGTGATTAACTTGTGTGTAATACCCTTTTTCAGCAGAAGATGATTTTTTGCTTACCTGCTCACAAACCTAGCTTGTCTGTCACGCTACATCAGCTGCAAGGACAGCTCGTTTGACTTCCCCTCGTTTGTAAAAATTAATGTTTCTCCGGTCGTCTGGCCAGTTTTGATGGTTCCAAGGGAACTGTCTCATTCTTTCAGACATCCCATATCTCTGATTTCCTTAAAGTCTCGCCTTACAGAAGGGAGAGGAGTCGGTACTCATTGTATGATGACGGGACGTAGCTCGTGCCAGGATTCCATGTGTTGCCGTGACTAGTCAAAGAAAATGTCCATGCCATTCTGCACTGATTTGCTTGATATGCAACAAAGAGCACCTTGCCCAGTCACGATAACCGTACAGAAGGCCCGTTGACCTGCCCCACCTGCCAAAATGTGGCATCTATCATATGCTGTCAGGTTGCAGCCATCCCATCATACGTTAAATTATATTCAGAAGGTAAAATGTTGCTGGCCAGACGGTTGTGAAAGCAGTCCAACAAAGTGCACAGGGTGCTTGCCTGCTAGCACACCAAGCAGACGTAGGCAGTCGTGCAACAATGGTGCAACAAGGCGTTGTACGTCCTTCTGCTGAGACACAGATAAAAGTCAATTCCAACATGTATGGTCCTTACCTTCCAATCCCAACGCACAACAACAGCAGAAAAAAGTATGCCAGACAGAAGTAATCAATGTGACTCCGACCCAGCAATTACTAGTTACTCGGTAGTGCTACGTCCCAATATAAACCCTCCAAATACGTACCAAACAGGAGACAGACCTGCCAGTAATGTAAGGAAAGCTGCCCTTGACCTAATAGAGTTTACAGATTTATCCATCAGTCAAAACGTGCGACTGCTAGGCTGTGTATGTAAAACATGTAAAAATTGTGATAGTTGTCATTAATGCAAGGAGAGCTGCCCTTGACCCAACAGGTGGCCCTGCCAATCCTTACTCCAGGCATTAAAGGCGATGGGCACCTGACCAAACATACTACATTCTACGCTTTATAGCTTTACTTTTGATCAAAGTCAAGCTGCGTGCTGGAAGATCGCCAAGTTGAGCCCCATCCATAAAAAAGGGGAGGTGCTGAATCCAGGAACTTATAGGATGATTGCTGTTAGTGGGGTGATGTATCGTATTTTCGTCAACGTGCTGAAAGATTTGGTGACTGATTGGTGTGTGTGTGTGTGTGTGAAAAAGGGTAAGATTCCAGACACGCAGTTTGGCTTCTTTCCGGGCAGAAGCACTCTGCACCCTATGTTTATTCTGAGGCATCTTAGGCATGCAGCAAAAAAGCTGAAGCCCAGCAACAGTCCTAGATTGCATGTTGCCTTCATTGATTTTTCGCAAGCGTATGACACTGTCCCTAGGCAACAACTCTGGTCACATCTGCGTCGTAGTGCTATGCCATCTACTTTGCTCAGCGTGATCAAG
>Ga0307942_1000925_pt1 | contig 22344 bp, 21 predicted proteins | sample OrgLakmetagen175_FD_201846 | JGI IMG/M metagenome (GOLD analysis project Ga0307942, IMG submission 201846) | Saline water microbial communities from Organic Lake, Antarctica - #175 | ecosystem: Environmental > Aquatic > Non-marine Saline and Alkaline > Saline | place: Antarctica: Organic Lake... | reverse complement strand
CTCTGACTGACAGGCACTGACTGTTCACAGCTCTGACTGACAGGCACTTACTGTTCACAGCTCTGACTGACAGGCACAGACTGTTCACAGCTCTGACTGACAGACACTAAATGTTCACAGCTCTGACGACAGGCAAAAATAACGACAGGCACCGAATGTTGAGGCACATATCTAGGGTTGGCCAGAACCGTATATCTGCACCGTATATGACCGTATGTACCGTACATACCTATAAATATATGGTTCTGGCCAACCCTACACATACCAGATGACTTACACGCCATTGGCAAGCAAAGGCGCAACTTTTATTGACACCCAGATATGCAAGCTCAGGTTTTACTCACCAGCACCGTCCACGACACGATGATCCGCCCCCCACGATATTCCGAGGATACTGCTGGGCACACTACCAGGGCTATTTGTCCAGGGTGCCTGTACAAGCCGATTACATTGTATCTTAATGTAGCAGCAGTGGACAAAGTAGAGAGGCGGGCAGAAACACTCAAGTTGCCTGAAGCAGCAACCGACAGCCTAGCGCACACCTATAACTTCGTTCAAGGCGCTGAAATGATTATTACCCCTTCTGCACAAAGGAAGCTAGGAAGAAGTTAATCGCACCGTGTTCTGCATCCGGCCTAACGCCACAATTGCCACTTCCGGTGGAGCAACAAGGGGGTTTGCAAACAGCCCGCCTGGATTGTACAGTCAGAAAGAAGCAGTTGCAGCTGAAACACGTGTCATACCACGTGTTTTGTTGACGATGAAGTCAGTGATAGATAGAGAATGCCTGTTTGCAGTGAGACTGTCTGGGACAGCCCAATAGTTGGTAACAAAGTCACTTGGTTACATGTTGCATACATTCTTTCCTGACCATTATCAGTACATTCAATCTCCGATACACACCAATTGAGCCGATGTTGCTCACTGTGATTGTGCCACCCTCCAGATCACGAGGACCCAGTTTTGCCTGTGCTGCAGCTGCCTGGTTGTCAGACAGAGGGGGGGCAAGATTTACAAGGTTTACAAGGAAAGGCCTTCAGCCAAAGCGTGCAACTGCTAGCCTGCTCATAAAAAATATCAGTTCATGCAGAAAAAAGAGGGGGGGTAACAAATGAAAAAACTGAAATGCAATGGCTGCATGCATGGCTTGCGTGCTTTGTGCTCAAATACACTACCGTCCTCCAGTTTTGCAACGTTTGGGTTGCAGTTAAGACCATTTATAAAACTGCAAGTTTAATGAAACACCTTGCTTTTCAATGCACAGACTGGCACAGATCTACGTAGTAAAAAAGGCTGAAATAATAAAGCTCGTGGACTCACCTGCAGGCTGATAAGCTCATGAGCAATTTCCGGCACAGATTTGCTTTGAACCTGCACAGGCACGCAAACCACCTCAGCAAATGCATGTGTTGTTTGATAAAATTCTGTGCTGGCAGAGCCACTCCCCACATTAGACAGGAAAAGGAAGCCACAATGGTACTGAGCACCTTAGGAAATCCCTCTACCATAAGTAAGAAGATGGAAGAATTAAATGGGGATAAGAGGGTTACAGGCAAGGCGTGAAACCGGCAAGCAACTAATTTTGGGCCGACAATGGACATGTTCTTCTGAATCTGTATTCAGTGGTGCGCGGATGTGTGAATGCAGCGCGATTGTGAGGTCAGCTTTTAGTTAGACTTGTAGTTACACCCAGCTTGTGGTAATGCTGAGCTTGCAGTTACAATCACGCATGGTAGGAATTTTAGCTAGGTACACTCAGCATGGGAGGTACCCTGTGCTTAGGTACACTCAGCATGGAAGGTAAACTCAGCTTGGGTTCACTCAGCTTAGGTACACTCAGCTTAGATAACTCAGCTTAGGTGCACTCAGCGTAGGTACACTCAGCTTTAGATAACTCAGCATAGGAACACTCAGCTTAGATAACTCAGCTTAGGTGCACTCAGCGTAGGTAAACTCAGCTTGGGTTCACTCAGCTTGAGTGCACTCAGCTTAGGTAACTCAGCTTAGGTACACTCAGCTTAGGTACACTCAGCTTAGGTACACTCAGCTTAGGTGCACTCAGCTTAGGTAACTCAGCTTAGGTACACTCAGCTTAGGTTCACTCAGCTTAGGTGCACTCAGCTTAGGTAACTCAGCTTAGGTACACTCAGCTTAGATAACTCAGCTTAGGTACACTCAGCACGGTAGGTACACTCAGCTTGTTGTAATACATAGCTTGTCGTTACACTCAGCATGTCACGGTGAACTCCCACCTGTTTGACGTTTGGCACAACCAAGCCATATGGGGTGTTCATAGCGACACCTGCACACCATCAACAAGCGGTATAGGTCAAGGGATTTCACAGGCAAGAACGCACAACCAAGCCATGTGGGGTGGTCATAGCGACACCTGCACACCGTCAAAAGCGGTATTGTCAAGGGATTGTACAGGCAAGAGCAAGAGAAAGGGGCTAAGAAAATTTAGACAGAAGGCAGGAGTGGAAACAAGTCACACAAAGGGTGAACCCCAATGGTTGGGTTGCAGTGAAAGGGTATGACGCAACTCGTGTACAACGGAAGCGTGTAAAGTGCATCCTATTAAACTCGTGCACAAAGATAGGGTATGACGCAACTCGTGTTAAAAAGACGCGTAAAGTGAATCCTATTGAACTCGTGTACAAAGGAAGCGTGTAATGTGCATCCTATTACAAGGACAAGCAATCCTACTGCTCGTGCATCAAGTCAGATCGTTGCTGAAGAACAAGTTCTTCCCAGCAGCCACAATCCTAAATTCAAGCTTGTGCATTTCAAGCCTCCAATCACCAATATTGTGCTGGCTGTGCACAATGATGGCTGGCTCCGGTAGGTGTTTGTCACTACCCTCCTCGTGGGATTTCGCTTGAGCACCACTGCCACTGCCTTCACTCGTGAGAGGCAAGATGAGGCTAGAGTTGAGGAGGGCATGGTCGGGGTTGGACAGCATAACGGACAGTGCCTGGGTGGAATGTGAGAGGGAAAGCAGCAAATTCTGGCAGTATTTGTAGGTGACCGTGCTAGGATTCAATGTGGTGGAATGTGAAAGGGAAAGCAGCAAATTCTGGCAGTATTTGTAGGTGACCGTGCTAGGATTGAATGTGGTGAGGGGCCACTAACAACTGTAAGCTGAGCGCACAAGCGCGCCAAGAAGGTTACTCTGTTTAGATGTCAGGGAATGAAGCCAATTTAAAGATACAAGCACGGCTCAAGGTTGGGATTGTCTTGACAAGTACCTTGATCATGAGTGGCAGGAGAGTCAGTTTAGCGCCATGCATTTCTGGGCTGCCTTGTAGGGCTTGGCGCACAGCCAACAGGGCGCCCATATCAATCTGAATGCAGAAAGAAAAGAAAAGGATAACTACGCAGGCAGCAGAATGCAGAGATAAACACAGGGTTGGCACGGTGAAGTTTGAGCGAGGAAATTAATCCGGCTACAAATATCAGGGGGCAGTGTTGCACATCCGTCATCATGTTTCTAACGGCAAATGAAGTGACCCGGTACCAAAGTGGCTCCTTTTCCTTAATCAATGTGGGGAGTGGTTTTTCACTGCCTGCGTAGTTTTTTTTTTTCATGCAAAAAATGGAGACACGAGTCATCACACGTGCTTCGACGATCACGTGAACCAAATCAAGTTGATGTGCAACTACTCACACACCTGATCGTGCAAGTGAAAAACAGGCACGTGTGCGGAGGCGGTCATGACCTTGATCATCGCACGGCGGTAGCCTCTTGCTGGAATGAATGTGTCACTAGGAAAAGGCGGACGGGGGGGAGGAAGAGGGGAACAAGAAGGCAAAAAAGGAGTAGGAGCTGCTGCTGCTGCTGCTGCTGCTGCTGCTGCCACCGCTCTGCAGGTACAATGGAAGGAAAAGTGAAACTTTGCATGCATAAAGTGCGTGCTTGGTGCAAGAGGGCTGAAAATGACTTGTGCTCAAGCTCAAGCTGCTTTTAAGCGAAAAAGGTATGGGCCTACCCACGCAGGCAAAACATATAGATTAAGCACATGCTGCAATTGACAAAACAAAATTAGTGCTTTAGTTGCAGGCTCAAGGGCTGCCATTTATTTTAGTCAGGAGTCATGTTGTATGCATAAGATCCCTATGTGCGTGGAGTAAGTAAAAGCTACCAGAACAGCAAGCTTGTCACCTAATTTATATGCGTCACATCGTACTTATGCCCATCTATCTGTATGTGTTCCTTTGCCTTTTCACTTCGTTCTTCGAGTGGTGCTTGTTGAAGCACATATCGGAGGTCTTACACACCATTATTGGCAAGCAAACGCGTTGGCTTGCCAATGGTGTGAATGACCTCCGATATGTACCTCAACAGTGCTCTCTGTTCCTTGCACGCCCACCTTGTCACATCCTTGGCCAAGATACGCCCCTCAGGGCCAGATCCCTCAAAATGCACATGCTCGATGTCCAGCCCTATTGCACGCCACCTTGTCACATCCTCGGCCAAAATACGCCCCTCAGGGCCAGATCCCTCAAAATGCCCATGCTTTAGGTCCAGCCCTATTGCACGCCCACCTTGTTACAACCTCGGCCAAGATACGCCCCTCAGGGCCAGATCCCTCAAAATGCCCATGCTTGAGGTCTAGCCCTAGATCTCTGTTTCTTGCACGCCCACCTTGTCACATCCTCAGCCAAGATACGCCCCTCAGGGCCAGATCCCTCAAACTGCACATGCTTGAGGTCCAGCCCTAGATCCTGTGCTAATTGACGTACTGCTGGTGTGGCCTTGTTTCGGACCTTGCTCTCCTCCACATGACCCTCGGCAGGACCTGCAGCCTCATAGATGGCAATACAAAGGTAACACAACCAGGTTTATGGGATCCCTCCATGCTCATAGGTGGCAATACAATTGTAACACAACTAAAAGTATTATGCAATCCTTCCATACGCATAGATGGCGATACAATGGTAACAAAACTAGGTTTATGCAATCCCTTTAAGCAGTTTTCTTTTCAATTTGAAAGGGGTGGGCAATGCTATCATAGGCTCAGAGCAGCATTACACGTTCCGCCCTCTGTGCTTGCTAATCAAAACTTGTGATAACAATCAGGTCATGAAGTAGGTGTATGAAAAGGACAATCAGGTAATGTAATAACAATCAGGTCATGTATTGTGTAAGTGTATGAACAAGAAAACCATGCAGGCATCGGAAACCACTCCCCACATTAATGAAGGAAAAGAAGCCACGTTGGTAACGAGTTCCGTAAAGCTCCTCCACCGCAAGGCGTATGAAACGGATCGCTTCTACGAATGTTGCCATGTATGCTTTGTGGTTCGCCCACCTTGCAATGCCACTTCTTGGGGTCGGTTTGCCGGATCGTGTGCCACCATGCGCTCTTGGCGCCCTGCATCTGACGGGATCTCGAAATCCGCTAGGGGCTCTCCTACCTGCATCACAGTTCAGATGCTGTGTCATGCAAGTAGCTAGTTTAGGGTAGCATCAATCAGGCAAGGTTCTAGAATAAAAGCTATCCTCCCTTGGCTATCTTGGCGGTAAGCTGTGTTACAAACTTTCTTGTGTTCAGGGAAGAATATGCAGATAGGCTGTCTTGGCAGTAAGCTGTGGGCCAAACTTTCTTGTGTTCAGGGAAGAGTGTGCAGATAGTAAGTGCACCTTGACGATGCTTCCTGGATCATGATGCAGCTTGCGCACAACGCCGCAATAAGGGCTGGTAATGTCAATCGACGCCTTGTCACTGCAAGTTAGGTGTCAATCAGTAACAATCAGTAACAATTAGTAACAATCAGTAACAATCAGTAGCAATCAGTAACAGTGATGTCAATCGACGCCTTGTCACTGCAAGTTAGGTGTCAATCAGTAACAATCAGTAACAATCAGTAACAGTAATGTCAATCGACGCCTTGTCACTGCGAGTTAGGTGTCAATCAGTCACAATCAATAAGAATCAGTAACAGTAATGTCAATCGACGCCTTGTCACTGCAAGTTAGGTGTCAATCAGTAACAATCAGTAACAATCAGTAACAATTAGTAACAATCAGTAACAATCAGTAACAATCAGTAGCAATCAGTAACAGTAATGTCAATCGACGCCTTGTCACTGCAAGTTAGGTATCAGGTTGGTTACAAAAAGGTGTGACACCACACACACGATCTGAACTTCTCTCATTCTCCACCGCACAACGCTAAAACCATCTGTTTGTGATAGGGCTCCTTGGTGCGCTTCTGAACATGAGCAAATTACACACCTCTGCACCGTGCATATCTGGTCGAATTCCTCTACAACGTCTCCCTCCTGTGAACATGTGCAAGAATGTGTGCACGCCGGGATATGCCTATCATGATGTTAGTGCTCGTAGCTGATTTCAACCCTGCACAACCGCAAGACCAATGTGAGCAGTGAACACGATTAGAAGATGACATGTGTATGTTGGTTGTTTTAAGATGCACGAGGGAGGCCTTTCGAGCTGCATCTAAACATCCAAGCGAGCCGCATCTGGTGAGATAGAAAGAAAATGAAAGCGTACCTTACAAGTCCATTCCATGAGCTCACACTCTGCAATCCCTTCGCCTGTCTGTAAAAAAAGAGCAGCGCGGACATGCATTCCTTTCCTTTCTCTCCAGGAAAGTACCACAATTCAGGTGATCTAGCGCTATTTGAGCATAACGATTTAAAATGCTTCAATGATAGAGATCTATAAGTATGAGTGAAGGGGCCAACACTAAGAAGAGCAAGCATGGGTGTATTCAGACGCTCGTACCTGGGCGAGGGGGAAAGAGAAAATCTCTGAACCTCCTGGACTGCAAATCTGAATACACGCGTTCATGGAGTTATAAGTTGGGTGCTGATGTTTAAATTGGTGTGAGGATAATTTGTCTCCCGCCATTTATCAAATAGCGGCGGTAAATCCTTGTTTGTTTTGCCGCGCATTTCTTACCCCCACGTGTGCACACAATATAGTTTGTTGTATTTTACACCTCAGGAAGTCTCACAATGATACACGCAGTTGCTATCAAAAGCTAGATCCAGCGCTGCAGCAGGACGAAATCATTTCCTAAACCTACCTCTGGCTCCCCCAGGGCCTCAGGTTCACGATGCAACACCGAATCTTCATGTTGCAAGGATGCATCTGATGAGTAGCTGAAGGTAGAGGGGAGACAGGGCGGCAGGGAATTACTGATGATGCTAGAATCGACGGCACGAGATTGACGAGGGAAACACGCCCATTCCTCTCCACTGTTTGAGTGTGGTGTGGCAATGTAGCTGTTGCTAAATGGAGAGGGACAGAAAAACTCTCTGTGTCGAGACAAGGAAACCAACGTCCTGCTTAATCGAGCATGAAAATTCATGATATTTACGGAATATAAATAAATTGAGAGCTGCATTTTGTTTGCCTAATTAGGGTTTCAAATAAAATCATTATTTAGCAAAGGAAATGAAAATGCACGCACCTGCACCTGCATTTGCTGCAAGAAATGCAGTTGCTTCTAGGCCCTTGCACTTGCTTCTGGGCCCTTCTGTGTTGCGCGTTGTGAGTTTTCCTCCCCTTGTTCCTGACGTGCTTGTCATTCTGTTGCCAATGGCGAGGACTTAGCGCTCATTGCGCACCGTACTTGCAGGGCCCAAGGCGAATATGTTCTGCGCGGGCAGCCCAAGAAAGGTACACGCACACATGCACACGTACACATGCACATACGTACACGTTCATACGCACTTGCGCACGCGCACTCCATGTGTGAGCAAATTACACACGCACACACACACACACACACAAATTGCACACGTACACGCCCTTTGCAGTGACCCCTTTACGGCCATTGACTTGATGATGGACACGCAAATGGGCTTCATGGACACTCAAATGAGACAGGTGAGGAGAAAATACGCTGGGTCGAGGGTGTTGAGTGCCTGAGTGTGTTTACCTTGCCAGTAAAAGCAGAAGGCCACAATTTGTGAGCTAAAGCTGCAATGGCTTGGAATGATAGGGACTGATTATGCCCCTAAACAGCTGTTAAGAGGCCGCACTAGGAGCGACCCCCGGTGACGGCGAGCAGAGTTTCGAAACTGAACAATACGAATGGCACATTTTTCTTGCCAATAGAGGGCGGTTGGGTGAGGACTCCCGAGGACACCAAGCCATTGGAGGCAATTTTAATCTAAGGACATGAGTCGTGCAATGTCCAACATTCTGCTGCCTCACTCTGTAATGAAGTAGATGTTGCATTACAGCACCGCAACGATTGCTCCTATCACCTCTGCAATGATGTTGCGGATAAGTACAGAGCGTCGTAATGTTTCTGTTCTCTATATTTAGGGTTGGCCAGAACCATATATATACGGTGCGTATATGGTATTTTTGGCAGGGAAATCACCATATATACGGTCATACACGGTGTATATATATACGGTCCTGGCCAACCCTATCTATATTCCTCTGTTATGGCCCCAGATGAACCGTGATGTAGACAGCATGATGGCGCAGGCGAGGCAAGTGGAGCAGGACGCGCAACGTGCAGCTTCAGGTGTGTAAGCTATGGAATGGTTCAGGGCTATTGATCAATTGTGTGTGTGTGTGTGTGTGTGTGTGTGTGTGGTGTGCAAACAATACTGGTGCAAACAATGATGGCAAAAATATGTACAATGGTGTTGCAGGACGGCCAACATGCGGCCTCAGGTGTGGAATGCGTGAGAGAGCCTACATTGCAGGCTGCAATATGATCTAGGCTAAAACAAAAAATTGCACTTTCAATCTGTGAATTTACACTACAATGTGAAACAGAAGCAACAGGACAAGCAAGTATGTTTTTGCATCAGCTGCTGAGTTCATGTTACGCAGGTTTTGTTTTTTTGTAATGCGGCAAAAGTAATATGCTACTTTATCACTCTTGCTGTTAGTCTGCTTCTCTGTTGTTTCCTTGGTCTGCGCACGTAACAGAATTGCGCCACGACCTGCAAATGGTCATAACTCATAACTGATCCATGACAATTTGACATTTTACCCTCAACTTCACCACCTCTAAAACTGCAGAGGCTCTACGCTATGAAAAGGTTAATGGCGACATCCGGATTCAAAGGTACTATTTGCCGTCGCTGTCGCATCTTTGTTTATTGTGTCACTAGCATGCTAGCATGCTATGCACCGGTTATTACAAGCACATTGTTCACGCGGTGGCAAATCACCAGGATTGACGGTATATACTGACCAGGGCTGTGCAATGACACCGTCAGAGCAATTTTGCACCGTAATTACGGTACGGTGGACGGTCCGTACCGTCAGAGCGTCAAAAGTGTCTACCGTCCAGACGGTTGAGGGGACCGTCCACTGTAATTACTGTGTAAACCCACTGTCAAGTGCTTTTTTGCTGTGAAAAGTTGAGACCAGGTTTCGAATCCTGGTCAAGATACAAACCTTTTGCTATTCTTTTTCCTTTCCTTTACCATTTATTATTACACCAATCGTTTGTTTGTGTAAATAACACACATGCAACATTTTGAAATGAGGGGAAAAGAGCCAAAATGGCCATTTTGGGTTCAAAAAGCCATCTTTTGGCCTTTTTGCAATGTTTTGACCGTACCGTCCCTCGTATCATCATGCACCGTCATGACGGTCCCTAAATTTCGAAATGACTGTCTGACACCGTCATATACGGCGTCCACCGTCAGACCGTATTTTGACGGACCGTACCGTCACGCCGTCATTGCACAGCCCTGATACTGACGGTATGAACATGCTCACACATTTCTTGAAATGTAGGGGGGAAGAGCAAGGGGGAAACTCTTACAGCTATTACCAGAGCATCTCCATCAGCAGTGGCCCAGGGTGAGTGTGTCCGGCTTCCAGGGAGGTTAACATGAAACGCCTCAATTGTTCAAAAATGGCTAAAAATCCCTAAATTCATACCTAAGCTCCTTCACCCTATGTCCATGATAAATTTTTGGCATCAGCAGCAATGCTGGCATCAGCAACAATTTATTGCGCACAGCGTGATGCTTTCAAACCCTGCGCAGAAATACACCTAATGTTGCTTGCCATTTGCCATTTTGCCATTTGGCACTGCGCCTTCTCAGGAAGATCTTAAGAAGTTTAAGCTCTGAACAAGACAATTACAAGTATGATTTTTGGTCTTTTTGCCATTCAAGGCGTGCTGGATTCCAAATTTTGTGCCCCTCCTTACTTCTTAAAAAAATTGATTTTAAAAGCTCTGGGCGAACACCCTGCTAATCAAACGGCAGTTGCTGCTCGCTGCTCCTCTCCGCTGCTCCTTTCATGTTGGCCATAACATCTGTTTCCAGAGAATAAATCAGTTGCTGACTATTTATTTCTTAATGTTTGGTGCTGGAACACACACAGCCTTTTCCCTTCTTCACGCTGTACAACATTTCCCCCTTTTTCCTAGTCCTTGGGCAGCTCACACTTTACCACAATTTGCCTTGACACTGCCTGCGGCAATTTTTGGCGCTGCAACGTGTCTATCCATATATTTGCATTTTTCCTGTCTTATGCTTTTGTTTGTGCTGCCACAAAACGCACGCATTTGTGCCAAATGATCCGTGCTGCAATGAGCAGCACATACATGCCTCTTATGTCATTTTATAGCTGGAACTATATTTCAAGCACATGCCCGCATAACTAGAGGTTCCCTGCTATATAAGCATTGTGTCTGTGTACGGTTTTGGCCAGCCTCGTACAAACAATGAGTACCATTCATCTCTTTGTTTTAATTCATTTATTCATGCTGCATGGTACGTGCGGTACATGCGCCCCAGTATACAAAGAATGGACATCAAATTGTATACCATCTACCATGCAACACTGCAGGTACTACTCGGCAGGCTCACACCAACAGCCCTTGCAGGCCACGGGCATATCTCCCCTTGTATTCATCGCAGCCATGCTTGCAGGGGCGTTTGCAACCCTTGCTGCTGCTTTTGCCAAAGGCTACAATTTAACAATGTAAGGGGTTGTGGTCAGGTCGCATGCTAGGAGTCCTTGCCTTATTTTCGTAAGTATCCTGCTCCACATGGCGGTTGTAAATATCTCTTTCTGTTTCTACGTCGCTTTTCCTGGGACCAAAATGGCCTGACCGACGGGCATTCTGCCCACGCCTCCTGCACTATGACAAGGGTGCAGATGACCAGATTGAAATCTCAAAGCTTAGGGGCACCACAATCATAAGGCAGCGCATGCGCTATATTTGGGACGCGCGTTGTTGAAAAAGACACGCTTTCCTACAAATGTCTCGCATGTGGCCAAAAGTGGCCTCATGCTCAAACAACACAGAATGTCAACGCTCTGCATGCAGTACATGCGCACAAATGGCCTCTTAACTGCAACCCTAACCTGACCACTTCTGTGACGCCACATACACCTCTCAAGCCCGTGCCTATCCCTCTCACGTCTGCGGCACCACTCAACGCATTCAGATATTCACCCAAGTACCGGCCCTTGCTCGTTCTCGCGTGGCCCTTCCTCTTCCCCTTCAGCAGCAGCTTCCGTACCCAATTTCTGTCAGCCATCAAGGTGGGTCTTCCCTGGCAATATATGAGGATTAAAACATGGCAATAAGAGGATGGTAATGAGAGAAATAAACAGCCAAAACATACGTGACAGATTAGCTCTGCTGTTCACAAAGTTAGCAATGTTGCAGATTGCAATGACAACCAGTGTTTTTTTTCCGTTTTGGAAAAGAAGCTATTGAGAATCTGACAGCGGAGTCATCCAGATGCGACATTACAATTTAAGTTTTCACTTTTTGCACGTACAGGGCGTGCGTGCACCCTTGCCAAGCAAGGAGCAGCAGCAGCAGAAGCAGGAGGACCAGAATGAGCAAAATTTATGAGATTTTGCGTGTACTTCCTTCTCTGGATTCGTTTCGCAGCAGATTTTGCGTGTACTTCCTTCTCTGGATTCGTTTCGCAGCACGCCCTTGGCTGATAATGTTGGAGTTTTAATAATATGACGAGTCGGCTACGCTCTGTACTTAGGCAAGGTTAATAACAAGAATTGCCGTGACATTTTTGTGTTTAATAGAAGTGTGTGTTTCATAAATAGCAGCTTTCTTACGCCAAGTTTTTGTGTATTGGAGTGTGGTTCTTAGAGTTAGCCCCTTTTTCCCCTCTCTCATTTCTCCCTCTTTTGTCCACGTCCTATATTACCGGTATTTCACTGTATCAAATATAAATTTCGATCGGATTTCGATGGGATCCTCTCGGGGCACGTTTTTTGCTTGCAGGTTTTAAAAATCTGAATAAAATCCGAATAGTCAATGGAGTGGTCCCCACTTGCTCCCACTGATGTTAAGGACATTGAGAAGTTCACAAAATTCAAGGCACTGCTTTACAAAGCAGTGAATGAGAAGCTTGCTCTGTCAGCACGCAGTCTCAGTGATACAGTAAATGCGTGTAACACAAAGGTACCAGGGGTCACGGTCAAACATGCTGCGTGCTTAGACGATTTGACCCAGCTCAACAACTGGCAACTCCTGCGCTCTTTCCCCCCTCACGCATGAGCATATTACGCACATGCACTCATCCACCTTTTGGACAGGGCTGTACGCCGCGAAGCTGCAGGCTTTACAGGGGAATGGTGACAGCAACCGCCTCCAAGGAAATGTTGGAGGGCAAGCCAAATGACGTACCCGTGAAGTGGTCAACCATCTCGGAGTTGTGTGCAGTAGGTGAGGAATATTACGCAGCATTGGTCAAGCTTCATGCATGATATTGGAGCAGGATAGGGCTTAGATCCAAGGATTTAGGAGACCTGTGTCTGCATGTGTGCATGAGTGTGTGCGTGCGTGCGTGCGTGCGTGCGTGCGTGCGTGCGTGTGTGCGTGCATGCGTGCATACGTGCGTGCGTGTGTGTGTGTGTGAGTTTGTGTGTGTGCATGTCAAGGCAGCATTACTTTGCATCCAATAAAGAGGGTGGGAGTAGCGAAATGTCATCATTAATAATCCATACTACTTCTACTCACCTTTTTGAATCTCTCTGAAACCCCCGCAATTACTTAGTGGTAGGGCAGGAGGCGTAAAAAAATCATGACAGTCACGTGTAAATTTTGGGCCTCCGACCCAAAATACCCCCCCCCAAACCCCCCACACTAATGAAAAAGTGTCAATCTGCTCAGAATTAGAGCCGCTAGAAACCTACACTCTTTTCATGGACTGACGAGCTACAGGGCAAAAACTGGTTTGCGCACGCTCTTGCACTGACCACCTGTTTAGTGCACAAATCCAGCCAAAAACTTTGCCAAAGCACTTTTTTACTTCATTCATGCAACTTATGCATAATGGAATGCGTAAACTGCGAGTTTGGAGTCAATTGCTGGTAATTTGCCTGAACACACTCCCGCGGCCCACTTGGGGACATTCCATGCATTTCTATGACCAGGCACCCAGACCCCACCCTTTAATCTAATCACACAACAAGGGTGCCAATCGACTGGGCTTGAGCTGAGGATTTCAAAAATACATTAAATATTTCGTGAAAGTGGCCCAGTAAAATTCTGGAGACCCCCCCCAAATTATCAGACCCCCCCCTGACCCCCTCAGAATTGACTCATTTATATACCAATCGATAGCTCTTGAAGTCAGGATTCCAAATATGTAATTTCTATTGGGATCAACGCGTGTGTCCAAAAAGTTATGATCCTTGACGCCTCCTGGGTGGGTCATATAATGCGTACCGAATATAATTCAGTTTCTCTCACTATCACAGAGAATCACCGGGTGCTTGAGGTAGCCTGCACGTACAACAGGGAAGAAGAGGTGTGTATGTGTGTTACAGTGTGTTGGTTTATGTGTGTATGTGTGTGCAAGTATTTGTGTGTGGAACCTGATAGGCACCTAAAATTGACAGCACATCAGTAAATTGCGGAATTTGTTTGGCATGCCTTCCGTGACACACAGTATACATGCAAGCGATGGTCTGCCTAGCTTTGCAACCCAGCATTGCTTGTTTTCGTGGCTTGCTTGTAGCATTGCAGACTGCAGCACAGCGGTACAACTAGGGTTGGCCAGAACCATATGTATACGGTGTGTATACGGTATTTTTGGCAGAGAAATCACCAAATATACGGTCATATACTGTGTATATATACGGTTCTGGCCAACCCTAGGTACAACGCAGCAGCAACCCAGCAGTGTTGTTCTTACGGCTTACTTGTTCTGGCCTGCCTACAGCGTTACAGTGCTTTGCATCTTCTCGTGGTCTTCTCAGCGCTGCATCACAAAGCATAGAAAGGCTCTTGGTGTTTGCCCGCAACATGCCACATTTGCTTCCTTACATACTACATACGTAGGTTGCAGTGGCGACCTTCATCCCAGCAGTGCTTCTAGTGGATGTCCTTGAGCCTGGCAGCCTCCCTAAGTGGGGCATTTGGGGCGTGGGGAGGGTCAAGTACGAGACCATCATGCGTGCGTGCGCGCGCAAAGCGTTTCAAGCGTCAAGCTCAGTTTGTGTGAACGAAGGTGGGTCCCATAAAGGTGCCCTCATGTGCGATTGCGTGAGTATATTTTAAAAGTGTGGGTGGGTGCACACGTAAAGTGTGTGTGGTTGCACACGTTAAGTGTGTGTCACTGCACACGTTAAGTGTGTGTGAGTGCACACGTTAAGCAAGGCCCCTTGCATCAAGCTCAGCGCCAACTGCCCAAGTAATTCCATGGAGGTGGGAGGGGATACAGTGATGGTGGGCGGGAGGGGGGGGGAGACGTATTTAAACAGCCAAGTCAATGCAACAAATGACTGAGCAGTAAGGCTGCATCTTTTGGGTATTGTGATGACAGAGCTGAGCATGTAGTGTGTTTTCCATCTGGACTCAGGCAGCGCTGTATGAGACCTTTGATTGCTTACATGTACTGCATTGCTCTTGCTCCTCTTTTACTTTTGTTTAGTGAATGCATCTTTGGCTTGATAGTGGAGTGAGCATGCCCTACATACGTCATTGTGTGTGTGTGTGTGTGTGAGAGAGGGAGAGAGAGAGAGAGAGAGAGAGAGAGAGAGAGAGAGAGAGAGAGAGAGTGAGTGAGAGAGAGAGAGAGAGAGAGAGAGAGAGAGAGAGAGAGAGAGAGGGAGAGAGAGACATCTCTCATTTTTTGTGTTGACTTGCTGCTCGGATGACCCTTAAGTTGCACTAAGTGACCGATCGCCTTTTTCCGCTTGCTAATTAGCGTGCCCCAAATATTTTGCGGCGTGATGGCCATCTTTCGTGTGTGTGTCCGCAGCTCTTCACCACGTGGAGTACGATTCAGCAAAGATGGCTCTTGCCTTACAACAAGTGGCGGATGCAATACCAGGGATGGTAGAGCACAAGTAAGGGGGGTGCGCTGAGTTCCAGCGGTAGATCATGGGCTTGAAATGAAGATTCATTGCAATTAAGTTAAGGGGTTCTGAATTTTAGCAGCAGATCATGGGGGCTAGAATTGGGGATTTATAGCATATGATTCAGAAGGCGTGCTGAGTGCCAGCTGCCGACAATGGGCCAAACTTGGGGATTCATCGCATACAATTCAGGGGGTGTGCTGAGTGCCAGCTGCAGATTATGGGGCTGGAATTGGGAATTTTTAGCATATGATTCAGGGGGCGCGCTGAGTGCCAGCTACAGATCATGGAGGCTAGAATTAGAGAAGGGCCGCCTCTTGTTTCCCCAGGGATGTCTGACATTTTGTTTGTGTGAGAGCAGTTGTGAGCAGGGCTGACCTGCAATGTGCATTGCACCCCACTGCCTGCCCAAGACAACGTACATGACCTGTAACTATTTTGTTCGATATCCCTGATTGTGTCCGAAATTCAGGTGCCTCAAGATTGGACTTTTTTGTTGCTAAGGGCAGGAGCCTCTCATGTGCTGCGCTTAATCTATGCTTACTGCATTACTCTGAGCTTATTGCACTCTGCGCTGCGCTTAATCTATGCTCACTGCATTACTCTGTGCTTATTGCACTCTGTGCTGCGCTTACTCTGTGCTGCGCTTAATCTATGCTCACTCCATTTCTGCAGGACGATGGAGTGTGCTATGTGCTGTGCTATGCAGTGTGCTCTGTGCTGTGCTTACTCTGTGCTTACTGCATTACTCTATGCTCACTCCATTACTGCAGGACGATGGAGTGTGCTATGTGCTGTGCTATGGAGTGTGCTCTGTGCTGTGCTTACTCTGTGCTTACTGCATTACTCTATGCTCACTCCATTACTGCAGGACGATGGAGGTCCGCACGAAGAGGAGTGCCGATGATGTGTACGCTGCTGAGGCGCGTGGCCATCAAAAGTGGCTGCAGGCAACGATTAACAAATTTTGGTGCTCCGTCGTAAATAGCCTGCGCCAGCGCCTTTGTAGCCGTGTTAAGAAAATACAGTGCAGGTGCGCCAAGCGTTTAAGGTCACGCTCTTACGAGCATCCTTGTTGTTGGCTGTGGCCTGCTCAGTCAATAAGGGGGGAAAAGAAAGTGAAGAGGAAGTGAAAACCAAAGCGAAATGAACGAGAAAGGTTGGATTGCTGGGAAAAGACAGCCCCACATACCAAAAGTAGGTCAACTTTACGCACGGATGAGGAATATTGGGTTTTATATACGCGTGAGGGAGGTCAAAGATGCCGTTCATTCGATCAAAGCTATCTGCTGTTGCGGTGTGCCCCCCTCCCCCCTCCCCCTCCTCTTGTGGCAGTAGCATTCTGCAATGAAAAAAAGGCAAAGAAATAAGGCAGTGCGGTGTGTCCCCCATCCCCTCCCCCTCCTCTTGTGGCAGTATCATTCTACATGCAATGAAAAAAAGGCAAAGGAGTAAGGCAGTGAAAGTACATCCCCCGTAAACAAAGGAGTCATTTTGGTGATTTGGGATCGTCAAACTGCTTCATTAAAGCTGACAAAAACGCCTAGCAAAAAAAAGGTTTTGATGTGATGATACACGTACTTACCTTCTAAACTAAGATGTTGTTCCATCCACAAGCGCAGGGACCCTCTGGACTGTGACGCGATATACATAGTTGCTAAGCCGCAACTATTGCAGATGTTACTCATAACTATGCTATTCCATTAACTACCGCAACTATTGCAGATGTTACTAATTACCTTGTTATTCCATTCCATCCACAAGCGCAGGGACTCCCTAGACTGCGACGCGATATACTGCAACTATTGCAGGGACTCTCTGGACTGCGAACTATTGCAGAGACTCTTTGGACTGCGACGCGATATACAAATGCAACTATTGCAGAGACTCTCTGGACTGCGAACTATTGCAGGGACTCTCTGGACTGCGACGCGATATACTGCAACTATTGCAGAGGTGCGATGGTGTTCCAGTTGGCAAGCATGGAAGGCCCAAACAAGGCCTGGGGCTACGCTTTTGAGGGGCAGGTTTATGACAGCAGCACTCCAAAGCAGGTACACATGTGCGAGAGGTCGTCAGTGTCACTGTCCTGCAGAGGAGTGTCACTTCTGTTCTTTCTTCAAAAAGGTATCTGAGGCCATCTTGGTGAATAGACAAAGGTCGATAGGGGGGAATGTGCGTCTGTAGTACAGCAGACTTGCGGCATTGCTTGCCTTATTACCAATGGTCATTTGTCATTTGTGTTTGTTCTGGAAGCATCGCTTATTTTGTTTAGTCCTCAGAGCAGGTGGCAAGCCAGGGTGTATCCCAGTTCACCTTTTGCGTTAATTTTTTTGTTTGTCACTTTGCTGACCTTGATTGCGACCACCTGGATCTGAAGCAATAAATTTCTTTGACCGTAAAGCAATAACAGCCTTGCCTTTCAATTACGTGTGTGTGTGACGACATGTGTATGTATTGCATTGTGTATGCAGTACTTGAGAGGCGAGTGGCGTACGGCACTGGAGCTGTGCTCCATGTACCAATGCAACGATGCCTCCCTTCTGGGCTGCATCCTAACGCACAATCGATCAGAAGGTACGCAAGCTCCTTGTTGGAGGGTGTGAAAGCGATCTGCTAGGCAGCGTGCGAGTGGTCTGCTAGGCAGCATGCAAGTGATCTGCTGGAATTTTGTGCAAGCAATCTGCTAAAATACGCACTAGCAATCTGCTGGAGGGTGTACACACGACCTGCTAGACATTGTGGAAGGGATCTACTGAAATGTTTGAGAGCAAACGGCAGCAAGCTGGGAGATGTGGAAGCACCTGTGACTTGCTAGACCTTGCGTGCAAAATTTGCTTGACTAATGTAAAATGCTGGATTGTTAGCATTGCCTGTGTATAGGTACTCCCTTCCTGCCAGGCAAAAAAAGCTGCACACAATGCAGCACCAGCACCGAATGTTATATTATTAGATTTAGCCCAAGCCATTGCTTTGCTAGCCAACATTATGTATCCGTGAATGAGCAGAAAGAAAATCATGCAGGCAGTAAATCACTCCCCATGTCAATTGGGATAAGTAGCCATTTTGCTGAACACCATGAATGAAACTGCAAAAGCACAGGATTAGCAATTTTGTGAGAGCAAAGCCATTGTGCTTTCTTATCACACGCATCTTGCGCTGGAGGACTGTGTTGGTAGCTGGTGGGTTGCAAACCACCCTCACACAAAGAATGAGAGGTTTTAGCTGCACATTCACTTGCATGGGTGTGAGAGCATGTCTCTGTATGTGAATGAACGTGCGCGCTCTGTGTGTATACGTGTGCATGCGTGCTGTTATAATTGTACTATCTATGTGAAGCTGGTGTGCTTTTCACGCTTCCCAGTTCCTTGTGCATTTCTTCTGTCATTCACAACCTCAGGCAAGATCCAAAGTCATGAGTGGACGGTGCTTTGAGCTAACAGCACCTGATCACCTCCCCACACGAATCAAAGTTTAGATACAAGCATTGCCATTTGTGTAAATTTTCAATGGGCACCAAGCTACAGGTGTCCATGAGTGAGAAAAAAAGCTGCCGTCTGTGTGATTTGTCATGTACATCATCCTAGTCTGTACTTGGGTGTGTATGGTGCACATAAACGGTACATGCTGATGACTGCGCATACCGCACTCGCCTGACACACACAAACTCTCACACACACATTCACACTCACACTCACTCTCAAACACACACACACGCACACACACACTCACACACACACACATTTCCACATGTACAGACAAGTTTCACGATTTGTGAGGTCCTATGCTGTCATTAACCTACACATGTCCAGAGCTCAAGAAACAATGACTATCATGTCTATAACTCTACATTACGGCTCTAGTCAAGGAAAACTACGGTACCCGGTACCCAAGTGGCTACCTTCTCCTTCACTCCTGGCCAACGCAGTCGTTTGTGTCTTCTCTATGGTCCTCATGTGCGTAACTCTACATTACGGTGCTAGTCAAGGAGAACTACGGTACCCGTACCCAAGTGGCTACCCTCTCATTCACTCCTGGCCAACGCAGTCGTTTGTGTCTTCTCTATGGTCCTCATGTGCATGACTTTACATTACCATATTAGTCAAGGAGGACTACGGTACCCTATACCCAAGTGGCTACCTTCTCCTTCACTCCTGGCCAATGCAGTCGTTTGTGTCTTCTCTATGGTCCTCATGTGCGTAACTCTACATTACGGTTCTAGTCGAGGAGAACTACGGTACCCGGTACCCAAATGGCTACCCTCTCATTCACTCCTGGCCAACGCAGTCGTTTGTGTCTTCTCTATGGTCCTCATGTGCGTAACTCTACATTACGGTGCTAGTCAAGGAGAACTACGGTACCCCGTACCCAAGCGGCTACCTTCTCCCTAACTCCAGTGCAGTCGCTTTTGTCTTCCCTGTGGTACTGAGATTTGCGATCAAACAATTGTGTCTAACCGCCTTATCTCATGCTTTTACATACCAATCTCCGCGTCGCAGGCTTTCCTGTGGCCCTCCACGTCCCAGCCAAGTTCTTAGAACTCTGCATGGACCACGTGTCCCCTTCAGGCATCCTGTACTGGCAAGTGACTTTATAAGATCCTTACATGCACAGAGTTTAAGCACCTGCTGTCTGACGACAAGCTGACAACACATTGTCTGTCTAACACACTCTGACAAGTGCTGGGCATGTTGATTTGAGCAGTCTAATTTTGGCAAGCATCTCATGCACGCACGTGCTTGCATGTGCGCACACACCATCGACACACAAACATACCAGTGTGTACGCATGCGCACAGGAAGTTCTTGCCATTCGAGGGGAGCCTCCAGGGGCCAAGTAGAAAAGAGGAGCAACTTGAACGAAAGGCACACGAAGGAGCAGCAGCAGTAGCGGCAGCAGCAGAGAGGGAAAGGTGAGTCTTACCAGATAGATAGGATTGACATTGGAATAAACAAGGGTGTGGTGGAAATAAGGGAGGCGTTAGATTGCTGGAGGCTCAACAAGGAAATTTCCCCAAAAAACGAATTGTCCAACAAAGCTTTGGGGGTCTGGTTTGGCTGAGCTTATCCATAGTTTAGTTTAGTTTAGTTTGGATTACAAAGGCTTATCCATAGCCCAAGGCCTGAGCAAATTAAGCACAAAAATGGAACGTTTGAGAGAAGCAATATTACGGACATTAAAAATGAAGGCTACCATGCAGTTTGATCAGTACCCTCATTGTTGAAGACCAGTACCCTCGGTATCTGAGAGCCATTTGGCATCTAGATGCTAAGCTACAAGCTAGAGAGCAAAACGCAGCTGCCAGCCAGTGAGCCGTATGTTGTGGTGTTCGGCACGCTGAATGACTGCTGTAGTTTATACGTAAGCAAATAGCAAAAGTGAAAGTAAAAGTCTAAGCTGATAGTCACCAGCGTGCATTAAGGCAAGTAGCAAATAGCAAATAGCACTAGCGTTGCTGTGATGGTGATGCCAGCCTTGCATTGCGCATCTACTGCTATTTACCAGGGTTGGCCACACATTGATTATTTGGAGTGCCCTGCACAAACAAATCAGCGCAAATATATTTGGTCCATAACGACTCTATGGATAACACCACGACCTCCTTCAGATTCCAGGAAGCATTCAAAGGCTGGGGCAACTGCTGGTCGCCAAGATGTGTTTTGGACTCAGTGGCATGCTTTTTGATTGCTTTGTGCTGTGCAATAAATAAACAGTCGTTCATGACGCCGTTACTGCAAATGCATGACGCCATATTACTGCAAATTCATGACGCCGTATTACTGCAAATTCATGACGCCGTATTATTGCAAATTCATGACGCCGTATTACTGCAAATTTATGACGCCGTATTACTGCAAAATCATGATGCCATATTACTGCAGATTCATGACGCCGTATTACTGCAAATTCATGACGCCGTATTACTGCAAATTCATGACGCCGTATTTCTGCAAATTCATGATGCCGTATTACTGCAAATTCATGACGCCGTATTACTGCAAATTCATGACACCGTATTACTGCAAAGTCATGATGCCATATTACTGCAAATCCCAGGGAGCAGGCAAAGGCGGAGGAAGCCGCACGCCCAAAGCTTGCTGAGGAAGCCGTACGCCCAAAGCTTGACGCAACTGAGCGCATCTCATCTGTAAAAGAGCGACATGAGGCCGAGTGCCGAGAGGCCGTGAAGTTGCAGCCACGAGCGAGCGAGGCTGATGCAATGGTGAGTTTATGTTAGGTCGACAAATGTTGCTGGTGAATGGTGCGCCCTTGTGCGAATTAAAAAAGCACGGTGGCCAGAAACATGCGGCCATGAGCAAGCGAGTCTGTTACAATGTGCTGGGCGTTGTATTTGGTCGACAGGTGTTTGTGCGTTATGTGTTATGTGTAGGGTTGGCCAGAACCATATATATACGGTGTACATACGGTATTTTTGGCTTGGAAATCACCAAATATACGGTGTATATATACACGTATATACGGTTCTGGCCAACCCTAGTTATGTGTATACAAGCGTGCCCACACATCCACCTTATTGCAACCTTATTATGTGTTTACAAGCGTGTTTGTGCGTTATGTGTTATGAGTATACAAGCGTGCACACACATCCACCTTATTGCAACCTTACATTATGTGTTTACAAGCGTGTTTGTGCGTTATGTGTTATGAGTATACAAGCGTGCACACACATCCACCTTATTGCAACCTTACATTATGTGTTTACAAGCGTGTTTGTGCGTTATGTGTTATGAGTATACAAGCGTGCACACACATCCACCTTATTGCAACCTTATTATGTGTTTACAAGCGTGTTTGTGCGTTATGTGTTATGAGTATACAAGCGTGCACACACATTCACCTTATTGCAACCTTACATTATGTGTTTACAAGCGTGTTTGTGCGTTATGTGTTATGAGTATACAAGCGTGCACACACATCCACCTTATTGCAACCTTACATTATGTGTTTACAAGCGTGTTTGTGCGTTATGTGTTATGAGTATACAAGCGTGCACACACATCCACCTTATTGCAACC
>Ga0307942_1000924_pt1 | contig 22363 bp, 20 predicted proteins | sample OrgLakmetagen175_FD_201846 | JGI IMG/M metagenome (GOLD analysis project Ga0307942, IMG submission 201846) | Saline water microbial communities from Organic Lake, Antarctica - #175 | ecosystem: Environmental > Aquatic > Non-marine Saline and Alkaline > Saline | place: Antarctica: Organic Lake... | reverse complement strand
GCGTGAGCGTGCGTGCGTGCGTGCGTGTGCGCGTGTGCGTGCGTGCGTGCGTGCGTGCGTGTGTGTGTGTGTGTATGTGTGTGTGTGTGTATGTGTGTGAGTGTGTGCGTGTGTGTGTGTGTGTGTAATGTGTGTGTGTGTGTAATGTGTGTGTGTGTGTGTGTGTGTGTGTGTGTGTGGTGTGCATGTGTGGTAAAGGGGTGAAAACGTAAACATAATGACAGCTGCCTGTCGTCTCGCACCTGATCCCCAGGGTTTTTATCTGGGTGTAAGAGCAAACAGCTCTTGCGGTAGGCTTTTTTTATTTCATCCTGGGTGGCATCTGAGGCCACATTGAGCACCTGGCATACAAGACACACGGGGGAAGTGCTGAATCCAGGGCATTTATGCACGTGCTGGTGAACGTGCTGGTGCCATGTTAAGGCGTATGACCACATGAGGTTTACAGAGTTTACATACCTCATAAAGAGACTTGGTCATGTAGGATCTAGGTCCGACGATGCAAGGGTTAAAAATAAGAGAAATATTAGAAATTTAAATTGAAATTGCTGTTTAAATTTTATGTTAGGCCCGGTCACAGGCATAATTACAAATCGCAATTGTTAATTAGAAATTGTAATTAAGGGGGGGCATCACTTATAAATAATTACGATGGGAAACTGGCGTTGAGATCAATGCATTCCTGAATCAAGACTCATACAGACTCCTCAAGTTTGTGTCAAATTTAGTTTCAGTTTTCGACACTGGTTGATTTTGTTTCACCAGCCAATTGCCATCAGCCAGAGACTCGGGCTGTAGGCCATCCTTGTAACCCCTTGTACCAGAAACGGGAAGATTTGGCGAGGAAATTGTTTAACATACAGTTTCAACTTTACTATGGGGAAGGTAAGAATGAGGATACCTCAACAGGAGGAGATGGGGGACATGCTGGCCAGCAGGAGAAGTAGCAGTTGGGATTTGCTTCTGGATGCATGGGGAGCCAAACTTTAATTATGACTGATTAAATTTAATAATTATCATCCTATTGGTGGTGAAAACTTGTGTGTGACCGCTGGACATACGAAAAACGCACATATCTAATCAGAAATGGGCGCACCACTCTCTCCCTCTCTCTTTATAATATATACCGGTAGAACAACAAATTAGGCTGTCAATAACACACACTTGCTTAATGAGATATTTTGCGGCCAGATATGCTGGGAATCATCCGGCCTTTTTGGCCTACCTTCATGTTCACAGGCTAATCAACTGGTTGAGCAGTTAGCAGACTTGCCTTTATAAGGTGAAGTAGCAAGTTCTGTAAAGCTTTCAGTCTCCACGAGCTATGACTGCTGGCTACATAAAAGCCTTATACAATGACAGTCACTGAGAACGACATGACAAAACGAAATGGAAAGGGACAGGTAAGTTCTGGAGCAGCGTCAGGCACAAGGGGCTGCCACATGCGGCTCCGCATATAAATCCGTAAAACGCGTTGAAGGCTTCTACAGCTTGCTGAGGTCAACTGCTCTGCACGGGGCCTGTGTGAGTAGCATGGTGAACAAGCTTGTGTAAAAGGAGGGGCCAAGACACCAACTGCATTGGAGTTCAGCACACAAATAATTCGGCAGCTGGCACGCCGTGATTTGGGGCAAAATGTGTAGTGCTGGGCTTGTATGTTGGCTTGCTAAAGTGTTGAAAAGGGAGTGGGTGGGAGAGGGTAAGGAAGCTAATTAAGTGCTACAATAGTATTTTAAATCGCCAGCAGATAAATGTTTGTGAAGCCAAAGAACGAGCAAGCTCATCAGGAGCGAATTCAGCCTATTGGTCAACACGTTGATTTCCACGCTGGAGCAGAGCTCAGCGGTCACACCTAAGTGATTTCTACCGCGTGAGAGCAATTGTTTTATGATTGCAGAGGCATGCCCATGTTGGACGGAGGGTGGCAGAGCTTTAAACTCATGAATGTGAAGCCAAAGAAGTAAGAAGCAAATCGCAAAGCAAATCCGTGAACTCACCCCCAAAGGTCCACCCCCAAAGGTCCACCCCCAAAGGTCCACCCCCCAAGGGCAAGTTTGCGTTCTCATGGGTTTAAGCGGGGGTCTTTTGCGCAAAATAATTAACTCCATTGTCTCTTCCTAGCTTGAACTTTACACATACGCAATTTGACACCAGTACAGCACAAGTGGTTGCTTTTTGTTTGGTGCGGAACGGCCAAAAAATGAGGGAGATCCTTTGTCACAGCAGTTGTCGGTTTTGCCTGTTTTTTTTGCCTGTTTATGGGGAGGACCTGGCAAAACCACATGTAGCAATCATCTGCGACACACCCATGCAATAACATGTCATTGGAGCACGTCCTCCCTGTGTGAACAGAGATTTACAGCCTGCACACTGCATGTTGGGTTGCAGCCACATGGCAGACGTAATCCTGAGTAATCAAGGATTCTGGCACGGGTCGGTTAGTATCTTGCTTCGCTTGTGCGTACTAGGGAAGAGCTGAGGAGTCCTGGCTTGTTGTTGCGCTGGACCTGGCTTACCGGTATTACTGAACACAATGGCGAAATCAAGTTTTTCGTGCAGGGGTTGGACTTGCGAGAAGCTGCTTACTACGTGCTGCACCGTTGGCGTACGCTGCCGGTGACGCCCTGTGGGCTTAGAACCAGCGGCTTGTAACCAAGGCAAGACATGCTGTGTTGTTCTAGATTACACACAGAGCAGGAGGCGCCAAAAAACGTAACTGTTTTGACACCAAGTGTCGACCCGAATTCAAGTTTGTATTTGTGACATCAGGAGCTACCAATTGGTATATATATTGGTCGAATTTGAGGGGTTTGTTGGGGGGGTCTGAGATGTTTTGGGAGGTGCTCCAGAATATTTCTGGAGCAACTGAGCAAGTGCCCCAAAACGTTCCTTTTTAACATTGAAAGGGACCTACCCACACACCACGTTATTAAATTGGAACCAAATAATTTCAACGCTGACGTTATAAGCTGTCAGAGCATGTGCTTAGATCTAGTTAAGTTGCTCTGTGTACAGATGTCAAACAGGACACATGTAGAGCACCTACACTGTAGATGGGTGCTTTTCGTGGCAAATAGCATGTTAATATGCCTATCTTGCCAACCACTTGGCATTTTTGGCCAAGCCCCCCTCGTGGGGGCGTGAGCCCCTAGCGTTGTCTACTTCCCACCACACTTCACACAGGCCTCCCCAGGCTCACCCAGTCCACCCCACGGGCTGAAACTTGACAATGGCTCCTAACAAAAACTCGCACCGCACCAGATGGATATTAAGACCCTGGGGTGCGGTGTGTGAAGCGTTGAGAGACAAGTTTTGTATTGTGGGGGTCTAGACCTCCTCCCCAGGCCCATCCAGGGCACCTCCCGGGCTGAGACTTGACAAAGGCCTCTAACCGAAATCTTTACCGGGGCAGATGAAATCTGGGACCCTTCAGGAACACGGTCTGTGTTGGCTTGGACTGTTCGCGGGGCATGGAGCGCACGGTGCAGGTGCTTGCCGCGCACTGTTTGTTGAAGCAGAGTTTAGACATGGTGGCCAGCCCGGGCGTCTGCTCACCTTCCCTCTCAACAGACAGGGAACAGCAGCAGCAGCACATCCTTACGCATGTTCCAGCAAAGGCTGCTCCAGCACAGCGTCATGCACACCACTGCAGCATCTGTTGGGCAGTACGGCACACACACACACGCGCACACACACAAATTTAAACACAAACGCGCACGCATATACACACAGGCACACACATACACACACATACACATGCATACACACAAATACACGCATGCACACACATACAAACGCCCAAACACACAGGCACACACACGCGCACACACACATGCACACACACGTACACACACATGCATATGCATGCACACGTTGCGTGCGTGATGGGCTTCGCAAAATTTCAGCGTCGCTAGCGGTGCTCCCTCACTTGTCACTTCAACTCTTTTGTGATAATCTTTGTTTGTTGAGGGGATTCCAAAAATGCAAAAAAAACTGAAGTTGCAGTAGGTAACCTGTTATGAAGAGCAGCATTAAGTAGGATTCATGATGCGGCTTATGAGGCATGCGTCCCACATTTTGCTACTTTCAAGCTCCAGAGCCTTGCAATTTAGTGCTAAATTTTAAAATGAGCTAAATGGGGGATGCCTATGCCGTGAGCATATTAAGCACCTCCATTTTTTAGGGGGAAGTCGTCCCCCCCTGGGCAATATCACATGATTATAGATTAATAATCTGAACTCATAATCTGAACTTAAGCCCTGTCGATTGGCACCCTTGTCTGGGAATTCTATGAAGAGAAAGGTCCAGGTGCCTGGTCACAGGCATGCATGGTATGTGTGCCTCTTGGTAGGCTGTGGGGAAGTGCTCAGGCATAGTACTGGTAAGTAGCTCCAAACTTGCAGGCATCATGTTGCATGATATACGACATGCATAATTCAAGAGTAAAAGTGCATTGGCAAAGGCCTCAGCTAAATTTTAGCACCAACTAGGTGGTCAAGAGTGTGCGCATATCAGATTTTGCCCTACAATTCTACTGGAACACACGGAAGGATCAAAATGACACCCTTTTCTTTTGGGTGGGGTTTCAGGAAGGGGGGTCGGGGGTGGGCAATTGGTGCTCAAAACCAAAAATTGTATGCGCGATTGTGAATTTTTTTGCGCTTCCTGCAAAGAGCTTAAAATTAACAAGAAGGTTATACGTAGGATGCCGTTCTTTTCCAGGCTTTGGCTCGTAGGAATGCTTTTGCTTTTTACTGTGTTGCAATTCAGGATACATTATCAGCATAGCTTTTTTTGTTCTGTTGGGAGAGGTGGCTGTGTTGCAGGGGTGGTTTATTTCTTACTGTGCTCACGCGCACAGCTCGTCTTGTGCTCAAACACTTGTTTTGCAAAACCGCCAGAGGGGATACACCGAGGCCCAAGATGAGTTTACTTTTTGCATGCTCCTAGGGCAGGTGGCCCTAACTGGCAGGTTTCAAGCTCAGCTCTGATATGCATTTCAAAGCAGTTAAGAATAAAACCTGCCAGTTAGGGCCACCTGCCTCAGCAGCCGCGGCGTGAACCCTACTTTTTGAGCAGCCATATTCTGTATCTGACCAGCCAGCGCGCCAAATGGTTTTGCGTTTTAATTAAGATCACTGCAAAAGAAATGGGGCAAAAAGACTAAGTGGCTGGCGAGATATGCAAATTAATGTGCCATTCTCCTTGGAAGGCACCCATCTAGGGTACAGGTGCACGACGTGTGCATTTAGTCCTGTCATTCTGTACGCAGGGCGACTTGTCTAAATCTGAGCACATGCTCGGTAGCTTATAAAGTCAGCTTCAGTTTGAAGCTAGGTTGGGTCCAATTTGATGAAGTGACGTGTGAGTAGTTGCACCTATCATGCAAAAAGGAGCATGGTTTGGCTTTTGCCCAGTGTCCCCCCTCTGCAAAACCGCCCTTACCCAACGCGTAAGAAGAAAATGTATTCCTTGATAAAGGTGCAGAAGCATGCAGGCTGTGTGCTAGGCACATACATACAAATACACGTAAACACAAACACACACTCTCTCTCTCTCTTTCTTGCTGCAAGCTTTCTCATCCCTCTTCATGACACAGAGCAGGACAAAAGACAGGGCCAGAACCACACATATATCGATTCTGTAATGTTTTATGACCATAAGGTGTATATACAAAGTTTCGGCTGAACCTGCTGAAATTACATGGAACATGGATGAAGCCCGCACAGAATTTTTTTCATGCGTACCTTTGCTGCTGCTATATGAATCGCCTGGGGCTGATGCGTGTGTGTCAAGGCCTGCGTGTTGTTATGTGTGTTTGTATGTTGTGTGTGCGTTTGTGCGCATGGGTGTGTGTGCGTGTGTGTGCGTGTGTGTGGTTGTGAGAGTATGTGTGCGTGCGTTTATGCTAGTGTGCTTGTGGAAAGGTGGATCTATCTATGTATGTGTGTGCGCAAGAGTTTTTGCAAGTGAACTTTTTCTCACATCCAAATCAAAGAAGTAAAAATATGCTGTGGCTCACACACACACACACACACACACACACACGCACACACACACACACTTTTACACATGCAGACACACACACACACACACACACACCACCACACCTAAGCCATACAGGATGCCGCAGTGACGTGCTGCACCATTGACGCCCTGGAAGAACTTGTTGGCCAGTTTGATGAAGGTAAAGGAGGTCAGCAGGGAGTCAGAGCCGGCCTGGTGCTGTGGCCCGATGCGTTGGACCTGCAAGACACAAAAGCAACATAGGCAGCATGTCCATTAAGGCAAGGGAAGCCAGCTGGGCGACCCCTCTTGTTCTCTTTCTTCTGCTCTTGTGAAAGGGTTTTAAGTACTCGGTACCAAATTAAACTCCTTTTCCTTCTTATGTGGCAGGCAGTTCCTGCTGTCTGCATTGTTATCCTTGCCTTTTAAGGTCTGTGGCATTTCCTGTGATGTCGCCACCTGATCTATTCAAACTCCTGCTATTGTACTTCCATTGTTTTATGCACAAGTGAAATTTGAGACAGGGATAATAAGCCCAGGGAGCCTTGATGCCACAAGCCCGGCTGCGTTGGACCCGTAGAACTTGCCTGGTGAACAAGTTTAGAGCGCTTGGGCCTAGACACTCGTTGAAAGAAGCTGATTGACCAAGGACTTAATTCATATTATCTGCTCAAGGTAAGCGTTAGGGCACAACTGGAGCAGAGTTAAAAGCCCTGCAGGGCGCAACATTATGGCGCAACTTTGAAATACAGCTTCAGTAGCGTCTAGCACGTGTTGTGTATAATACCACAAAGCACTCCGCAAATTTTCTACACTCAGCAACACACACACACACGCGCACGCGCACACACACACACACACACATACGCACACACACCTCCAGCATCTCTGCCAGCTTGTTCAGGCCCCCGTGCAGGTTTTCGCAGAACTTCATCATGTACTTGATGTCATAAATGACAGGGAAGTAGATGTTGAGCAGCTCAAAGAATTCAGCCTCTGAGGTAGGCACCGGCTGGCATGTCAAAATCTTAAGCAAGTAGCCAAAGTCATACCCACTGCGAAAAGCAAGGAAGGCGTGCATGCGTGTTGTATGCATGTTTGTGCACGCACGATTGTGCATGTGAGAGAGTGTGTGAGCGTGTGTGTGTAATAGCGTGCACGTGTGCTGCAACTGAGCATGTGTGCGCTTGAGATCGTGCTTGATCCACTGCACTTGCTCTTGTGCTGGTGCATTTGCGTGCGCACGTGTGTCAATGATTACTGCAAACCCTTACCTGTGGAAGGTGATCCACTTGATGTCCTCGTTCAGCACGATGCCACTAGTCATGAGCAGCTCCCCAAAACGCTGCACATCAATGCCCCGCTTCTCGTTCTGCTGGAAGTCGATGCCTGACTGCTTAAGCAGCTCTATGCTGTCCTGCGCATACACGTCGTCCGCAAGGCTGAAGCCCCGGAAGTTGAACTGCCACACGCACAGCTCCCCGTTGCAGCGAGGCAGGTTGCCCACGGCGTCCGTTAGCGTGAGGCCCAGCTGGATGAGCTTCAGCATGTCCACATTCATTTTAAGGGCTGTGTAGTGGTACTCTCTGCTGCTCTTGAAGTTACCCAAAGGCCTGGCAACAACCCCTGTCATTCAAGTTTGGGGCACACAGGTGGGTGTGTTGCACTGGTGCTCACACCTCAAAACAAGACATTCCCTGCGGACTAGTCTGCAAAGAGATTGAAGTCCACAAAGTGTATGAGCCCGAGTGCCTACGTGCAGTCATGTGCCCTCATGGCTCCCACACATGCACAAGCACACTTACACATGTCGGCACACCCACGCACATGCACGTAAGTACACAACCTCAATAACGTACATCCACCCACAATCACGGACACACGTAGAAGCACGCACATTCCAATCTCGCTCATGTGATTCCCCCATGCTTGCTCGTACATATATGTGTGCACAATAATGAGCTTACAGGCACGAGCGTACAAATGACACATTGCACACATAACCCTATGCACACTTATGCCCATGCACAAATGCAGACACATCGTATGAGCAAAAATGCATAAGAGGACATACACACGTCACCTTCTAGCAAACACACATGCAAGCATGCACATGTAATATGTAACATCTAAGCACACAGCACATACACACTCAAACACACAACACACCCACGCGCGCGCACACACACACACACATACGCGCACACACACATAAGTGTGCATAAGTCCATGCACTGCGTATACATGCAACGCACACGCGCAGTACCTAGGTACAGACAAAGATGCATGGGATACTTGCACGGACATGCGCACAGACATATAAATTAGAGTACACTGAACACTGAACTTCAAAACGCACACAAGCATATCCCTACGTGCATGCGTACAAACAAGTATGCATGCAAGCTCAAAATGAAAGCACACCCTTACAAGCACATAACCCCCTGTCACAAATGTGCACACATGTGCAGACACACGCGTACACACACGTGCAGATAAAGGCATATTATTACACTCGCACGCATGCGCATGTACACGTCAACAAACATTAAATGACTTACACACCCACACACTAGAACACCTCACATATACGCCCCCACACATATACACCCACACTCTTCACGACACACGATACACACAAACACGCACACGCAAACGCACGCACGCACGCACACACATGACGGCACATGATGCTCATGAAAGCACACAAACACAGCAGGAAGCACATGCACAACCTTGCCGTACCCCTGAAAACACCCCGGGAACATTCATGCACAAATAAAGCATGCCAGGAATAAACACGTGTACATCAATCTCCGCGCTAGTGCAACCAACACACGCACACATACGCACTCAACAAATGTAAGCAAGGACACACCTGGGAACTCGGTGTCCATTGCCACGAAGGGGAAGTCCTCCACGGCATCCCGTATGAGCTTAAACTCTTCATCTAAATTGTCAGCAAAAACCTCCCGCACCCTCAGCAGGCCCTTGTCTGTCAAGCCTGTCAGGCCTTTAGTCACAACTGGAGCTCCCATCTCATGTGCAGAGAAGGGCCATGGATTTCCAGCTCAAGTACAGGGTTCTTTATGTTCGTTCATCCTGAAAATTAATTTAATACACATCTCCCGATATGATATACCGTCCTTTCAAATCGAACTGACCAGTTTCTACAGAATGCAGGTTTGCCAGCATCCGCTCTGGAGTGCCCCCCACAACTCCAGATGCCATGGTCACCCTCATGGCAGAGGGAAGCAGCTGAACAGACCACCTCGTTTTCTGGCTTCCTCGGGAGTTTTGGAGGCAAAGCTAGATGACGCGCCCAGCTTCAGGTGCTTGTCTCTTTCTTTTACACACACACGCACCTACACACACGCACACACATGCACGCGCGTGCACACACACACACACACACACACACACACACACACATACACACACACACAAACACGCACGCACGCACACACGCACACACACACACACACACACATACACACACACGCACGCGCGCGCACACACACTCACACACACACACACACACACACACACACAAATGCACACACACATACACATACACATACACACGCACACATACACACGTGCACACACACATTCATGTGCGTGCGCACGCACGCAAAATAGGTACACTCTCATCAAAGCCATGTTCTCTTTAAAACGCAGGTTTTGGCATGATGAGAAACGGTTCAAAGGTGAAGAGTGACCACGCCCCAGTCTACACGTGAGCGACCATGTGTCGGCACCTTTCGTAACATTGTCTTTCCGTCTCTATTCAGGAGACGGCACCACATCCCTTGCACAGCGCACACTTTTACAGTAGGTAAAGCAGAAGGCCTCGTTTGCACTGCACGCCAGCTCTCTCACTCAGCTAGCAGATCATCCCTTGGTCACGACCCCAGCCGCCCGTGCGTTTAGTTAGAAAATGCCCATGACATAACATTAACCCTCCCTTGCATATATGTCAGGCTGGGAGGAAAGCGCACTGGAGGTAACTTGAAGCATGATTTAAGCAACGGCAGAATGGGGTGGGAGGTGAGCATGCAGTAGGCAAGGCGTAGCACCCTTTTGCCATTGTGCTTTATCCTATGCGTACATCTAGCAAGAGCGCAAGGCAAAAGAGGAAGATCACGAAGGCATGGACAATCAGAGAGCAGGAGAAAGAGGGAGGATGTGATTTTGTCTAGGGAACATGAGCTCGTAAGAATTAGAGGCGCTGCGTAACAAAGGATGACACATATCTGCACGCCAGCCTAGTCCTGTGGCATAAAAGGTTTTAAGGTCGACGCATGTAAAATGCGCAGGCAGGGTACAGGCCTGGCTCAGTCAGCAGCCTGACGACACAACCCGAAAGTCAGTGCCTGTCAGTTGAGCCTACTAGTCAAACACAATTTTTCATAACTTCAAATAACCGTATGCTTGTGCCTCCTCATGCATAGTTGTGTAAAATTACATGGGCATGCAATCAGTGGGATGTGTTGCGGTATCACGTTTCCTGCCCCCTCGTGCTTTTTATTTCAGCTGTTCTTGCCAATGCAACATTGCAGCAGTTTTTATCCTCACTTCTCCCTCACAGGCCGTTTTGCGCATCAATATGTAGGCATGTGATGAGTGGGATGTGCTGTGGTCGCCTTCGTCCATGGCGCAGCGCGCGCTTGCTGAGCCTTTGCAGCCCAACCAAAGCGTGAACGCACTCCTTGGCAGTAGAGCAGTCACACGAAAAAAGCTGTTGAGCACAACTCTACGCGTGGTGAGTACGTGTGTGTGTATGTGTGTTTGGAGTGAAGTGGAACAGGTACGTGAAATCGTAGCAGTATTGATCTAAGATGTCATCACTATAATGCCACCACAGCCTTGCCCTGCACTTGTTGCGCATTTGAGTCTTTGCTCCTGCTTGACGTAATACTTTTGGATCTGTTTTGCTGCACCACATTGTCATTTCTCCTTGGCCTTTATAAACAATTTGCGCACATCTAAATTTTTGACTCATTCAAGCACCAGCCTGCAGAAGTTGTAAGCTTACTCCAGTGAAACAGAAACAGCCTTTTAATTTTTTGCCATAGAACCCAGCTACGCTCAGGGACGTGTGCTTCCTTGCCGATCTCTAGCTGACTGACTGCGCCGTGCACAACCCCACGCCTTTTCAGTTTGGGCTTGTATATCCAGGCATTTGGTGCGGACGCATTCACCCGGGTCATGCCGACAACCTTTGAGATCCCGAGCGAGCTGCGTGCTTGGATAGAACACTTGAAGCAACACAAGGCAGATCCGTCTCAGGGGGCCCCTTCTCCTCTGTGCTGCAGTCCTGATACGCTTTGGGTGCTGAAGACAGCTGAGAATCTGGGTGAGATGTGCAGGAACGAGCTATGCTCTATAACAAGAGTCGTCGATGATGTCATTGACGGTGGCACCTCTTTGTAAGCCGGGTCTTGATCTGGGAAATATTTGTGCTCTGTTGCGATGATGCCTTGCTTTTTTGTATGCTTGTTGCAAACGCCGAGTGACGAATCTGAAGGCAGGTCATCTAGGTCATCAGCAGTCGCATTGCAGAAATCGCTTGAGCTCACTGGCCGAAGCAACAAGAACCATTGGCTAACGCAACAGGACTCACTGGTTAAGGCGGCATTTGTTTGGATGATGTCTGCAGTGCACAACCTTTTCAATCTACAGGCAGGTTGCTCTTTTGCATGGCACGTGCAATGTAGGCACGCATGCGTTTATTGACTTGTGGCAAAGCTTTCCATGCTTCTTAATTTTGAGTAAAGGCACGGAGCAGAACCCCTTTTTAATCGTGCAGGCAAAGGCATCCGCATTGTGGAGCAGCGGTATGCCCTCAAGGAGTTTTTAGAGCGTGCGCAACGCCACTTGCAAGCTGAAGACAAAAAACAGGTGTGTGCATGTGTGTATATATGTGTGCGTTTGTGTGTGTGTGCTCCCCCAGCCCTAGTGAATGTGTTTTTATGTTTATATGTGTGCTCGTCCAGCCCTAGTGGATGTGTTAATGTGTGTCGTGTGCACGTGTGTTTGTTGTGTGTATGCGCGTTAGTGTAATTGTGCGTTGTGTATGTGTGTGAGTAAGTTTGTTTATAAATGTTTGAGCGTGTTGAAAACTAGGACGCAACATCCCTTTTTTAATAGAGGCCATCATGCGCTTCAGGTCCTACTTGCCCAGAACCTGCCTGCATTGCTGGATTTATGAATGCTGCGGTGCTCTTTGTTGGTCACGACCTCTGTTAGTATCCAATGTGCTCAAGCAGTTTGGAATGTCCGCTGTTCTTGATGCCAAGTACCGACAGGCATTACCTCAGTGCCAAAACAAAAACTGTGCCCAATTCATATGTAAGGGATCTAGGCGCTCTGTGTAATTATTAGCCATGAACCTGCATAGCAGAGCACTGTGTGGCAGAGGCCATGTAGCATTTTGCTATGAGTTTTGCGTAGGTGCAGTCATACTGTGCTGTCCTCTTTTTGCCTTCTTGTTTATCTCTGCTGTGTAGCTGCAAGACAATTCATGAATGTAAGGAGGGACCCTACCTTTCTTTTCAGGTCCGCCAGTTCCTTGCCGTGCAGCGATATGTACCCAACCCCCTCTTGATCAATGGCCGCAAGTTTGGGCTTAGAATGTGGTGGGTGGCGTACAAAGTGGGACCTTGCGTCACAGTGGTATTTTATGAGGAAGGGTCTAAGATTGCAGGCAGGACAGGTTCAATGTTTCCTTGAGAGGGACTGATCCTCTAGGGAAGCCTGCAGCTTGCATGGGCAGCAAAAGGCACTCATTCAACCTCAAGCTGTATGCCCGCCCTTACAACCTACTAGCTTGTGCTATTACTGAGGCTCACACCTCATACGTGGCCTCTCTCTCTCACTTTCTCTCTCAGTTTCTCTCTCTCTCTCTTTCTCTCTCACACACTTTCTCTCTCCCACTCTCTCTCTCTCTCTCTCTCTCTCTCTCTCTCACACACACACTCTTTTTCGTTCTCTTGCTATTTCACACGCTAACGTACACACACATACACATACACATGCCCATACACCCTCAGGGCTGTGGTCAGCAGTGTGGACCCTTTGCGTGTATACCTCCATACCAACGGCCTTGTCCTTTTCAGCTCACAGGTTTGTAGTACATTGCGGTACATGCATGCTTTGCTCGACCAACTCTACCAAGCCAACATACAAGCAACAGTAGCACGAGAAACGTAGCTAGAGAAGCAGCGCACATCAGTACTTACAAAAATAATCTGGAGATTTGTGTATGTCTGTAACGCTGAAGATGGCTTTCAGCACCATGTTGCGCTGGACAGTTTACAGCAATGTAACTTACCCTCCTCACTTTTTTAATTTTTTATACAGGATTACCAAAAAGTTGTGACCGAGGACCAGCAGAGCCACCTGACAAATTATGCTCAGGTAACAGGGGAAGACGAAAATGCAGTTGGTATGCAGCTTAGGTCATCGGTGAATCCGGACCTTGCTCTGAATTGTTGCTCGGCTGAATTCCAAAAGTGAAGCAACGAGCAAAGTGTGCTTGGTGGTAAGTCACATGCATTTGATTGCTGAGACATACGAAAGTGGCGTTGTCTGAACTGCTCGTCTTGGACACACACACACACACACACACACACACACACAAACACACACAGACACACGCACATCTTCAAAAGTGTGATTTCTTATTCTACAAGTACCGTCATGACACCCTAGGAGCTCAAGGCACTTGTGGAACACATAAACACACTCTTTCAACACAACACGAAAGCAACACACACTCTGGTGGAACACATGCAACACATAAGAAACACACTCTTGGAATTGCAGCAGCCTTTCCTCCTGCATGGAATGTGAGATGCTCAATTGTCAGTCAGATAACAAGGTAACGGGCTGGCCTCTCTGCTCAACACAACAACACAACGCAGAATGTGGATGGGGAAGTGTGGAGCTTGCCGGCTTTGGCGGGATACCTCGGACAGGAAGCCTACTGCAAAGTTATGCAGGAGATACACAAAAGGTGGGCTGAAATGGAGGGCAACCTGTTTTACCTTCTTTTGCCAGGGCTACAACACATCAGCGCACACAACGATGCCTGCACAGACAGATGAATTTTAGCAAGCTGCACTACACCAGCATCTACAAGTGAGCTTCGCTGTGTGTGGCTGAGCTGGGTGCGATTTGTGACTGCTCATAGCTGCCTGCCAGCTTAAAAATGGTTCATCATTGGGACATTGCTGTCATCCGCCTAATGATTTTTCCTCACGTGTTTTGTGATTTTTGGCTTTGCTGCACAGGACGGCATTGACTTTTGCTGCAGCTGCAGCCAAGCTTCGCAGCGCCAGCGAAGGTGATACATAGAGATCCAGAGAGAATGCGCTCTGTTTGTACAAATGATGCATACGGGCACATTGGCGGAGAGGTATTCTCAAGAGGCGATCTGAAGTACAATGCCGTGGCTTCAAGTCATGTGCCATGTCCATGACGAGGGAAAGGGAGGACGTGACATTGCATGCAAAAGGAATCAGTGTATAAGGATTGCATCACACGCCTTTCAAGGAAACACGTTCCTGAAGCGTTTGAGACAGTAGTCAAGCCTAATAAGGCCCGCATCTGCATTCCAAATGACGGTGCCTTCCTGCGCGTGGGCCTAATTTTGTACAAACCTGAGCTCAGGTACCAACAAGAAGGTGACACCTTATGAGGTTTTTGGCCTGGACTTCCTGGTGGACGACGGCCTTGTGCCTTGGCTGCTCGAGGTCAACGCCACGCCTTCTCTTGCTGTTGAACACCGAGACATTCAGGGTGAGTGGCAGGCATTAAAGCGGGGGGGGGGAGGGGGGAACGACACAAGAAAGCTGTCCTGGTATAAATAACACATCCAGACTAATTTGACACGGGAGTGTTTGGTCGACAAACGTTTTTAACGGTCCCTCTCTTCCTGACGCTTAACAAAAGGTTCCTCCTTTTAACTTGTATATGTATAGTAAGAGTGTGACAGGCAAAGGTCGGCATTGTTGTACTGCGTGCACACATATGATGCGGGGGATTGCAGATACATGCTTGGGACTTGGGAAGTCAGCTGCATCTATTTGCCAGCAATTAGCAAACTGTCTTAGTAATACTAGCATTTATTCTTCTGTGCTACCTAGTAAGAAGGAGGCCTTTTAATGGGAGAAGGAACTCCTGCCCCCTTTTACTTTACTGCTCCCGTTAAAGCACGCCTCTGAACCTCTTCCTGCCTGTACGCTGGTAAATCCTAAGAAGTAATGCTCACTGACAAAGCACGCACACACCGCACCACTGCCTGCTGTAGTTGAAAGAATGATTCATGACGCTAAAGCAGGGATGATAGCTGACCTCTTCTCGCTTATGCGCATCCCTGCACGCTACAAGGGTGCTTTGTCTGAGGTAGGTTTCAACTGTTAATAGCTTTGGCCTTGAATGTGTGTTAACTGATGTAGACTATTGCTTTACATCCGCAATCGATCGAAAACACATGATGGTTCAGCTTTAGAGCTGGCCTTCATCTCTTTTACAATCAGGCTTTTTGGATGGCAGGGAAACTTTTAGGTAATGCTTTCCAGCGAAGGTATCAACACCCACTACAAGTGCAAGCGTGCATTGTTGTTCCTAATGCCTTCAACCAACACATTTGCAACCACCGCTATGCTGTGTAGCAAGCAATGTTTGTTTGTCTTTGTTAGTTGCTTTGAGTTATGATGGCTTGATACTTGCTAGTATGCTTTGCTGATGCATTTAGGAGATGGACGTGATCACGGAAACGGCACAAGAGCTAGAAGGACGAGCAGGTTTCCAGCCCCTTATGCATCTACTTCCGTCAACCGCTGAAGCTGATGCTGAAGGTTGGAGCATTTCGTGGTCAGATTATGACGAGGTGTTGAGGTGAGTTTTTTATGCTGTCCCCTTTACCTGCCAAATATTTCAAGCCACGGCTCTCTAGAAAAGAAAAACTACGCAGGCAGTGAAAACCACTTCCCACATTGATTAAGGAAAAGAAAGCTACTCTCTGGAAAAGTTATCTGCTACGATGCAAGCTAAGGTCTTTGCGTTTGTGTGTATGTGTGTGTGTGTGTGTGTGTGTGAGAAATGCGCTAAATCCTTTGACGCAGCCAGCAAAGTCACCGTAAAATGTGGCGCGTAAGTTGAAAAACCTTGTCAGTTCCTCGTACACTTTGTTGCCCTCCCATTACAGGCCTTGGATAAGGCAGCATGCATCGTCTTCCTCGCCAGATGAGCATTCATCCGTTCCAAGTGCAGTATCGCATTTGCCTTCCCACTTGCATCGATGAGAGTTTGGCAGTGGGTTCAATCAAGTAGTAGCGAGAAAGGCCGAGCCATTGCTGTCTTCGTGTCAAATGCATCATAGTTAAGTAAACGGTATAGCAGCAGCGTGGCTTGTAGGTGGATCTCGCGTATGTAACCAGTGCCCTGGTAGAGATGAACATGTCCAAAACGAGGTGCATGCTCTTCTATTTTGCCAAGACCACCGAATTTGTGTGCTGAGGATATTATACTGCTGCACAATATACCAGAGGGGGCTAACGGAGGAAATGCCTGAATATGCTCATTTTTGCATTCAGAAGGCAGCCACCCATAGTCACTTCATCCGATCGACACCAACTTAGTACGAAAATGTAGCTGGCATTGAGAGCTACCCGAGCGTGTGCCCAGTTTTATGTGGGTCACTTTGCGTGCTGAGATAGACTGGATTAAGCACACATGGTGCATGTAAACTTTAATGTGGTGATTTCCATGGGAAAATGGCTCAAATCCTCATAAAACAACAACCACTCAGCCGTTTTCTTTCATTTTTGTTCTTTTCCAATAAAAATCCTGCACCATAAAATATATTCCAGATTGGTGCAGTGGGTGAGTTGGTATGAACAATATGTGGTAATAAATGGCCTGCACGCCACAGCAAATTAAGCACATGCCCCAAAATTGGCAAGCTCCAAATTTTACATCTATGATTCATATTATGTAAAATTTGGAGCTTGCCAATTTCAGGGCGTATAAGTCAAAGAGCATATAAAAACTTGCCCGTTTGGGGCCTCAGTTAGACCCCCGTCGGAAAAGTCAGTTGATCTTCGCTAAAATCAATTAAAGATCAATTTGAAATCAATTGCAGTTGATGGTTGAATCAACCGCGGTTGATTTATGGTTGATTCAAGCCGCCTTTTCTCTAGTTGATGGTTGAATCAAGCCCAGTGGGTACCTTTTTCTGGTTGAGTCAACCGCAGTTGATCTGCGGTTAATTCAAGCCACCTTTTCTCTAGTTCATGGTTGAATCAAGCCTGGTTGATTAAATTCGCGGTGGGTACCTTTTTCTGGTTAATCAACCGCAGTTTATCTGTGGTTGATTTAAACCGCCTCTTATATAGTTCATGGTTGAATCAAGCCAAATGGGGAAAGTTATTGCAAACAGTCAAAAAATCCCACCCAAGACCAACCAAATAATACTTAAAAGTAAAAGTGGTAAAAACAAAAATACTCAGCTCTACTTCTGTTAGTAAAATAATTGTCTTATGCTATCCCCTGGCACTCATTGCTTTACTGACCAAATTTCTAAATGGGGCCTATTGCCTGCTGCACATCTTCGAACTCTGCATCTGCATTTTTTCCGTCCACCTGAACACATGAAATATTTCCCCGTCCACCATACTCCTCGCTCTCCAACGCAACCATCATTTCTCTGATCTGCGGGAAGCGTTCAATTCCATGCTGCTGGTATGGATCCAGCAAGTAACTACGCACCTGCATGGGGCATGCCCTTTATAGCAGTTGTAGATAAGGGGACAACGGAAACGGCAAGATGCAAAAAAAGCAAGCACGACTAAAAGAACTGCTGCGCAAGATGAGTCTTCCCACAGACTTACAGAGTAGGCCACAAATGCCAGCTGCTCAAAGCTGATGATTGGCATGCTGGTGACCTGCATAGACAAATTTGTGATATTCCATTGCTGTGGCATTTTGACAATATTGAGGGGCTGCCTGAGCCATAGCCAGCAAGTCAGACATAAGAAAGAAAAAAACCATTCTCATCAAAAGTCAGGAAAGGGGCCGTCCGGGCTATAACCTGCAGCAATCTACTTGGCGTTGCTGTCAGGACCCAGCAGGTTGTAACACCACATCTTCAGTATCAGTTCTCTCTTGTTCTGCGTGATGAAGAAGTTGCTGGGCCTTTGTCTCTCTGGAACAGAGAAGGATAAGTGCCCGCTAACCCCTGAGGCTCCTTCAACAGTCTGTGTATGTGTGTGCGTGTGTGTGTGTGTGTGTGAATGTGTGTGATTGTGTGTATGTGCCTGCGTGTGTGCTTCTGTAATTGCGCGCGTGTGTGTGTATATGTAAGCGTGTGTGTGTGTTGTGTGTGAGTGGTCAGTCAAAAAGCAACAGATTAGCAATGAAGGATGGTGGGTTCTTAGAAGTGGCACGGGGCAACTGAGCAAGGGTACTGGGAGCAGCACCGCCAGCCACTAGCAGATCCACCTTCCCCAGACAGCACCGACCCAAAGATCTCAGCATTCTCCAACGTGACATTCACCTCATCGAGATCAAGTACTGTGAGGACACTAGACAGCAGAACCAGCTGAGCGCCGTGCAGGAACGGCATAAAGGCCTCTGCACCATCCTTTTGGGGGCAGTGGGTGGCACTAACTAGAACAATCACACGTTGGAGCCTTTTAAGGCACCTGCTGGGTCTTGATTCTCAAAGATTTAATAACTTGCTTCCAAGCTTCATGCTCATTCTGTCAATTACACTGCCAAACTCGTCCAGACGTGTCCTTTCCAGCACTATTATCAACTCTCATCAAGAGACGGTTTCAGGTCAAGCCTGTAACCCTCCCGATCCTCATTGAAATTTTCCTTTTTTCTTTGGTGGAGGAGTTTTATGGTACCCGGTTCCAAAGTGGCTCCTTTTCCTTAATTAATGTGGGGAGCGATTTTCATTGCCTGCGAGGTTTTACTTTTCTTAGCTTTCCTGTTCAACTTGCTTGTGAAGTGTTTTTCTCCCGACTCAATGACTTGCTTTCGGTGATCCAAGGTGCTTCTTTAGAAGCATTACATGCTTTGGCAGATGTCGCGCTTTGCTTGTCACTTGACAGAACAATTGGACCGAAGCAAAAGCACTGTGGTGAAACAAATTGGTAAGTTTCTGTGGAATATGGAAAAAGGTTTTATAAGTGTGACGTATATGAAACAAGTAGCAGTCTTCAGATCAGGCTATCTGGCCCCAAAAATTAAATACATAATTTCAGGCCAATTAAGAAGAAAGGGCGCGGGGAACAGAAATGAAAAAACAGTAAAATCGCTTCCCACATCAAACAAGGGAAAGAAGCCAACCAGGTAATGCCAATAACTGTAAGAAGTCTTCACCACAGAAAAAAAGGGGGGGAAAGAATTGAACGGCGCAAGGCTTGGTCTGAATCCTGAAACTGGCTTTGATGAGGGTATCGCACAATTTGTTTATATCACTTGGCAATTTTTCCAGTGGCATTCAAGAAATGCACATGTCGTACATACAGCTGCGCCTCCTGTGACTTCCTGATTAAGTTCAATGTCATACAAAATAGCTGAAGAAGCTTTTTTAAGGATCGCACTCATGAGAAAAATACACTATACAGTCCATATCCTACCAAGTTGAAGCAGGCAAATGCACAGACCCCAAGTACTAGCTTTTCCATCCGTTGCCTTGCAGCTCCTAATGCTACCATGCGTTTGGCAGCGGTTTCAGACGCCGATGTCTCCTGCAGGATATATTTTGTTTCAGCAAGCTAAATTTGATGCCTCTGCGTTTTGTACAGTTTGCAAGGTAATCCTTATTAGTGCAGACGCTTCCAAAGAGGCTTCAACACGTAATATAATGATGACGTCGTTGCAGCACACTGTTCTGTTCTCAGCAAACTCAAACATTTCAAGCTCAACATTAGAGCAGACTTAAAAGCATGATGTCAGCGGCAAAGGGCGGCCGCAAGCACAGATAACAAGCGAGAGGAAACAAGCTGTTGTCTATCTCACCTGAACATCCAGTTGTGCTAAAAGTTTCCAGGACGCCCCCCATGGCCCTGCTTTCCTGAAGATCCACCCTTTGTAAAAGGGTCTCTCGAACACCCAGTAATCTTCAAACGTCTGGACACTGTGTGCAGTTGGGGCAGCCTCTAAAGAAAAGGAAAAAGTAACATAATCACATAAATTGATCCTGTCAGACGTGTACGCAAGTTATCAACTGTGCTGCCAGACTGAGGTGCAAAACATTTAGCACACCATAAAAACCAAACACAGGGATGTTTCATACGGCATATTCGTACAATACGCCGTATCACATTAAACGCGTATTTTTTTTAAACGAATTGGGCCGTATTATACGATTGCAATTCTTACCCTTTTGGGGCGATTTCTGGCTTTTAAAGGCAAATTTCCGACCAGAAACGACCTTACAGCGAGCTTCCAACGCCATTATACAATATATTAATAACATATGAGTTATTGGAGCAGATTTGGATACGTATTGGGTGATTTTGGGGCACGTCAGGTCCATTTTAAGTCAATTATCGGCACTCCCAAAATTGCTTACAGATACAATTGTATTATACGCGTATTGCGTATTCAACGCGTATTTTACCATATTGAACCTCACAAATGACCATATGAAACATCCCTGTTCAAATATGCATGAGTCCTGTCTCACACACTCCAGCCATCAGCTGGATGGCTGGGCACAAATGGCGCCACTTTGATTTGAAACAGGGAAGATGCAAAGTAGGAATGGGCAGGATGCGAACAATGGCTTTGATTATGTAAGTAAAGATTTTAATGTATAAGGTTAGAGTATTCCATTTTGTAAGTCACATGTCCTATTTGAGCACCCAGTACAACTTACGAGTCAGAATTCTTTACTGGATACTTTACACCCTCACAAAAGCTGATACAAATACCGTACCTTTTGTAATCCCGCACCCAAAAAATATTATTGCATATTTCACCTTCCCCGCACCCCAGAATTAATTATTTTGCCCCTTCCCTGCATCAACCCTGCAGAGCTTCCCCCTTACCTTGTACAGTTTTAGTACAGTGTTTTACTCTGGGTAACACCCCCATGCTTCCCTCCAACTCAATGCAAGTGCTGCAGAAACCAAAACGCGATAGGATATATCTAAAATATTATAATGATTTCAGCGAACCCCGCACCCGAAGAATAAATATATATTAACTTTACCGCACTCACCCCGCAGGGCAAAAATCAATATTTATGCGGGGTGATATCGAAAAGGTATGGTAGGGATGAAAGACGCCTCATTGAATTGAAGATGCAAACAATGAGCAGGATTTGAGCAGGAACAAGAACAGGCTGATCAGTTGCAAAGAAGATGCAATGTAAAGAGCGTATGACTTACGTATCCTCTTTTGACATCTGCCTTTGCTCCGTGACGAAGCGCACCGTCAATTGAGCGCAGTGTAGGCTGGTGGGGACTTGCTTCAACAGATCCTCAGATACAGGGCTGTGAAGGAAGGAGGGAGTGAGACGCGCACGGTGTGTGTTTCTAGACTTTGAAATTGAGCACATGTGACAACTTGATTTGCACGTTTGTGGCAGTTGTGCGCGAACACAAGCAACTACGCCTGTCTCTTAGTACACACAAGCTTACACGCTACCCAGCATCATTAGAATATAAACAGAGCAGCTGTCTAGGGCTGCAGCTGGGAAACACCCACATACACACACAAGCACGCGAAAATCACCAAAATTATGTGAATGCAACTCCCCTCCCCTACAGGCGTGAGACCGCACCATGCATGAGCAGCATCGACCAGCTCTGCTTTCAATATCTTCACAATCCGCCACTGCGATTGGTTCGTGGGCAAGGCCTCCAAGCTTCCTCTGGCTCTTTGTCGACCCTTAAAGCTAGGTGCCACCCCCTTGTGCAGTTGCTGCACACGCAGTGCATCTGCTTTGAGCTGCTCGTAGATGCGAGGGACGGTTAACTGCACAGAGGATCACATGTACATACTTGATGTACCGAAGGCGTCTCCAGCACGCGATGCATAACTGTTTTGAGCTGCTCGTGGGCATGACAGGGACATCTCAATATGCAGATGTTTACACGCGTAAACATTTAGTTTCCCCCTTTAGTTGGGGAAGTCATTAAGATTAGACCAGACAAGACAAGGATAGCAGCAATGTGGTTTGAGGAGATGCAAAGCTTTGCACCTAGAACACATCTCAATTAGGGTTCTACCGTACGTACATGTACTCACCCCCCCCCCCCGGAAAAAGTTTTAATTTACAGTATAAACAGCAACCCACCCCCCTAAAATTATTTATTTTACAGTAACA
>Ga0307942_1000923_pt1 | contig 22368 bp, 31 predicted proteins | sample OrgLakmetagen175_FD_201846 | JGI IMG/M metagenome (GOLD analysis project Ga0307942, IMG submission 201846) | Saline water microbial communities from Organic Lake, Antarctica - #175 | ecosystem: Environmental > Aquatic > Non-marine Saline and Alkaline > Saline | place: Antarctica: Organic Lake... | reverse complement strand
GAGGCTGGTCTCCTGATAACCATGCATACCAACACAGGTCGCCAGACCCGACAAAAATTGAGAGAGCCACTGCAACGAGCACAGCGGCTCTATTTTTTTTATTTTCCAAGGAGTTTTTTCAGGAAGCCAAGGTGAAGGACGTATGCACGAGTGGTTACTGAGGAATCATATGTCAGTGGGAAAGTGGCCCATACTTGACATCCGTACAGGCCAGCTGTCAAAGCGAAGACTTGGAAAAGCCATAGCATTGCATGTTTTCTTTGTTTGATACCCTTGCTGTCACCAATTCTGTAAACTTTAGCTATGGCGAGCCTCAAGTTGTCTGCCATCTTCTCATCAGCTGCTTTGTGCATATTTCCATCACGAGTGAGAGTGAATCCAAGGCATTTGAAATGAGTGACAAGTTTTAGAGGTGTGCCATTGTACGTGAAGGTGGGAATCGCAGAAGTATCCTTGCTGAAGAAGACGAACATATCATTGGGGGCTGGAGAGATCTTGATATTGACACCACATGAAGCTCACCATTCCAGCAGAATTATGAGGACATATCACACACATTTTGGTGTACCTTTGGCCTTTGGTGAATACTCCTGGATGGTGGGATGACAGAGAATGAAATCAAAAGCCTGTGTTGCCTCTCTACCTTCGCTTGGACATTCCCAGCAACCTCAGCCGCACACTTTCTTGCCTCCGCCTTTCTGGCCACAGCTTTCTGGTCCAAAGAATGCGTCATGACAGGAATAGAAGGCCTTATGAGCTCAGGATCTGTGACAGAAAAGACTGGCACTACACTGTCCAGGATGAGGAACACATTGTTATGTTGGACTGTCCGCATGAACATCTTGGTCAGACTTCGCACACAGCAACAGCTTATCTTCCCACATCAGTTTGAGGATGGCCCAGCTCGTTTGAGGACCTTTATGAACCAACCTGATATTTTTGGTGTTGCCTCGCCTCTTTTGTAGCTAAGTGCCTAGCCCTGTTCCCTTGATTTTCCTAGCGTTTTATTGATTTGGTTACAGGCTTTTTTCCAAGATTCCGCTCAGATGCCCACCAGAGGCATATACAGCGATGTAACCTTACCTATAACACACAGGTGATAATCCCCCTTCTTTGATATAATGCAGTCGGTTGGTCCTGGCAGATGCCTGATTGATTTTACTGGTTTAATTCAGTGCTGCAATGTCGTTGTGCTTTTTTCCCCTTACCAAGATTTTTTTTGTAAGTGCTACAAATCTGGTGCTACAACAACAACTATCACAATTTTTACATATTTTACATACGCAGCCTAGCAGTCGCACGTTTTGACTGATGGCTTTATCTGTAAACTCTGAAAGGAGCAGCACGCTTTTCCCACTCTTTTTTTTTTAGACGAAAGAACTGGGTGCAGTCATGCATGTTCAAATTGAAGGCCGTTTCCTATTTTATCCCTTGAATATTTTTTACTGCCTATGTGTTTCCCCCCCCCTTTCTGGCGCGTGTTTGGTTGCGCACACAGCATTGTTAGCATTGTTGATGCCTGTACCTTCAATCATATAGTTGAGAAGGGTGAAAAGAAAAGACGTGTAATCACTGCTCGCGCGGCTATGGGAAGGATGCTGCTTACACTTTTGGAAGATGTCAAAGAACAAGACAAATTACAGCTGTTTTGTTGAGCAGTTTATTGGCCATCATCGACGAAGACGGAACCAAATGCATAGTACCTGCAGCGAGGATTTGACGCAAAAGTTAGCTTTTGTGAAACAGTCTGGTCCAAAAATGAAAAATTTTGGAAATAAATGCTGTTGCTGTTCGTGTATTTTTCTGAAGGTTGTAAATGAACTTGTTTGCCTGTCTGTTTTTTGCGTTTGAGCAAACAAATGTTACTTGGTCAGAGAACAGCCAATCTATTTTCCCTGACAGCACTATTACACTCGTATGCAGCTGAGACTGAAATGAAGCTGGGGGTGTTGTGGGTGCAGCTCATGCGCAGTCAAAGCGCTGCACAGAGCAAAATAAAGCAGCCAAGCGAACAGGAAGGGAAGCCCTAATTGGAAATACAATAGAATACAGGAGCTTTTACCTGTTAATTGCTGACACCATTCCGGTACAATATGCTTTAATGGTTGATCGAAGGGTCTCATCCACGGGCTTTTTGTCCAATTTCCTGTAAATCAGGAAAGACAGGAGTACACTCCACCGTGCTAACAACTGCATCTCCACAATTAATGGGTGAGTTCACGGGATACATCGGTTTCTCTTTTTAGAGACACACAGGTGAAATTCTCCTTTTCCCCCCTAAAAAGGCGTGTGGGCACTTGCACTTTACAGCAACTCTAATTCAGTTGATGCACGACGCAATATATCTAGCAAGATTATAAGTCAGATGTGGCTGATGACCACGTGAGCAAGCAAGATCTAATCAGAACCCTGGCGAGGCAACAATTTGGGGCTGCTCGTGGTGCTTACGACGCACCAGATCAAAGCAGTGGTATCTGTGGTATCTATATACCTCATTTTGCACTGAAATTTCAGTAGTCAGTTTGGCTGCAACTGAGCATGCCACCAGGCATAAATCTTACCAGATCTCGAAAAACTCGCCCGCGACGTTGTTCACCTTGCCCTCCAACACGGGAAAACCATTGTCGCCCATACCCACCCATTCGTGCTTTAAAATGGATCCCTGGCAGCCGAAAGTAAGCAATGCTTGGTGTATAGTTACGCAGCCGCAGCACCAATCGCTCACCAGATTTCAAAGAATTCGCCCAACACATTGTTGACCTTGCCCTCCATGATTGGGAAGCCATCATCACCCCTGCCCACCCACTCGTGCTTCAATGCAGACCCCTAGCAAAGTGAGTTGAGGAGAAGCAACGGCACAGAGAGGAAGTTTGCACGTGAATGAAGTACAGCGACAAGTCTGTGCAGTAGGCTGCAACACGAATTGGTCAATCCTCCCACGGCAGTCAAGTGCGTCTATGTGCAGTGATCTTACAGTGCGCAGGGAGTTAGTTCTAAACAAATGATGAAATGATGCAACAACAATGCCCGGTCCACTCATGTGTCCATGGTGTGTGTGTGTCCATGGTGTGTCCATGGTGTGTGTGTGTGTGTGTGTGTGTGTGTGTGTGTGTGTGTGTGTGTGTGTGTGTGTGTGTGTGTGTGTGTGTGTTTGTGTGTGTGTGTGTGTATGTGTGTGTGCGTGTGTGTGTGTGTGCGCGCGCGAGAGAGTGTGTGTGTGTTGTGTGTGTGCGACGTTCCTGGGCTGTGCCCTTTTCTTGGCAAGCGGTGCACAACTCCTCCCACCTGATCGAACATGATGCCTAAGTCACACAGGTGGGTGCCTTCCTTGAAGATGGACACCTTAAAGCCCCAGAGCATGGGGTCAGGCATGGTGGTGTTGTAAAAGGGGTCCACATTCATGGGCAGCCCGAAGTTCCGGATGCCGCCCTCCCCGGCCTCAATGATGGCCCACCGGTAAATCTGGTCCATAAAATCATCACGCTGGATGAATGCAGCCACGTCCGTCTTAGAAATCAGGGTGCCTGTTGGATGTGGGTGTGCGGGTGTGCGAGAAGCCGTCGGGATGAGGGCTTCCGTTTGAATGTGTTGCGAACACAGGCAATTGCTTTGCTGACGCCAAATTGTATCTGGTGCGCCTTGCGAGTGCGGTGCGCGGGAAGCACAAGGTGTCGGAAAGGGAAACAATCTTTCCCCACCCACGCACCCTCCGCCGTGCTTGGAATGCCCGTCAGCTGCTCCTGCGCCTCAGAGTTGGCAGCGGCAGCTAAGACCCCTCTCTGCACTCGTCGTCCTGCCCTGCGTGCCTCCCTGGACACTATACTGGTGGCGCTGCTGGTGGATGCCTGCAGACCTGCTGCTGTGCAACTGGTGCTAGTGCGGAGGGGTTCTGATGCTGGTGTTGGGGCTAGGGGAGCAGGGCAAATGCACCTTGCAGCAAGCCTTTTACTCTGTGCCTGAAAACAGGTGGTGGGAAGCCCTGTTGAGAGCTGCATTCTTAACTGTTTGGTGGTACAGTCTATAATTAAAGTATGTAATGTCCAAAATATTCAAATCAGCCACATTTCCTCTAGGATGTTTGTGGGTTCCTTTTGGCTTTGATTAGAAATTCATTTAATGGGCAGGGGAGGAGGCAGGGGGGGAGCTCTCCCAGTTGGGCAACCGGAGGTGAACCACCGATCTACATGCAACACACACACACGCATACACACATACACACATACACACATACACACACACACTCACACACATACACACATACACACACATTCACACACATACACACATACACACACCACACACACACACACACACACACACACACACACACACACACACACACACACACCACACACACACACGCACACGCACGCATACACACAAACATACACACACACACACACATGCACGCACGGCATACGCCAGGCCCCACGTCTAACCAGCGTGCTCCGAGCACTTACCGTGGAGCAGAGCCAGCGCTTTGATGTCGATGCACAGACGGTGGCACGTCAGAAAGCCTTGGCTCAGCGTCAGTCTGGAAGCTCCTCTTCATTACAAGGCTCGGAGGCAGGAGACAGGAGTCCCTCTCGCTTTGTTCAGCATGTGTTTGGAAAGTCTGACAAGGGTGAGGAAAAGGAAACAGCCTCTCTCGCCTTGTCCTCTCCAGGTGAACGGTAAAGCCGTGCACATAACTAGCAGCTCACCTTATCTATTTCACTATGGCATGTATTTGCAGTCCCAAAGGCTGCCAAGGAGGCGCACGCACGCTTTTTACAGGCAAGTTTGTATTCTGAGAGGGTTGAGTAGGGGGTCGAACGTGCATGTAACCAAGCATACCTTACTGCTCCTGCTGCTGCTGCTTGCTGCTGCCTTCCCTGCCTTTTTCATCGTTGGCCTTTTACTCCTAGATTGCTTGCAGAGTGGTAGGGGTCAGTAAACCCTATGATCACCGTCGACCGTTGGACATGACCAAAACAGTTTCTCATGATTTCACCCTGTCTTCGTGTTAATCAGCTTTCCTGCCTAAAACATTTTCCCTTCAAAAAAACCATGTTACCATGCGCACACGCACCTGTGTGCAGGCCACGTGTCTTGGCTCCTTCACGCAATCAGTGTTGCTGCACTTCCGGCTTTCACAAGCGGTATACATATGTGAAGCTTAGCCCCCCCTTTTTCCCCTCTTCTGCTGCAAGCATACTAGAATTCTGCACTTCTGATTACAGAAATCCACAACACTGTCATGCTGCATTCTACACCCCGCACTGCAAGTCACTCTAACATACAGGCACAGGTGCTCCACGTGACTGCCCCTTCTTGGCGTACGCACGCACGCAGGCTGTGCAGTGCCTGTTGTGCAGCGAGGTGCCCTCTGATGAGCTGCAGGAGGCCAGCTTGGGGGCGTGGTCTGCTCTGGAGCCGATCCTGGCCCAAGGGCCTCCTGAGAGGTCTAGGGGGAGAGGCAACACCTACCTGCTGCTGGGACCTCACAAGTGGGTGTACACAAGAGGGGTCAGCCTGAACCAAAGTTGTCTCAGCAAGTTGTCTCAGCTTCGTATGATTTTTAAAAATGGTGTATATGTTGTTTGTGCTTTGCAAACGGACAGTGTGCATCAATGGTATCGGACTGTTGCTTTTAATGGTCGTCCGTAGCACCTCTGGTAGGCAGAACAAGTTCTCCAGACATATGTCTGTTGCTGATTTATTATTCCACAAGGGTGAAGAAAGTAAAGAGCAGCCATGTGAAGTCAGTTCCTTCAATTATTTGTTGTGTCAATTGGTGGTGGGAGCAAGCCTGTTAGTAACGATGGTGGTGTGCTGCTGTGACTTGGACAGGGATCGCCTTTGCATGTTCACCTTTTCATTGCTGAAAATCAAACACAGAGAGAGGCAGGAAGGTGTGCTTCAACAGCTCGTGTACCCTTGCGCATTTAGCACGAGTGTCTGCAACAGAATGGACTTCTGTACAATGTCATAGATCTGACCGTCTTGGGTGGAGTGAAGAAGAGCCTGCCTTTCCATGTTTCATCTCGCTGAAGCCTCGTTCATGCCTTGTTTTGCTCTAGCTTTTTTGTCTGCTGTGAAGAAGGAGCCGATACCCCCTTTTGCCTAGTGTGTTTGAAAAGATAAAAACATTTCCTGCAGAGTTTTTCTTTCCCAATGATGCTGCACGCGAAGCGGTGCTGAACTTGTTCTTTCAGCAAAACTTAATTGTAATAGTGGTAGTGCTAAGCATGTTTTGTGAATTTGCAGGGTGGCCCTTGCTGCTGCATTGGGGGGAGGATTGAGCAACGAGGCTGTGGAGGGGGTGGTGCTGGCCATGCTGGACCTTATGGGTTGGAGAGAGAAGCTGGGCGGCAAGAAGGCCGGAGAAGGTGCAGGCCAAATTACAGGTGAGAAGGGCCTTGCACGTGTATGTGTCTGTGTGCTTTTGTGATAGTGTGCGAGTGTGCTCGTGTGTGCGACAATGTATTTGTGTGTTTGGACGACGTGTATGCTGTGTTTGGACGTATGTGTGTTAAAAGCATGCAAAGTGGGACAGGAGGAGGGAACTTGGCTAGGTGATGTTATTGGGTTTCATCCTGCCTCTCTTGTTTGCCGAATGTATTCTTTCTATTTTTAGCGACAAGCGGCGAGACAAGAATGTGCAATGCATTGTGTTATTGGATCCAGGACACAAAGTGTCTAGAGCTTATGGATTGCTAGAGAAACTGAGAGCCTTATAGCTTAGAAAAGCGGCCCTTTTAGCGTACAATTTTTGTTAGCCAAATCGAGTGAAAAGCTCATGCTGAGAAGGATGGTGCTTTCCGATTGTTGAACAGTGCCCTGGTTGCGAACCAGGACGCTTTTTATTGAGCTCCTTAATATAAAATTTGTACAGCTGGAAAGAAGACTTAATTTTAAGACATACTGGACTGCGTGGAGCATTCGGCGATGCCGCGAAGTACAAGCCTGGTTCCCGAGCGGAGTCATGTTGCATTTTCGCGATGAGCAGGAAGTTAATTACAACATCGCTGGAGCACAAATGCATTCTGGCCACTTGTTGCTGTGACGACGTGTGCTCGGTGCAAGCGCTGTCCGGGGTAGAGAATGGCAGGTTTCAGAAAGTTCCAACAGACATCTTGCATCACCCATAACGTCTTTATAGCTGTAAAGTTTGTACACCTGCCATACATGCCTTTTCACACAAGACTTGCTGATGATGAGTTGCAAGACCTAGGGTCCCCAAGCGCAGCGCAACTATTTTTATTAAGGCCTAAAATTGAAGTGCCAGCCCAGGAGGGTGCTCATTATTTTGTTTTTGGAAGGCACGTGTCTTTTTGGGGTGGACACCCCTGAGACCACTCACCCCCCAAGCCTCCCTTCCAGTGACCCCACCAGACAAAAAAGGGTACCAATCTGCCCCTTTTGGAATTATGCATCCATCTGCATACTCATCAAGACCTGAAACCGAACTGTTGCAGAGATATGGCGCAAAAACGGAGATACGGACGCCCATGCACACATGACCTACCAGGCACCCACAACTGGCTTGCACAGCCCCACATTGCTTTCATTTCTTCCGAATCCCACTGACTGTATCATGCTGGCACAATCCTGGAGGTTTGGAGTGAATTGCTGCTCCATTGGATTGACTCACCCCGCGGCCTGCACCCGAGCGCATGTGCCTCTGACTTTTGGACATGTCCACAGACCCCCCCCCCATTAACCCAATGCACCCCAAAAGGGTGGCAATCGACTGGGCTTGAGCTAAGGTTTCCGATGATATGATTAAAATTTCATGGAAATGGCCCAGAAAACTGGAGTTCCCCCCCCCCTAAACTATAACCACGTCGGGGGACCACCCCACCCCCCCACTTCCCGGATTCGACTCATTTATATACCAATTGACAGCTCTCAACGTCAGGATTTTAATCAATTTGACACGTGTCGTCTAAAAGTTATGCTTCCTACACCCTCCTGGCCAGCCCTTGCTTGTTCTCTGACCTTCTACTGTTAGCATCTTGCTCTCTTTCTGAAGCTTCCTGCTTCCTGTGTAGGGTTTTAACGTTGATCGCATGCACATCATACAGAGCGACCATTTCACATCCACATGTGCAGGCAGTGGGAAGGATGGACAGCAGCAAGAGTTTGGGTGGGACCTTGACTTTGTGTCTCCTGATGAAGGCTGCAGCGCACTGCAGCTACTTGGGGTGGGTGGGGCAGAGGGTGAGGGTGCAGAGGCTAACGGCAGAGGAGGCGGTGAACCTAGCCCAGCAGAGTTGAGAGCGCTGGCTGCGCAGGGAGTACACAGAGTGGAGCAGCAGCAGCTGCTGCAAGCTGCGGCAGGGGGGTCGTTTTCGTTGTTTCAGGAGGAGGAAGATCTGGGGGAGGAGTACGAGGAGGGGAAGCGGCTGCGAGAGGTGAGCGGTGGTGGCGCGGATATGTTTGTATATGTTTCGATATTTATGTTGTATCACAGCGGTAAGGTGATATGCTGGCAAAGTGTGGTAATTCGCGGTGTCGGTTCTTGTGGGTGAGCGTCTGTGCTAAGAATTCTCTGTGGGCCTTTGTAGTTCCCCTCCTACACCTCCCTCGACATTGTTTAACAATTGGTTGGTAGCTTTTTGATAGGTTGAGCGCCTATTAGGAGCTATGACGGTATCCCGTGCAGCTGACTAGTTTATGTTGTAAGGAGGCTTGCTTGCAGCTGTATGTTTGGTATAAGATAATTTGGTGCCCCACGCCGCTGTCTGCTTTCTTTCAATTCACAAACCACACGTACGCAGATAGGTGTACCGCCACTGTGTCTGTAGTACTTTGCAGAGGTACTTAGCAGAAGAGCTCGTACTCCGCAACTACATTCACACACTCCTTGCTGCTTATGCATGCAGATAAACCTGCACTGGATCCAGCGGTGGGCTGAGCGGTACTCTGGGCAGAAAGGCGACATGGCCGCTTCCGTGGCCGAGACTGCAGCTACTGTGCTGCTGCTGGAAGAAAGTGCGGATGCGGCTGCCTCTCAGCTGCTGGAGGTCATGGGAGATGGAGCGGCAGAGGACATCATGATGCTAATGGAGAACAGGTGTGCGTTTGAGGGGGTGCGGCGGATTTGTGTTTTACGGAAATAAATGTTGCAAATTGAACTGAAAGGGGAGCACAGGACAATTGCCATGAACTTTGGGCATGTTTAGGCGGAAGCTTGGGCTAGTGCGAGTCGGGAAAGCTCATTATGGTGCTGTCCAAGATCGGGTGTGAAAACAGCGTGCAGCTAGTGTCGTTATTCGTGTAGGCTTTGTAAAGTTTTTTAGGGATGTCTTTGGCACACAGGTAAACCCATCAAGTGAAAAACAAGGTGATCACACTTTGCCCACACGTGCTCTTGGCGCCCACTCCTTGCGTCCAGGAAGCTGTTGCGGGAGGCCCTGCAGGTTGCGATCTCTAAGATCCGTGCTGAGGAAGAGGCATCCACACAAGAGGTGTCCATGCCGGTTTATGGGTCCCAGGTGTGTGGCTGATGCGGGACAAAAGTTGTGTAGTCTTTGAGACAGAAAGGCGTGGCTGTATGCATTATGCAGCATTTTTGGTTTGAACTATTGCTAGCAGGTAAAGGTGTGTCCGTGCATAGGCGCATGCCCATGCCAGTGTCCGTGTTGAGTATGCCAGTGTCCGTGTTGAGTACTGACCATATGCATGGTATGAAGCATGGAGGCTAACATTCCACGGGAAAAAAGTCATGATGCCTTCGTCCACTTACCCTGCAAACTTCCTTGAGGAGAGCTATTATCTAATATCCCATAAATGACCTGCTAGGATTCAGTACTAGCTGCACATAAATACGCACAAGTGGCAATACACGCTTGCCGCGCGCCACACACTCTTTCTCCACAGCTCAAGACCGCACACACTTGCTGCGCTCTCTGTTGCTTAGGTGACCATCACAAGTGACAGCGCAAAGCTCATTTCGAAGCTACAGCGCAAGGAGGCCCGTAAAGACAGGGCCAAGAAGGGTCAAGGTGGGTCAAGCAAAGTGGTGTTGGCTGTGATTATGTGGTACTTATCATTATGCATGCTTCTTGTAGGTGTGAATGTGTTTTGGATTTACCCGCACTCCCTGCTGACGATCCTTCCTTAATATAACGTAGGAAGTACTTTCTCCAGACATTAACGCAGAGTATGTAGTAAATTGTGGTGGAGGGGTTTCACAGTACTCGGTGTAGCAAATTGACTCCTTTTCCTTGTTCAGTGAGGGAGTGGTTTCTTACTGCTTGTGTCCTTTTCCTCTTTTATCAATGCCTGCCGTGCGCAATATACCAAACCCTCTGCTCAGTTTCCCCTCCTGCTGTGCAGCCACTGCTGATGATACACGCGATCTCTTACACAACTGTGTACTTTCCTCCCGCCAATTTTCATGCCTTTCATCTTTTTTGTTACCAAATTTATCTGCTGCGCAGCTTCTGCTGACGATGTGGAGCTCCTGTCCTCTGTGGGCTGGGAAGTGCTGCTGGATACGGAGCGAGATCACAGCTCCACTTTGGTTCTTGGTGCGTGTGATATTTCATAATTGTAGGCTTTTGCAGCGTCATGAAAATTGCACAGTGCTTCACCGACCAGGGACCCAGCTAAACCTGGTTAGAGGTGCTGCTGATTAGGTGTGCTTTCCCTCTGATGCATCTTTCATTAGAGGTGATAAATTTCTTAACGTTGCTGTGTCCTCTGCAGTTTGCCAAGAATGCTGTATGTTGTCTGTGATCATAATATACAATGATGAGCTGACTCTTTTTATTGTACATGTCATTGTAGGAGATGGGTTGGAGTTCAAGGTGGGAGGCGACGGTGCCATTGCTGGAGCCAAGAAAGCGCTGCCAACTGGAACCACACGCAAGTGAGTGTTTAGTGGAACAAGCCTCTGTTAAAGCATGCTGAAGTATTGAGGACTACAAGCTGTGTTTGCCTCGCTGCCTTGCAAGGGCTTCTCAACTGTGAAAGACTGCTTTACCACGATGACATGGCACTGCATGATTGCGTTTTGGCGGTGAGACTTTCACGAGGCTGAAGCGTTCTTGTGGCATGTCAGCCCTAAAAAGGTAAGGTGGAATTTATAGCCTTCCATACCCTGCGCAGTCTATCCGTGCACCACAAGTGCTTACGCCTGCTCGCATCTGCGGTAACATTTGCTCGGACCCATTTCTTTGCATAATCTAACTCCAAGTACAGTGCTGCACGTGTGACCAGGAACTACACAGCCCTGCCTGTTGTAAATTGGATATTATGTTCCAAGCTAGTCTAGCAGTGCACAGAGATGCGCCCTTGGGTTGTACTCAATCACAGTCAATGCTCCATTGCGCCATGTTCGTGGCCGTACGTGTAAGCCTTTTTGTACACCTGTGTGTATGTGTGTGTTCAGGACGTACAAGGGCTACGAGGAGGTGTGTGTGCCTGCCCCACCCTGTGCCCCCCCTCCAGGGCCGGATGAGCTGGTTAAAATCAGCGAGCTGGATGACTGGGTCCAGGTACGCACTGCTTTTTCAATGCTCTCGTTGTTGTCTTGCGCAATTGCGGCATGAACTCCAGCTCATGAAATGTAGCAGCTGCGTTTACGACTTGGTATTTTAGCACTCCCTCGGTTCCAGAATTGATTCGTGGTCCCTCGTCTCTCTCCTCCCTTCTTTTGTTGCTCAGCTTTTGTTGCTCTCTCCTTCTCCATCACGTCTCATATCTCATATCCATTCTTCTATGTCTGTCTTGCTGAAGAAGTCAATTCACCATCACTATACTGCCACATATGTATGATTGTCCAGTCTTCACCTACCAATGACTTGGCGCTGTACCTCCACACACGCTGCATCCCTGGAGCTGTGAATATCAATGAATAGCTCCCTTCCCTACTTGCAGCTCTGCTTCCAAGGCTACAAAACATTGAACCGTATCCAGAGCCGCATTTTCCAGACCGCCTTCACAAGTAATGAGAACATGCTTGTGTGCGCACCCACAGGTAAAAATGACTCTATGTGCCTGGTTAGTTTCGAGTATAACGTGTCTTTGTACTGGCTCAGTGCAGAGCGTGAATTGCCTCCAAAAATACTGCCTGTGGAATGGAAGCACGCAAGGCGGGACCCTTTACTAGACAGCCAATGTTGGCCCTCCCCCTGCTTACATGTGCACGTCTGTGCTGCTTGTGCATTTTGCGCACATACCTCTTCCTCCTTCTCTTGCGTGGTTGCCACGCGCTCACACACACACACACAAACACACACACACACACACACACACACAAACACAGACACAAACACACAAACACAAACACACACACGTACACACATGCATGTTGGAGTTCCAACACTTCAAGTACGCCCCTCCTGCTCCTTGTCCTGCAGGCGCCGGAAAGACCAACATCGCTATGATCAGTGTCCTTCGAGAAGTGGGGCAGAACATGCGCTATGGGGTGATCCAGAAAGCAGACTTCAAGATCGTGTACGTTGCGCCCATGAAGGCTTTGGCAGCAGAGGTCGTGGCCAACTTCTCTGCCAGGCTCAAGCCATTAGGTGCGCCTTATTAGCTTGTATGAGAAATTATGAAGTGGAACCCGCCCAGTATCTTTACCTTACCTCAGACTGTGATGCTCTGCTCTCACATCTGTACAATGCATTGTTGAAGTTGTTACTGAGCTGACAAGTCCCCTTGAACAACGATTTCCCCAGCACCTACTTGCTGAGCGATGGAAGGCTGCACTGTCGCTTATGATGAACTGTATAGAATCCTGGCTACCATGGTATGCTTCTAAAATCCATGTTGTTACTCCCTAAATTTTACAATCTCGCTCATGATGAATTGTACAGGCCTCCTCGTGCGTGAGCTGACAGGCGACATGCAGCTCACCAAGAAGGAGCTGGCTGAGACCCAAATGATTGTGACGACACCAGAAAAGTGGGACGTCATCACACGCAAGGTAATTGATTGCAAAGGTCTGACTGTTGTGTGGGGGCCTGTTTTAAATGTTTGAACACGCATACCTCTCCCAAAGCTTATGCTGCTGTTATAATAGTCGCTTGTCACAACTGTAACATGTGCATATACAATAGTCTTTTTGTGCGTTTCTATCTTGCACCCTAGGACCCCTCACTCATTGTACACTGTGTATGCACTGACATATGTACATTCTTACAGCCATCCTACACTCTACAAACATACTCAACCCCTACCGCAGGGAGGTGATGTGAGCATTGCTTCCTTAGTGAAGCTGCTGATCATCGACGAGGTGCACCTGCTGAACGATGATCGTGGGCCCGTCATTGAGACGCTCGTGGCACGCACACAGCGGCAGGTGTGGTCTTTTTCTTGTACAACCAACTTTTCACACACATCGCACACACGCGTCAACAAGTGCATGTCCTTGATTGTGCAGTCAGCAACTTTTTGCGTGGGTTAGCCGCACATAAGCCTCACTGTTACTGTTCGGTTGGTCTGGTTGCAGCATGTGCATGTCAGGGGAGCTGTTCTGTCTGTGGATGACAGTTTGACGTTATTGTCACATGAGGGTGATTATTTTGCGCCCAAGCCCCTTGCTGCTCAGCTCATTCGTGTGTGATCCTTAAAAGCACGATCCTTTCTAGCTAAGAAACAGAGGTGTGTGAACTTAGGAGAGCGTGCTTTTACGCGCTTACTGCTGTTTGCATGTTGCCACTATTTTACATTGCTCTCTAAGCCACAGGCTCTTTGCGCCAAATGGTTCGTAACTGTGCCAATTACCTGTCTCATTGCCTGTCTTTAGGTGGAAGCCAGCCAAGCCATGATTCGTGTGGTGGGCCTCAGTGCTACTCTGCCCAACTACCTTGACGTTGGCACCTTCCTGAATGTCAACCCAACCACTGGTGTGTGCGTGATGCGAGGCGCTGAATTGTGGGTGTGCTGCACACATGTGTAAGTTGTGTCTGTGTGTGTAAACGTGTGTGTAAGTTGTGTATACTTTGCAATCTGCTATCGTCATGTGCATAATTCGTGCTTGGACATGGTGTGATAGGATATGATTGGTGTGCATGTATTGTGCTTGAATAGATTTGATAGGAAAGGTGTGCATTCTTTTGCCTAAACGTACCCATTTTTTATGTCTGGACGTGGTGTGATAGGAAAGGTGTGATAGGAAAGGTAAACATATTTTGTTCCTGGACGTGGTGTGATAGGATATCGTGTGCGTAAGCTTTGTGCGCGTTGCACTTGCTATTGCCGTGTGCATATTTTTGTGCTTGGACATGGTGTGATAGGATATGAAAGGTGTGTTCTCTTACAACAGCTGCTACAACCCCTGTCTCTGATGCAGGACTATTCTACTTTGACCAAAGTTTCCGTCCTGTGCCCCTTGCACTAGACTTTGTCGGCGTCACTGTCAACAACTTTGCTGCACGTAACAACTTAATGACGGAGATCTGCTACAACAAGGTTAGTGCCAAAAGCTTACGTGGTTCTTGTGTGATGCATTTAGCCGAAAATGGAACAGGTCGCACAGTGCTGCATTGTGTTTATTTTGTGAGACAGTTGTTTGCTGCCTGGATGATGTGTTGACAGCTGGCAGTCTTTTAAAATGAAAAGCGAGGCTAACTAATCACGGCTCAATATCGACTTGCCTATTGGTTTGGTCTCTCACCAAAACTTAAATATATTGCCTACAATGTCAGCACTTTTATTATTCAGTGCGTGTACCCTCACTGGATTGCACCTTAAGCCCAGCCTTTGCCTGTCACTCACTTAAAATTGCTCATGCCGAAAAACTTACCACCAGGTGGCTGACAGTTTGAAGCGTGGCTACCAAGCAATGGTGTTTGTGCACAGCCGAAAGGATACAGGCAAAACTGCACGCACTCTGGCAGATCTGGCAGGTGTGTTTCTATCAGTGCATTGAGCTGCCATGCCACTACCGCAAGCGTTGGTGTTAAATTGGTCATGATACCGTCCTAATCATTGCTGCATGTTGCGCATTTAAAAATTGCTTTGTGGTCACATGCGCGCAAAGCCTCACCGCCACCTGCTTGCAAAGCCGTGTAGGTTGCAGCCCTGCGCTGTGCCCCTTTAACTCGTGCAATGTGCATGCACGCAGCCAAGAATGGAGACGTCGCCTTATTTGACAACAGGGACCACCCCATGCATGGGTTTGCCATGAAAGATGTCAAAAAGAGCAGGTGGGGAACTGAGGAAGCACTGCTTGCAAGCTGCCGACCAGGAGGCTGAGTGCTGAAACGACTGTTGTTTGCACTGGAACTAAACCCAGTTTTCCAGACTCCTTGTTCTGTACTTGTGTGTTCTACATCTTTTGTCTGCGCATCTACAGGAATCGTGAGGTGACCGAGCTGTTTGATCTAGGGTTTGGCATCCACAATGCGGGCATGCTGCGCTCCGACCGCACCATGACTGAGCGCCTGTTTGCTGATGGGCTTCTGAAGGTATGGCTTGTTTTGATAACAGGCTTCTACATTTCATATGACCAATGACCTGCCCCCTTTCCACGGGTTGTGCGTCCCCAGCGTTTACTCATGCCTAGCTGGTAACTTGACTCATATTTGCCCTTGCATCGACGCTTATACAGAAGAGGAACTTTTTGTCATTCCTGCAAAAGAGGGGTCCTACAGTTCTAGCTACTTAAGTGGCTTTCTTTACCTTTTTATTTACATGGGGGTGGTATCCACATCCTGTGCACTTCAAAAGTGTAATTAATGCTCATGATCCATTCTGTCCTGCACAAACGCTGACGCCTAGGAAGTACAGGCAATTTATTGTGGCGCAATCTAGGTGGGCTTTTCTTTACTGTGAAGTATTTATTCTTGTGCAAACTGGCTCCTGCCTGTGCACACACTCGTCCAGTTCAGAGGCCCCGCCACACTGCTCATGCAGGTCATTGTCTGTACTGCCACTCTGGCGTGGGGTGTGAACTTGCCGGCTCACACTGTAATTATCAAGGGCACTCAGGTGGGTGGGCAGACTTCTGACATTGATATGCGACACGCACAACCAGCTACAAGAAGTCACTTGTTACAGCACATTTGGTCAAATTGTGGAAGTTTGACTCAAAAAGGAAGCCCGTGCCAGGTTCTGTATTGGCGCACCTGTGTGTGTGTGCGTGTGTGTGTGTGTGTGCGTGTGTGTGTGTGTGTGTGTGTGTGTGTGAACGTGTAGAAAGAACACAGTGGCAGTGACACAGTTGCAGTGAGAAACCACTCTTTAGATAAATTCAGGAAAATGGGTCACGTTGGTACCGAGTATTTCAGAAATCCTCACTAAAGTGTACAGTATGCATTTGTGCATTTTCAAAGCGGCTTTAAGCTTACATGCAGCAACAATTTCTTGGCTTATGACGCTTATAACATAGATATTTTTGCATCAGCAACAGTTACAAAATCTTGTAAAAAATCTGCCCTCCTGGATCTCTCAGGTATATGACGCCCAGAAGGGTACGTTTGCGGACCTAGGCATGCTGGATGTGCAGCAGATATTTGGACGTGCAGGTCGCCCGCAGGTATGTTGTAAGCTCAAGACGCAGATACACATCCTATTGGTGTACATTGACACCAGCTTGTCTGCAAATAATTGAACTACCAGAGGCCTGAATTCTGCTAATTGCTCGATTCCTTTGTTTGTGTACTTAACGGTGCGTTTACAATAGGGTGATGAATGATTATCAATCAGTTAATCGCGTTCTGCGTTTGCAAAGGGTGATTAATTACCATGATATATTGATAAAAGGTGATTACTTTTGAATTAATTTTAATACGGGGGGGTGGTGATAAAGGATTACTTCATTCGTGATTTGATTCCTGGGTGGCAGTCAAATGTTCAAAGTGGTTAAATAAAGGCTGGGAAAGCTCCAGTTGAAGGGAAAAAGGCTGGAGAAATTTCCAGTAGGTCAATCAAAGGCTCCGGGTACTCAGTCAAAGGTTGGAAGGATGTTGCCAGCGCTCTTTAGTGCATGCAAGCGCAATGCAAGCATTTCTAGGGTTCCCAGCTATAACCTGCTTCAGGCTGCAACCTAATTCTGCTGGGTTTATTGCGTCCATTGTTAACGCAAGGTGATTGATTCAGGGGTGATACACTCAAACGCAGTTAATTCAAGGGATTGATTCTGAATTAATTACAACATTAATCACCCTATTGTAAACGCACCGTAAAAGAGGAGGTGATGTATCATTGTCCATCTGCCATTCGGCCCTATCTACAGGCCTGTGTGCTAGTACTCAATTCTTGCATTTTTCAAACAATAGTGCAAGTCTACACTGGGAAACACCTGCGTGCATTAAGGAAAGGCTCTCAACTAGTGCTCATGCTAGCCAGAGCCCCACTGGAAATCAGAGAAAGAGAATCAACAGAGACTAATGAGGATCTGGCGGGTTGTCAGCCATGCAATCCGGCCTGCGCCAAGCCATCCTGAAGCCAGCCGCTCTACCAGTAACCCAAAAATTATTCACCCCTTAAACCCAGGCTAGACAACTGCAAAAGGACTTTACACCATCAGAATAATAGCCCGTAACCTACCCTCTGTCCATAATACAGTTGGTCTTGAACCGCTCTCTGTAGCTGCCACTCGTGTTTGTTCCCTTCCATGAAATAATGCCAACAAACTGAATCCATGCAAAAATACCTATTAATCCACTGAAAGGGTTACTGCCTAACCGTTCTCTGTAGCCACCACTCATTTGTTTTCTTCTATGCAATGATACCGAACTACTGGTTTGTGTGTGCAGTTTGACACCAGCGGAGAGGCAGTGATCATCACAGCACACGCTAAGCTCGCCCACTACCTGGGTATGCTTACATCGCAGCTACCCATTGAATCACAGGTGCGTGCCTGTGTGCTGGCATACGTGTGTGTGCGTTACCTGGGTATGCTTACATCGCAGCTACCAATTCAAGCACAGGTACGTGTGCGTGTGTGTGCATGTGTGTGCACGTGTGTGTGGGCTGTATGTACATTCACCTCACCCAGTACGTGTACGCTCTTCTGTTGGGAGTACTTCCATACATCAGGATGTTTTCCTGCGTGTTGCGAATGGTAAAGGAATTGGCAAGCACACGTGCTGATATCAGAGTGCACGCTTCTGACACTGATAAATGTGAACTACGTAATGAGCATGTGTACGCATGTTTTTGTATCTTTTTGTGTAATGATGCCAGCTCACCATTCTTGATGTGTGCCCGCAGTTCAAGTCGATGCTGGTGGATAACCTTAATGCAGAGATTGTGCTGGGCACAGTCTCCAACGTGCGAGAGGCATCCCTGTGGCTCAGCTACACGTGAGTGTTTGTGATGGAAGGAATCATGGCATCAAACTAAGTATTAGTTGACGTGTACACATTTGTTTTGCCAGGTACATCCCTGCGACTCAGCTTGCGTGAGTGTTTGTGGTGGAGGGCTTCACGGCATTCAATGATTTGTGTGTAAGAAAAGACACGTTTGCTTCAAGCACTGTGTTGAACCTTATTCTCACGCCAAATGCGCTTCTTAGGTACCTCCATACACGCATGTCCAAGAATCCTCTGTCCTACGGCATCACCTACCAGGTGTGTTTCTTGTACCACACAGTGTGTTTTTTATGCCACAAAGTTTGTTTCTTGTGCCGCAAAGTGTGTTGCTTATGCCTACCAGGTGTGTTTCTTGTGCCACAAAGAACGCGCAGAAAGTGCTGGTTGTGCCTTTTTAAGTTATGCAAGCACCACGTGCTGTATTTGTCGGCAATGTCTCAGTCATCAGCTCCTTTTACTGCAATGAATCTCATGTACTTCATCACCGCAAAATATGCCAGTGGGTAGTTCAGACCTGTTAGTTATGTGATTGTTCTGTGTGTTTTTTGTGCAGGAATTGGCCACTGACCCCTCTCTACAGTCTCATAAGCGTACTCTCATCGTAGAGGCTGCCAAGCAGCTCAAGGCTGCCCAGGTGTGTAGGTTGCCCTGATGGAAACGTCTGTTCCGGCCTTTGCGCAAATCTCTACTAGAATGTATGTAGGCCCTCATGTAAAGCATCTGTTATGGCTTGTGTGCCACACTCACCAGGGTGTATTAGGTTTTTATGCTTAAATATCTATTCTAGCTCATGTATCACACTCACCAGGGTGTAAGAGGTCTGTATGCCACAATGTCTATTCTGGCTCGGTGCCACACCCACCAGGGTGTATTATATTTTCATGCGATCTGTTCTGGCTCGTGTGCCACACTCACCAGGGTGCCAGGGGCACAGAGGAAACCGCGCACGCAGTGCCCTGTGCTGTCTCCGCTGTCTCTTTTGTGTGCTAAAGGCATGATGAATTCTTGGGACCTTGACGTTGTCTTCGATGAGGCTGTTGCAGAGGCCGCTGCAATGTGTAAAGAAAGGATGTTCACAGCTTTCCCACCCTTGCGGCACTTTGCCACACCCGATTGCTGTTTGCCCACATGCTGTGTGCACAAAATATAAAGAAGCACATATTGGCCGGCGCTCGATTGCAGTCAAGGCTTGCGCTTCTTCACAGTGCTCGCTTCAATCACACTCTCCCGCAGATGGCTGTGTTTGACGAGCGTAGCGGCAATCTGTACGTCACAGAACTTGGCCGTGTAGCATCCCACTATTACATCAGGTGTGAAAACAAACTGTAACGTCAACTGCACTACACTGCACATAACTTGTACCGGAGCCTTCAGCCTCCTGGCGTTTTGCCTACTTGACTGCAGTCTGGACATTTTAAACCTGTCAGCTTTTGGCAGAGAGTTGCGCGCAAATGTACCCTTAGAGTTTCTGTCATGCGTTATGAGCAAAGGTAACCAAAAACCAATCCTTTATCTGCAGGCACCAGAGCATGGTAACCTTCAACACACTGCTCAAGCCCCACATGACTGAGGCTGAGGTCCTGAGCATGGTGGCTCAGAGCTCAGAGTTTGAATCTATGATGGTCCGAGAGGTGCGGGGGTGCTGTCTGAACTTTGAACTCGAAGAAGAAACGATGCAGATAGTGTAGCGCCTCCCCGCATTAATCAAGTCTTGTACATTACCGTCATACCACATCCCCTAATGAAACTTGGTAATTAAAACACAGCACTCCCCCCCCCGGGAGTACTTAAAGAGCAATCACTCCCTTGATATCTTTAGGGCCTCTTTTGGCAAATTGTAGGAGCCCATTCATGCACCCAGCCAATCATGTGCTGTTGCAGGCCTGGCCTTCCCAATTCATGCACTGGACATCACCAAAGAGTGGCATGTATCAGTTCAGAATGCTTCATCAACCGTTCCTTTCAAAATTGAATGTCCAATGTCGTTTGGGGGCAATTCGATCACAGCCACCCTAATCTCTAATTGGGGGCAGCTAATGAGTGCTTAGCACTGATTTTGCTACGTCAAATGACAAGACATTACTTGCCTGAAATGCAAATGTGGGTCCCATTTTCTCATGTTTCAAGGTATGCACAAACACTTTGCTCCTTGCAGGAGGAAATGCCGGAGGTGGAGAAGCTCAGCAGGGAAGCTTGCCCGTTTGATGTGAGTGATTTGCATTGTCTACTACTATAGACTACCATTGGAAAGTGCTTGTTTTGGGGCCTTGGAGGCTTTCTGGAGCTCAGAACCGTTCACTGCTGATCGTTTGCATGTAGTACAGTGCTATCTCAGAGAGAGAGAGAGAGAGAGAGAGAGAGAGAGAGAGAGAGAGAGAGAGAGAGAGAGAGAGAGAGAGAGAGAGAGAGAGAGTCCCTCTGTCCTGATCACACTCAGGTCAAGGGAGGCATTGAGAACAAGCACGGCAAAGCAAACATCCTCCTTCAGGTATGTGTAACTACGGGTATGTGTAAATACGGGGTGAGCAGGAAACGAAATTGCAAGGTAAACCTTGTTTTCATCAATCATCAATAGTATTAAGGAGAAGGAGCCCATTGGTGCCATGCCTCTTTTCTTTGCTGCTCAATATGCAAAGTTGTCTATTTTCTTGTTCACACATACTTCATGACAACCGATTGTTTAGAACTAGCTCAGCAGCACCGAGTTTCCTCGTTTTTCCGCGCAAATCTACTCGCTCCCCCCCCTTTTCTCGTTCCCTCCTCCTCTTCCTCTCCTCCTCCACCTCTCCTGCTGTGCTTAAGGAATATGACACATTTATTTCTCAGCACATCAAAGCATATCACTGTCCTGGTTAAATTCTTGTTGTCTGTCCGTCCTTTGCTCCCATCCAGGCGTCTGTCAGCCGTGCGCGTGTTGAGTCTTTCAGTCTGGTTGCGGACATGATGTACATGGTCACCAATGCCCCTCGAATCCTGCGGGCTGTGTTTGAGATTGCTCTCAGGTGCGTCTCCTGTCTTGGAAGCTCTTTAAATTATACTTGATTTCCTAGTATCGAAATTGAATTTTGGTATTTGTTGTGACCTGGCATGGAATTAGTGGAATGGACTTGACAGGCTTGCACGTGATTGGAATTCATGCATTAAAGCTGCTGTGATTATCATGGATTTGTATTTCTTCTACAGATCTGCTCACTCTGTGCCCTTCCCATTCTTGGGGTGTTCGCTGCTGCCTTTGCACCTGCAGACGTAAATGGAGCAGCCTGGCTGAGACCTGCCTGACATTATGCAAGTGCATGGAGCATAAGCTGTGGCCGGATGCCCACCCGCTGCGCCAATTTGAGCACACTCTAAGCCCAGAGGTAAGCAAAGAAATAGGCTGGACTTTTGTTGCTGTAACTACTCAACTATTTTCTTTGCAGTACTACTCTTACTTTATCCTGGTAAGGAATAATGCACAGCGGTATTGAAATGAGCATCTGGCTGCAACTTTAAGGCTGAGAGTAACACATATAGGGAGAGAGAGACACAGAGAGAGAGAGAGAGAGAGAGAGAGAGAGAGAGAGAGAGAGAGAGAGAGAGAGAGAGAGAGAGAGAGAGAGAGAGCGAGGAATATTTCACTTTTCAATGATAGCTTTGCATACTTTCACATTTTACATGTTATAATCTTTGCGTGCTCTCATGCATTGCATGCTCTCACCTCTTTGCCTTTGTTTTTCTATTGCTCAGCTGCTGTGGAAGCTTGAAGAGCGTGGCCTGGGGCTGATGGAGCTGCAAGATATGAGCCCGTCTGATATAGGAGCTGCTGTCAGGCACCCTGCCGCAGGTATGCAACTTATTTCTGGGCACACTATTCAGGCTTTGTTATGGGGGTAGCAGGCAACGAAGCTGTACAGACTATGGACCCTCAACATGGGATTTGACGGCGAGGCACCCCGGAAGTGACCTGCAGCCATAAGGCTGTGATGTGATTTCATACACGGTGCAGGAGGCGTCAGAACGCACAACTTTTGGACGTCACGTGTGAATCTCGATACAAATTTTATGTTCAACGTCGAGAGCTTTTGATTGGTACGTATATGGGTCCAATCGGAGGGGGGGGGAGATGGGG
>Ga0307942_1000922_pt1:10000-22374 | contig 22374 bp, 15 predicted proteins | sample OrgLakmetagen175_FD_201846 | JGI IMG/M metagenome (GOLD analysis project Ga0307942, IMG submission 201846) | Saline water microbial communities from Organic Lake, Antarctica - #175 | ecosystem: Environmental > Aquatic > Non-marine Saline and Alkaline > Saline | place: Antarctica... | reverse complement strand
CACACGAAAACGGGGGGGAGACGCACAGAGTTGCAGTTGTTGAGACAAGAGCGGCAAGCATAGAAGCACGGCAAAGAGAGGCTAACACGGCCGAAGAACCCTGTTGACGGGCGGCTACTAACGGCTAGGATCCCCTCACCACCTAAAACGCCCCACACAAGCTACTAAGTCTGCCAATAATGCAAGAAGAGCTCCCCGTGGTAACCTAGAAGATGGCGCTGCCAATCCATACATTGGTTTTATGGCTATTAAACCAAGAGACACACAACCAAACAAACACGACATACATTTATCGAAATCAATACTGTTTAGACACTTCCCCTACTCAACAAGCAGAAAAGGCACAAGAACAACATAAGCTGCTAATGCCTCGCTTATTTGGACGCCGTAAAACCCTTCACACCATCCTGCTAGGAGCAACAGGCACCATCTACAGCGGCCGCACAAGGAACCCACTCCACATCCTCGGAGCTACTGGTCCACATGTAATCAGATCCGCAACAAAAATCATACAGATGAAAAACACAAAAAGAAAAAACTACACAAGCAGTGAAATTATTCCCCACATTAAACAAGGAAAAGGAGCCACTTTGGTACCGAGTACCGATATTAATTACAACCCCCACAAATATGTGAGCAAACTCCTGGTTTCTTGCAGGCAGGCAGGGAGTTCTCTAGCCCGCTGTCTACGCTTCATTTGCATTTTCTGAAGGGCACGTTAGTTAGGTGTGAAGCAGTCTACCACTAATTGGGCTGTACTCCGAGAATGTGGACATGAACCGTTGCAATTCTACTGGTTTCGGTCAGCTGTCAAGCTTTTCAATAGTATGCTTAATATCAATAGTGACACTTTGCGGAGGGTAGCCCAGGCTGATCTCAATTTACAGCCTCGTTAAAGTGCCTGCTGGACAGCTCAGTTGCTGAGCGCTTTTCAGGGACTGCGTGGGTGTGAGTTGTATGTTCGAGCTGTTCAAACTTGGCATGCTACTACCATGCAAGAGTTTACTGCAGATTTAAAGCATAGGATGAGAGGTGTTTGGAGAGACGCTGAGTTGGTGGACCCCAACACGCACAACAACAAACTGGCCACCTATCATTCTTGGTTTGCCATCCCTTTTTCTAGAAATGAGCGTATGCCGATTAATGTACCACGGTAGCTATCTCCATCTTGATCTGTCCAAATATGTTATGCACAATATAAGTAGATTTTGCTTGCGTGCGCGTACCTTGAAAGTTGAGGCAGCAGCGTGGCTTGCAGATGGTTCTTGCGTATGTGACCAATGTCCTGGTGAAGATGAATATGTTCAGAACGAGGTGCATGCTATTTTATTTTGCCAAGACCATTGAGTTTGTGAGCTGAGGAAACATTTTTCCTTTCTGTTTACGCCTTTTTTTGAGAGCTTTTCAGCAGCCCAACCCTTTTTGCTGTAACTGGTCAACAACCAACTTGTTCATGATTTCCTTTCTCAGCAGAACAATATACTTTTTTTCTTTCTGAGCTTATGGATTTATTTGTGGCTGGCCGAGACCAGTCAGCAGCCGATCAGCCAAACAACCTGGCTGAAGGTCACCCCCCATTGTAACCATTGTAACCATTGAGCAAACTCCTGGTGGTGTGCAGGCTCCTGCCCCCCACTGAAAAATTCCTCTTTTAAACTCCAGGTGGGATGTTGTGTGTCCCTGCATCCATTGGATGGTGCAGAACACAAAACAACATCTTTTCTTAATCCATGCAAGGGAATATTCTCGCTTGCATAATTGAGATCGGGAACAGACTCATCCAGCCAGAATGAGGAAGGACAGCACTCCTGGCAGCAGCGTAGTCAGGAATCAACGGAGCGAAAACAGCAGCAGCAGCAGCAGCAGCAGCCAAAGGGGGATATGCCGGTGTGGGTGGAGTCAGCGGGTGGATGGGTAGGACTCATGTTAGAGTGTTAGGATACCAGCTTCCGTCTACACGGCATGTAGGGCACCCCACATAAAGAGCAAGCAGGAAGTCAGGACCCGTTGGCACTGCATGGCTTCACTAAGTTTGGTGGGCCGGAGAAGGGTGGATTTGGTGGTTATAAGCCCCTTGTTAATAGCTGATTGTGTGCTCATAACCAAAGCAACACGGAATTGAACAAACTGACTGAGCAAAAACAAACAAAAAAGTACAGTTGAATCATGATATCCTCTTGCATAGCTACTCCATTCTCTTCACATTTGCACATCATCTTGTTTTAATCTTCAAGTTTTCGTAATTATACCGGTATGAAAGAAAAAGAAGAAAGAATAACTACGCAGGCAGTGAAAACCACTCCCCACATTGATTAAGGAAAAGTTAGCCACTTTGGTACCGAGTACCGTAAAACTCCTTTACCAGCAGACAAAAAAGGCCCAGTCAGTCAGAGAGGTTTTATGCTTGGCAGCGATGGTGATTTGCTATGACAGCTGTCACGCCCAATTGTTAGCAGTGACGATTTGTGTGATTTGGATAGTTGATTTTTCAGTTGAGGTTGTTTTCTATGCCTAGTCTCGTTCAATAAGCCGGGGAAGCCAGTTATTGAAGATTATAGCATTTTCTGGTTTTGATATTGCGGTTAGCCCAGTAAACTACCAGATAGAGAGGGCTAACTGAGGCCCAAAATGGGCAAGTTTTTATATGCTCTTTGGCTTATACGCCCCCAAATTGGCAAGCTTCAAATTTTACATAATACAATCCTGTCCATAGGTGTAAAATTTGGAGCTTGCCAAATTGGGGGGCGTGTGCTTAATTTGCTGTGACGTGAACCCCACTTTTTGCCACAAATTCTTCATACCAGATCACCCACCAGCATAACAACCTGGAATATTTTCATGGTATATAATTCTTATTAGAAAAAATATCATTGCAACAAAAATGAAAGGAAACGGCTGAGTGGTTGGCTTTCAAAATTTTATGAGGATTTGAGCCATTTTCCCATGGAAATCACCACATTAGGGTTTACATGCGCAGCCTAGCAATCGCGCGTTTTGACTGACGGCTTTACTTGTAAACTCTGTTAACCCTAAGCTCATGGATTTGTTTGTGGCTGGCCGAGACCATTCAGCAGCCGATCAACCTGCCTGGCTGAAAGCCAACCCCTATTATTACCATTTTCTTTTTAGCCAAGTACTACTAGTAGCAGGGTGTTTAAACGAAAACAGGCTGGACGGCATCAGCTACGCAGTGATCAGCTGGAATAATTTTTTATATAAGTAGCAATACGAATATGCAAATATGCTTTTTCTTTTGCTTGGGTCTATATGAGATGGCTCGTGCAAACTAATGAGCCCCAACGCCCTTTAAGTGCGAAATTTCTTGGGTTTGCTAAATTCCTCAGTTCCCCCTGACACAGCTTTCCGCTTCTCTGATAGAGCCTTGATGGCCTGGTCATCGTAGTTGGTGGTGTCTTCGTCAAGTAGGTGCGTCCATTTGGTGCGGCCAGACCGCCCAAAGTTGCGCACCTGTGCGATTGCGGCATAGCAGGTAACAAGTTTGAGGCTACTTAAAGTGTGCTATATGACGTAAACACACTGAAGGTGGGAAACGTACTGAACTAGAAGCAACGTGCATTGGCATGGTCAAGGGAAAGGGCTGTACATGGATACATAAAGCCTTGAGCGTTTAGGAACCACATGAGTGGGATTGCAAGAAACCTCCCAACACTTCTTTTTTGGTTGCTTTATCCTCAATCAAGGTTACAGAGCATTTAAACATCGGGCCTCAATTGTGTGCAGGATGTTCTTTTTGTAGATGTGCTTCAATCGTGTGCAGGATGTCTCGTTTGTAGAAGTGCTTCAATCGTGTGCAGAATGACATTTTTGTAAATGTGCTTCAATTGTGTGCAGGATGTCTGTGTAGATATCTGCACCGCTGGTCATTTTAAAGCCCAGCCTGCGGCCCGTACACCACCTTTTCCTTAATTAATGTGCGGAGTGAATGGTTTTTCACTGCCTGCGTAGTTTCTTCTTCTTCTTCTCTCGTACATCACCTATTCGTCACTTTTCTACGGTGAAGTATGTGTTAAGGTGCCCGGTGCCTAAGAGGCTCCTTTTCCTCTGTTGATGCGGGGGTTTGGATTCACTGCCTGCGTAGCTCTTCCATTATCTGTCTGCCTGCCTGCCTCATGTTTGATCCATCATCACTAAAATCTCATGCCTTCTTCTGCTTTCAGCCCATCCGGCAACAGCTTAGCTTGTGGTAAACCTCGGTGTTTACTGCTTTCCCCTGTGTCTCCCTGCCTTCAATGTCGTCTAGTTCCTGAAGCCCACGATTTTCATCTGGTTGAAGAAGGAAGTGGAAACACCCGCACTGGCAGCGGCCATACAGCTGACAAAATTGAGGAATAAAGCTGCCGAGTGCCAGCACTAATAGTTTTTTTGTGGAGGGAGGAGGATCTGATGGGGAGGATCTGGGGGGAGAAGTTAGGTTATTCTTGGGGTCCAACGACAACAGCCTCCGGGCTTTAAGCCTCACCTGCATAACCTTGGGCAGGATTTCTTTGTTGAACTTGTCCTCGCCGGTGGGTGCGCTGTAGTCACGGTCAAAAATGGCGTCCTTGCCGGTCGTACCCCTCGGGTCATCGTCACTCTCCTGCAATGTGCATGAAACGTGCAGCATGCAGGGAAGCATGTGGTGGAGCTTGTGAGCGTCTCACGTGTATACTACCATTTGTGCGGTCGGCACCACTCCCCTGCAGTGCGTGCTGTGTGCAGCATGCAGTGAAGCGAGGAAAAGTCGTGTGAGCGTTATTCACAGATACCTTGCTTGCATGCTCGACAAAGATCACACATGCTGCATGCATACCCCCGCCTGTCAACTGCCAGGATAGAAATGCTGGTCTTATATGTCATTCAGTAGCTCTCAAGCCAGGGAGTAGTGGAGCTACCTGGAGGACTTCACCTTTGTACCAGTACTTCTTCTAGTCAGGAAGCTCTGGACCAGTACTTCTTCTAGTCAGGAAGCTCTGGACTTCACCTTTGTACCAGTACTTGTTCTAGTCAGGAAGCTCTGGACTTCACCTTTGTACTAGTACTTCGTTTAGTCAAGAAGCTCTGGACCTACCTGGAAGAATGACTGGAAACCTTGTGCCAGTCCTTCTGAAGGTACAACTACCAAGCCAAAAGCTCTGGACCTACCTGGAAGAAAGCACCCTTGTGCCAGTATTTCTGAAGGTAGGACCACTTCTCCTTGTTCTTGGGCTTCTCAACCTGCATGCGACAGGACAGCAGAAACCTTAAAGGAAAGGCAAATGTATTTTAGGGGAAGTGGAGAGACGTTGATCAGGTTGTGATCAGGGCTGAAGGGGTCAGTCCTATATAAAATAGGCAACGGGCAGCGGCATCTAGGGTGAGGCAGTGTGGATGTTCCAGGTGCTCCTTATTGTATCCATTGGAAACATCAATGTACCACCTACATAAAAAAACATAAACTACGCAGGCAGTGACAAACTACTCCCCACAATAATAACTGAGTATGGTGCGTCAATATTAATATCACCACCCATGATCAACGTTTTCTGGGGGTGGCGGTGATACGTATTTCAAGTCATCTATCAAATCTTGCAGGGGTTTTACAGGATTTTGGGGGTGGTGGTGATCAAATCATTCTCGTAGAAACTTTTTCGGGGAGGTGTTGGTGAGTACATGTACGTATGGCACGTCAAAGCGATAGGCTGCGCTTGACAGGGGTTCGCTGCAGCCATACAATTGTACGGCGTGGTCACAGTGATACTGACAGGAAGCATCTCTGTATGTATGCATCTACGTGGCTATCCACAGATCGATGCTTACAGCGGCTCTGACCATCCCTACAATCCTAAACATCACTCAAACCTCTCAGAAACCCTACACATAACTCACACCTCCAAAAAGATATGCAAGCTCCTCCTTCTAAGTTTCACCCCTCCCTCATACTTGCGCAGCGGCACCTTTACACAATGGTGACACAGAGAGCTCTCTGCACACCTCTTAAGTGAGAAATCAAATTTCCATCGTGCCTGAATATGATTTATGAAGAGCCTCATCTGTTCGAAACGTGCCTAGGCACGATCCTCAACTGCTCTGATTATGTGACACCCCATTAAAATAGAGCTTGTGCTTGCTTTGTTGTACCGTCCTCTTCTTCTGTGCTGGCACGCACATCATACTTTGATCCTCCTGCAGCACCCCGTGCCTCTACCTTTACGCCATTCCACCACAATTTACGCCATTCCACTACAATTTACGCCATTTCACTACCGCCACACGTTTCCACTGAGCCACGTGAAGCACACGACGAAATTGAAACCCACGGGACACATTGCACAGAGCCACCACACGGTATTCAAGATAATTGTGCCACCTCACTCATGCTGTGGGTGATCAATCAAAACATGCACGCACCCACACGCTAACACATGGACACATAACACACATACACACAAACACACACACTAGCGCACACACACATACACACACACACTCGCGCACCCACACGCCAACACATGGACACAAAACATACATACAGCACGCAAGCACATACGCTCGCGCACCTTAGGGTTTGCCCTCTCCCACTCTCGGCGCTCTTCCTCTGTCATATTTTTCAGCCGCTCCCGCTCTTGTGCCTCAGCCACCTAAGCCACAAGGGTGCCATATTCATGCAGAATGAGTTTGCCATGCACTTGTCATGCTCAACTAAGTTCAGGATGTGAGCAATAACTCAAAGTCACATGATTGTATGTAAGGCTGTTAGTGCATGACAGGGGGGAGCGTGAAGTGTAGGGGTGTAGGCATCACGTCAAGCATCAGAATTATGTCATGATGGCTTACATTAAACATCATGTCAAGCATCAGAGGTATGCCATGAGGATTACACTAAACATCATGTCAAGCTTCTGAGGTGTGTCAAGGGTGTGTCCTGTTAGGCACATCGTGAAGATGCCCCAAGTTGGCCATGAACTATACAGAAAAATGACACAGGTGTGTACGCGTGTAAGTGTGGCTATGTGTGAGAGTCCAACACCCACACCCGCACCTGCACTTGCACTCACATCCGCACCTGCACCCACACTCACATCTACACCCACACCCACACCCGCACCTGCACCCACACCCGCACCTGCACCCGCACCCGCACCCGCACCCGCAGCCACACCCACACCCACACCCACACCCACACCCACACCCACACCCACACCCACACCCACACCCACACCCGCACCCACACCCACACCCACACCCACCTGTTTCTCACGCTCCTCACGATCTCGTCCAATGCGCGACAGCTCCCTCACTTTCCACGTTTCAAAAGCCTCCACCTTTGTTGCGTGTAAGAGCATGGGAGGCAGGGCCAGAGGTGTATGTGTGTGTACATGTGTGTGTGCGTCAATTATTTGGGGTGCTGCATCTGGTGGTGCCCTCCTTCAGGTTTTCTGCATGGTTTCTCGCAGCTGCTTACAAAGAGGAAAGATAATTTGTAACGTACAGCTACCACAAACATATATCCACGCTTAATGCCAGCAACAGGATTCAGCACAAGTAGGGGGTAGGGTTCAGGGTTTGGGGTTTAGGGTTTAGGGTCAGGTGAACGAGTTACAACTGGTAATTTGCAACATATACAAAAAAGCTAGAAGGTCAGGTTCATGGATTTCCTGCGCAGGTATCCGTGGAGTTGTGCACAAAGCGGTTTGGAAGACGCGTGGCTTCTTTGACCATGTGTACTGATCATACCCCTATGGCCATTTATCCCTTACATAGTAAACCTAGTCATCCCTGCCACAAACACCCACACACAGGCACACACACACACAGACACACACACACACACACAAGGTCAGCGCTTCCTCCAAAGAACACAACGAACGCCCCACCTGGTCATCCTCGTCTTCCGTGTTCACGTCCTCAATCTCTCCCCCGTTCAAGCGAGACTCCTCAGGAACTGCAGGGTAGACAGAGTTCAGAGAGTCGGGGCCGGGGTGACATGATGATGATGATGATGATGATGATTATGATGATGATGATGATGATGATGAACAAAACATAAAAGCTGCAGCTAGGGTTACCGCGTAAGTATGTGTGTGAGTGGCCACGTGCATGGTGCACTGTGCGCAATGGTTTGCTTAAAAGGAGAATTATGTTCAGGATAAGAACACGACTACGTGCAGGGTGCCTGTTGAAAATGAATTGCTTGAAAGGAAATTAGGGTAAGGACATGACTTTGTGCAAGGGTGAGCGTACGCAATGAAGTGCTTAATTGGAGAGCCATAGCCAGGGCAGCAATATAACTACGTACATGGGTGGCAAGGGTTGGCTCACTCCCCAGCCCACAAGCACCATCACTGACGCCCTTACAACTCTCACCTTGCCTCGCCGCCTGTGCTTCAGCTGCGATGTGCTCGGCCACAATCTGCCGGGTCTCGGCCTATGCATAAACAAGTCAGATTATGGTGTGAGTGTGGTGTGTGTGTGTGTGTGTGTGTGTGAGCATGTGTGTTTCTGTATCTGAGGGTGGTGGTCGTGGGGGGAGAAGGGCGAGTGTCTGGTAGATGTATGCAACTTGCTGCAGTTTAGGATTGAATGTTGAAATTTTAAAGCACACGCATGCACACAAGCACAAGCACAAGCACAAATGTGTACACACACGTTCACACAAGTGCGCACACTGCTGCAGCCATCAGTGGATTTTGATACACCTGGCTGCTGGTGCTGCTGCTTGCCATTACTCCTGACTGCTTGCCATTATATTTGGCTGCTTGCCATTATACCTGGCTGCTTGCCGTTATTCCTGGCTGCTGGCGCTGCTGCTTGCCATGCACTGAATGCCGGGTCTGGTAACGTGTGCCTCCTTTGTAATGACATGCACCATTTTGTTTTTGCAACAACGTGCACGTCAACTACTTGCATCCCTTTCTTGCTGCGTGCGACTTACCTGTGTACCCTAATATTCCCACTGTCAACCCCACTTCCCACAGCGTGCCCACCTAAACTGCCTCCTCCCTTCTTGTACTCTGCGCCACGTCTTTGTGGCCTTTCTTACACTCTGTGCCACCCCTCTGCGCTTCCTTCACCTCCCTATCCATAATCTGTGCCGCCCCTCTGCATTTACTCCACCTTTCTTAAACTTTATGCCGCGCCTCTGCGCCTCCTTTCCTATACTCTGCGCCACGCTTACCTTGCGCTCCTCTTTCCTCTGCTTCTCCCTCAATTCTGCCTCCTCCTCTTCCTTTTCTAAGCGCTCCCGCTCCGCGATGGTCTGCGGGGAGGCAATTGTTACGACAGGCAGCGCTTACACACATAACAGAGAATGTGAGTGTTGCATCTGGCAGCGTTTGCACAGAACAGAAGGGGTGATATTGAGAAACACGCTTAGATAAAATCTGTATTTTTTATCACAGAGCACACACATAATAGCATGGGCATCACCGTATGAGGGGACTTGGCAAAATAGAGAGACAGTACTTATGCAGATATGCATCAGAAGCACAAAAATCGACACACGTTGTGTGAGGGCATTTAAAGAAATGATTAAAAGGCACCACACGAAAGGTTCGCATATGCGCGTGAGGAAACACGTGAGAACTGGCACCAAATCTACAGCTGTACAAAGGGGCTTCATAAACTACTGAATTGGCAACAGGTAAAGGTAGACAATAAGTAGATATTGGCCAAAACCCTGTATATATAACGTATACAATATGCGCGTGAGGAAACACGTGAGAACTGGCACCAAATCTACAGCTGTACAAGGGGGCTTGACAAACTAATGAATTGGCAACAGGTAAAGGTAGACAATAAGTAGGGTTTGGCCAAAACCCTGTATATACAACGTATTCAACCGTATATTTGGTGATTTCTCTGCCAGAAATACCATACATATCCAGAGGTGGTCGACGGAGGACTGAAAAGGGGGTGTTTTTGAAATGTTCCCAGAGTATGCGCACCCCAGCTGGCAGTTTTTAAGCTCAGTACCCAGAGGTGCTTTGAACACCCAAGCTTGAAAGCTGCCAATAGGGGTGCACGTGTCTAATTGCCCGCGGCGTGAACCCAACATTTCACCACCAATCTGTCGTGCAAGATCTCACCACCAACTGACCCGATTTGTGTCATTATTATATGAATATTCTACACTTGAAAAAAGACTATCATTGCAACAAAAATGGAACAAAACGGAGCAGTAGTTGGCCAGGTACCCCATTTTGGCCCGATTCCCTTGGAAAATAATCAGCAAAAGGGGTGCCTCTGGTCAAATCGCAGGGAAGCACACCACACAAGCCTCAAACATTGTTTGCACAACCCAAAGGCCTCAGACCGTTCTCATCCCGCCACCCTCGCAGCGTAGGGGATCGTGCAGCAAAGCACAGCAAGGAAGACTCATACAGAGATGAACACCCCTTCTTGTTCTTGCTGTTGGATAGTGACCAGTGTTTTGCTAGACATCTGTCAACATGCTGCAAGCTGCAGGACAAGTTTGAAGTACGGCCTGCAAACTCTAAGGCCTGCTTTGCAGGCAGCACCCAATCAAGCACTCCTGCGATTGGGTACAACTGGGAAAAGCCTGTGTTTTTAGTTTTTATTTCTATTTTTTAGGATCCGGTTTCCTTTTTCTTATTCTTGAGAACTGACAGAGGGTACAGGACGACAGGTCTTTACCACGTGTGCACGCATGCATGTGCGTGCGTGCATACCTCGCGTGACTCTTTAGGAACAAACACAGGCTTGAGGAGCCGCCTGCCAGTGTACGCTTCATCTTCAGAATCCGTCTCGTACTCAGACTCCTCCTCCTAAACGTCAAAAAAGGTGGTGTGGTGCTTGTGTGTGTATGTGTGTGTGTATGCGTGTGTGTGTATGCGTGAACACAGAACACTTAATATACAACGCAGGGTACGTCAAAGTTACAAAGTATGAGCAGGTGCGTTTGATCAGAGTGGCGAGGTCAGCAGGGACATTGTAGATTGTAGAGCTGCACCGACGTGCAATCAGTTGGCGGCCATGACATCCTACTACTGCACGAGCACAAGCTTTGCCATTCCCTCCTAAACAAACGCGCGTATTACGTGGCGAGCATGTTGCCTTGAATGACTAAAATCCTGCGTCCTGAATCATGTGCGGGTTATATGGACATGGGAGCCCTTCCCGTGCACGGAGCTCGTATTTTTATAAGGGCGTGCAATTGAGTTAAATCAGGCGCTTACTGGCAGGCTTAGTGTGAGGGACAAATGAGTGCTGCAGTGAACCTATGAGTGCTGCAGTGTATGTGCGAGTGCTGCAGTGTACGTTTGAGTGCTGCAGTGTACGTGTGAGTGCTGCAGAGTACGAGTGAGTATTACAGTGTACGTGTGAGTGCTGCAGTGTACGCGTGAGTGCTACAGTGCACGTATGAGTGCCACAGTGTATGTATTGAGTGTTACATTGTACGTGTGAGTGCTGCAGTGTGTGCGTCAAACCCACCTCCTCCTCTTCCTCCTCTTCTCCTTGCTGCTGCTGCTGAAGGGCCATCTCACTCGCCTTTTGCTGCTGTATTAACCTGAGCGCACGCACAGGGTGACATGCTGAACCTCTGGTGTGTAAGGCTAAGATGCAACCAATTAGAAGTACCGCAATGCAAAGATGCAACAGATTGAGGGTGAGAAGCTGTCAGGTGGTCACTGAAGATACAAGTAATGTTGAAGCACCAGGCTGCTGCAGTTGCACGCAGACAACGCCAGGGCGAGAGCGCCTTTTTTACACATAACAAACTGTCCATTATACTGAGCCATTTCATTACATGCCTTCGCACATCATTACATTCATACATCACATACCATACTAACACTCGCACACACACACACACATAGACACGCTCATACACTCATGCAAAGACATACACAAGCTCATATTCAATCTCATGCACATACACACTCACACACACACACACCACTTGAAGAAATGACGCGCACAATGCATATGACGTGTGTGCGGCAAAGACACGAAACCCGCACGCCTACCTTTCTCTGACCGCTTGCCTCCGCTTTGCAGCCTCCCCTTCATCTTCTTCCTCTGCTGCTGCACTCGCCGCATGCCTGCGTGCATGCTGCTGGTCTCCCGCCCCCACATCATCCTCCCCTTCCTCCTCACTGTCCTGCTGCTGCTGTCCCTCTTCCTCATGATCCTCCTCCTCAACGCGCCTGCGCACAATCTCAGCCGTGCGGATTTCCCTATGCCTGTTCCTGACCTCCTCCACATCCTCGTTCCTGCTGGCTGCTAGGCGGGCAAGCCGGGGGTCAGCCTTGCGCTGCACAACCACGGGGGCGGCTACCTCTGTCCGCACGGCCTCCCCTCGAGCCTCAGGCCCCCCCAGCTGTAGGTCCTGGAGCTGCTGCTGCTCATGAGCACCCCAATCTGGCGCCTTACCG
>Ga0307942_1000922_pt1:0-7500 | contig 22374 bp, 15 predicted proteins | sample OrgLakmetagen175_FD_201846 | JGI IMG/M metagenome (GOLD analysis project Ga0307942, IMG submission 201846) | Saline water microbial communities from Organic Lake, Antarctica - #175 | ecosystem: Environmental > Aquatic > Non-marine Saline and Alkaline > Saline | place: Antarctica: Organic... | reverse complement strand
TGTGCTTACCCGTTTTGTGTGTGTGTGTGTCTGACACGTAAATGATCTCGCATTTGGGTGACTTGTACTGGGCCGACTTGTGCATGAATCCTAACCTGTATGGTATCAATCGCCGATTCTTTTGGAAAATGATCTGCATCTGCAGGGCAAAGAAGTTGCCAGTGTGGCTGGGGGTGCCGAGCATACGATTGCCATCACAACCGCAGGAGAGGTGGGCATTTCCTTGCGGCGTGTTCTTGCCCACTTCCTATCACATGCTTTGTAACTGTTAGATTTGCTTTGTGAGCAAAAGCGAAAAGAGGAGGAGGAGGCAGTGCACGATGTGATGTGATTAAATCAATAAAGCGCTCATGACTGACTTTCCTTGTTGTCTGTGGTTAACTATGTCCCATAGTTCTGGCAGCAATGCTGTTGGACGCTGCAGCCTAATAAGTGCATGCAATCTGCTTGCCAAAACTGCAGCGACTGTATTTCTTCCAGATTGATGGCCGTCCACAATCAAGGTTGAGCTCTTTTATTCATCCACACAAAAGGTGTCAATTGTGATTTCTTGCCCCTACTCACCCTCCCACAGGTGTTTGCCTGGGGCTGGGGTCGGTATGGCAATTTGGGTGACGGCTTCTTAGAAGACAGGCAGGTTTTGCTTTTCCATCAGATACATTCCACAGCGTCAATGAAAAAGCCTATACATACACCTCATTTGGGTCCTGCATGTCAATTCCTGCACATGCGGATAAAAACCCCATACTACTGGTTGCTACTTAAATGCACGGAAATAATGAAAGAATTTGCAGCTTGAGTTCTCCCTTTCCAGCTCATTCTCTATACTTTCAGCCTGGATTTTGCGCTTTAAATTTATTTTGTAATAAATGTCCTTTTTTGTACTCTGAACATCCCACGCAACTTATTAGTCCTGTCAATGTTTTGGTTGCGTTCCATTTATGCAGGTATTTGCCCACCAAAGTGGTGGGGCTAGATGGCCTGCGCATAAATAAAGTGGCGTGCGGTGAGTGCAGACTCGCTTCCTTTCTTTAATCTACTTTTTTTCGGCATGTTTGCCTATATTTTTAGTGGTGGTGCACCTCTTCTGTAGATTATACACGGAACTGCCTGCACGCACACGCTTTGATCATGCCTTTGTCTGCCAGGCACCATGCGCTGTAACACAAACCTCGATATAAGTCTTCTCTCCCCAAAGCATTCGTTGCCCTCTAGCTCTCCTTCCTTTGCTACTTGTATTCACGTCAGGCTGGAGGCACAGTGTGGTTGTGACCGACTCAGGGCAGCTGTACACGTTTGGCTGGTCAAAATATGGGCAGCTAGGACACGGAGATAATGAGTGAGTAGGTTGCGCAAATTTGGCAATGAAGTGCAAACTGCACCACAAAAAGATGATGCACGCACGACAAACTACAGGACAGCCATTACCATCCTCTGATAACATTGTGTGAATCACGATTTGCAACTGTACGAATTGAGGACAATACTTATCATGTCCAACAACTTCTTAGTCAAGTCACAGCGCTCAAGAAGGGCAGCTTGTTTCCTGGGTAACGCAATTTAGCTGCAGTGTCAATGATGTACAGCCCCAAGCTATTTGTATGCGATGGGGGGGCATTGGGTACGAATTATCCGTGAACCACTTATTTAATGGTTAAAAGGTAATTACTTGTATGGATAGACAGGTACCTTGGGCACTGGGGTTACAGCACACAGGGCGGGATAAAACGGGAGACTCTGTTTCATTCTGGTACAAAAGAAGGTGGGAAACAGATGATTGAAGACAACCTAATGTCTTCCAAACTACCCCCCGCTGCTTGCATTGCTCATGCAGAGATCGGCGGACCCCAACCCTAGTGTCTGCACTGAAGGGCAAAGCCATGGTCAATGTGGCAGGAGGATGGCGACACACCATGGCAACCGACTCGGACGGCAAAATGTGGGCGTGGGGCTGGAATAAGGTGAATCGGCAGGGATCTGCCCAATATCCCCATTGCTTCACATGCCTTGGTGTTGTAGGAGTTTATGCTCGTATTTCGATCTCGCCAACACAGCTTCCATAACATCAGGTCATGCAAAGTAAGGGTCACGCACACATCAGCAGCTGCTCTTTTTACGCACATATCATCAGCTGCTCTTTTTACCCCTGGCTTTGTACTGAACCTGAACATGGAATGGATAGTTGTGCAGATAACCGTCCTCCACAACAAGAGAGGTCCAGAAGTCACCGTGTATTTCATGCCAAGCCTTTTATTTTGCACTACTGACAGCTGTGGGGTTGGTTAAAACCAGATAAATGGTGTACATACGGTGAACATACGGCAGTATTCTTAGCAAGAAGGTTACCATACATAGGTTGTTATACTGTGCAGATGTGCAGATATTCGGTTCTGGCCAACCTTAGGCAGGTGCAATGCCAGAGACAGCTGTGTGCTGTATGATATTAACATGGTCTACGGAGGGGGTTGTGATATTTTTGCACACGGACTTGGTGATGTTTAAAGGGTACAGGCATAGAATTTGGCCCGCAACGTGGAGGAAATTGCTTGTTGTATTGAACGCTGCCTACTTCCAATGACTGCGCACATTACACACACACACACACACACACACACACACGCACGCACGCACGCACACACAGTTTGGGCAGCTGGGACTGAAGGACATATCAGACCGAAGCACACCCACCATTGTACCAAAACTAGCCGACACGCTTGTCTCGTTGTTAGCGTGCGGATGGAGGCATACAATGGTAAGATGCAATCACCAATTAAGGAACCTTTGTGGACCTCATTCTTTGTATTTTGTTCCGGCACAATCCTTTTAGCACACCTTACACAAGATGCTGAGACTTCAGATCTTCCCAACTGCGCTTGTGCTCACCAGCTGTCGTGACTGAATGCCTTTTGCTTCAGTGCACATGCACCTAACGCTTGCACAGCACTCACACAAGACCCAACCAACAACAAGCACAACACCAGCACAGGACAACTGCATGCTTTAAAGTGACGTTTCAAATAATGTGGCCCGCCAGATCACATGTCATACTTTTACACACTTACGACTGCTTATTTTGGTACTCTTGTCTCGTATTACTGCGCGTGCTCCTGGCCAACTCTAGCCGCATGCTTTGTGGGCACAGGCGGTGACTTCAGAGGGGCAAGTGTTTACGTGGGGGCGTGGAGTGAATGGGCAGCTGGGTCATGGAAACGAGGAAGATATGCACGAACCCACGCTGTTAGCAGCTCTAAGCCCACCCATGTGCAACAAGGCAGGGTGAGCACACACGCACATGACGCTCTGAGCCCACCCATGGGCAAACAGGGGTGGTGAGTGTTAATGCACACATAAAGCAAACAGCTTAACACGTTTTGTGCTGTGCCTAATTATGCAAGCCTTGTAAGAAGGAAAGAAAACTACCGTAAGCAGCAATCTAGTTGTCATGATTTTAGGGTACCAGGAAGTTGAAATTCAGATATGTTGTAGCAGCTATTTATGCTGCATCTGTGCCGTTCAAGACTTACAAACAAACGTGATTCATAACATGTCAATTCAGATGTGTATACCCGTGCACAAAGCTTGTTGAAAATCGCCCCTTACCAACGCAATGCATGAACATTTCGTGATCCCAGGCTGGTGGCATCAGCAGCGCCTTTAGGAGGGGGATTCGCTCCAAGTGATCGGTTTGCTGTCGTGCCCGGAAGCAAATGTGATGATATCAGGTTAGGACATAAAACATGTGTGTGTGCGTGCGTGTATGTGTGCATACGTGTGTGTGTGTTTTTTGCAAGGAAAAGGAATCGTCAGTTAGCAACTGAAAGTTGTTTGTCAGCTCTTGCCTTGCTTCCCACATATAAGTAAAAGGCAAGGTTCGTGTTTTGAGCTAATTATTCTTAAATTTTGTTGTTGGCCTTCAATCTCTGCAATATCCACCTCCGATACTGTGCCAACCATGAGCATCAAAGGTTTTGCCAAAATTGTAAATTGGTAGATCAACGTCTAAGAAGATCAAATGCCTAGCAAATCTCAAATTCACAGTTAGGCCTGTGCACTTGCGCCGTAAAGTTGGATTTTGGACCGTAATTACAGTATCAACCGCAAATGCCCCATAAAGTACGGTTCAAATCACGGTGGCCAATATTACGGTGTCAGACTGTACAAGACGGTGCCACTGTAGTGTACGATTTTGACCGTGATTTGGCCGTGTTGCACCAATATCAGCCCAAACATTATTTGTTTTGCAACAGTTGTTCATGGATAAAACACAATTCATACACAAGGAATCAGGTACTGCGTCCGACATGAGTTTGCATGCAAGTCACTGCTGGACCCTTCCCCCGAGCTGATGCCGCCTGAACCCAGCCTCAGGATCGTTCAAGGAGGCATTGCGTGGCATCAGCACGTGAGGGGAGCATGCTGAAGGGAAACTGAACGGCAAAAATGGGAGGTTTGGGTGGAGAGGCCTTTCTGAGGCCATTTTTGCACTGGCAGTGCAGCTTGGCACCGTACTGTGGAGTAGATTGCCTTAATGAATTGCGGTCCTCCAAAATGTGATTATGCTGTAATTAAAAAATTCGTACAATAAAAATTGTACCATTACTGTACACCGTACAGTCCACAGGTCTGATCGCAATAGTACAGTAGCTGTGAAGGAATTGCAGGTCACAGTAAAACCAACACACCGCAAGCCATTAACAACATAAAGCCTTTCTAAAGCCTTCAAACGGAGGCTCTCTATGGAGGCTGGTTTTAACACTCGTTAACATTTACAACTAAGGACGACTGCCTATATGTCTGTGAAATAAGGTGCCTGACGACGCTCCTGCTGAAGCCCCTTTTGCTAGTGTGCTGACGCTGCTCTTCATCACCTGCTTGAACTGTGTGTGCATGCACCTGTGCAAGAAACTCGTTTGACCTGCGTGCATGCAGCGGCACTCGAGTTAGTAGCCAGTATGACGACGCCGCAGTGCCAGTTGTGCCCGAGCTTTTACCGCCCGGCCAAGGCTTGGGGAAGAAGCCCAGACATGACTAGCCATGTGCATCATCTTACTAACCATGTGCATCATCTTGGTGCAAGTACTTTGTTGGAGACTTTGCTTAGCGCCGCTCCTCCTGATCAGGAAACTACTATCTTTTGAGGGTAGGGGCTGCTGTTATAAGAGTATTGATAGAAGAATGAGAGCAAAGATGCATATAGTTACAAGCGACGGCATTGGCTAGGTTGGACCGCACGAGAGACAACAAACTTGTATGACTTGTGCAAAGATGTATACTTTTTGTGAGAGATTGTGTGTTGCAAATCCAGGCGTGAGAGTTCTAGTAGACCAGCCAGCTTGCAGATGTTAGTTGACTTTTGCAGTTTTTCATGTTGCCGCTGCCTGGCAGATAGACCAAACAAATAGTTTAGTATGCCTACCAGACAGGCTAGTAGTCGACGACTGACTTGAAGTTTCCCGTTGTATGTACCAGATTGTATTAACAAGAGAAGACCATAATCAAGTTTATGACGTTTTAATGATTGCACGCATTTGTTGAGCTTTCTATGATAGCTGTTATGCTATGCATCGATTGTGTAACTTCCGCATTTGAAGTGCCTCTTGTTGGTATTTAGCGGCAATCTATCTGCAATTGCTGCAATCGGTTATCATTAATCCCTCGAGAAAAAGGGCATCCCCCTGCACAATGTGCAATAAACTTCTACGTACATTCGACCATAACGTAAAAAGACGCACCAACATTGATGTAAGGACTGAGGGGGGGAATAGATAGAGTGGCTGGCTTCAAAATGGTAAACTGTGAAGAGTCAGACAACGGGCAGAGCTCTATAGTAGACTTCCATCCTATGGTTTGCACTTTATTAGCTTAGATGGAAGTCACCGTCAATGATTTGTAAAGTAAAATAAAGCAAAATAACGCCATGCTGAATGATTTGACATGATATACCGACATGCCTGAGATACACTACTACTAGTGAGAGTGTGAGCCACTGCCCACGTCCAAGAATAGAAATGAAAAGTACGCAGGCAGCAAAACACTCCCCCCTGCATCAATTAAGGAAAAGGAGACACATTGGCCCGAAGTGCCGTGAGTCTCTCCCACCAAAGCAAAAAAGAAAACTAGTGGGGATCTGGAGGGTGGCTGGCAGCCCCCTGCTCCAGACCAAGACCTTGAGAGCAATTCCTTTTTCAAAGTCGTCCAACAGTCACCTCAGTATGTTAATTTCTGTTAGTAATATAATACATAACCGTTACTACCTTGTACTAGTAACACATATCGCTCACTACCTCCTTTTGTTACCTTCTATAACACGTAATTTTCATGACCTCATCCACGTCACGGTGGACGGTCCTGCACACACAAGAACATGTTGGATTTGAGTAGTACGCAATTATGATTATATTGCACAACACTACATGATTCAACAAGTGTAAATGTGCACAGAGCAGGAAAATTGATTAATACTTTGTCAGTCGACAATGCAAGACAGATTGACATTAAAGTTCGGCTTTATTTGCAGTGGCCTTTTCCGTCCTCGGGTTTTTTAAGGTGTACAAGCAATTACAAGCCTTAACGAGTGGGTTGCCCTGTACATCCTGCAGAAACAGAAAGTAGCCCTGATCGAACATGAAGGCAGGCAACACAACGGTCCCCATAGATCAGGAAGATGTAATTATGCAAAGCCCATGCATTGCACAGCTGCTTTGCTCTGAAGAAGGCCTAGGGGCATCCTTTTCGGCTGCATGAGGCAGCATTCAATTCAGGAATCATGGAATCATTGTGAGTGTTAAAATTTAATTTACATGACCAGACACATTAAGCAGGCTGTCAGTTGAAGTCAAAATATGACCAGGAGAATAAGGCACAGAATAAGGCACGTAGCCGGGAAACAATATACAATTCCATCATTTCTAAACCAGGTTCACCTGTTCTGTCGGTTTGAACGGCCTAGTTCCATATCTATGTGGTTTGGAGTGATGGTTTTGCTGGAGCCCATGCAGAATGTGCACAGGCTGCTCATCACGTTCTGCATGAGCTCCAGCAATTGTTGCAACACCATCACATGTACACGTGACTGGCGTTACACGTGTTGGCCAGTTTCAGGATAATTGACGGCGATCTGCAATGTAAGCAAAAACTACACAACATGCGCTGAGTGTAATTTTCACGATTAGTCTGGGAAATGATACACACACAGGCACTCACACGCACTTACATACTCTACTCAAAAGTAGTACGACACACGTAGACTTTTTGCGGCAAGTTCCCAGAGGGGGCTGACTTTTTGCGGCAAGTTCCCAGAGGGGGCTGACAAAAAAGGTTGTTTTAAAAATGTGGATTGAGCATGGGCGCCATGACTGGCAAGCTCCAAAATGTACATAATATGAATTATGAATCCTTGCTCTGTCCATAGATGTAAATTTTGGAGCTTGCCAATTTCGGCGCGTGTGCTTAATTTGCTGTGGCGTGCAGGCCATTTTTTACCACAAATTGTTCATTCCA
>Ga0307942_1000921_pt1:7500-22383 | contig 22383 bp, 20 predicted proteins | sample OrgLakmetagen175_FD_201846 | JGI IMG/M metagenome (GOLD analysis project Ga0307942, IMG submission 201846) | Saline water microbial communities from Organic Lake, Antarctica - #175 | ecosystem: Environmental > Aquatic > Non-marine Saline and Alkaline > Saline | place: Antarctica... | reverse complement strand
GGGAAGATGATGGTGATGATACTTGAGTTAAGAAAGACTAGAAAACCAGTGCCAGTTGATGTACAATGTACAATGGATGACAGAGTTCAGCAGAACCAGACTCAGTATGATATTTCTCAGTGCACTTGGACAAACACTATGTTAATGTGTTATGGAATGCACCTCTGAGTCCCTTGGTGCGGTTCTGAGGGCATTTTGCCCCTGCGGATTGTTGCGGCAAGCACTAAATTATATATTGAGAGGGGTGCGGATTGGTGCGGACAGGGTAAAAATAACTCTTTTTTTGAGGGGTGCGGAACGAGTACATGTCCCTTCGGTACTCTAAATATTTAAGAGCCAGGAAATGGTAAGTTTTGCTACCCTCTCCGTACTGGGGTATCCCCTTCCTCTGCCTTCTGCACCCCACTGCACGCGTGCGCTCGCACACACACACACACACACACACACACACACACACACACACACACACACACACACACACACACACACACACACACACACACACACACGAGAGCCCCCCATGTCCCAAACGTTTTTGGTCTGGAGGTGCCTTGGGGTCTATAGAACAGGTCTGCGGTGGAAGGCTTGGGAATGGTGCAGCCAGGGGAGCTGGCTAATGTTCCCTGCAGCAGACACCGTGACTGCATCTATGATCCCACAAAGCAATGTGACCTGTGTGGCCCACTGACCTGGCCAATTCATGCCCCAATGACCGTGGGTGTCCTCATCGCTGTTCAGCAGGAAAAAGCCGGCCTCATCAGGCCTTGGTGGCCAAAACACGACCTGCAAAAAAACAGGATGCAAGTCAAGATGCATGGATGCAAGCAAGTAGATATTCAGTTTACGAGTGCTTGATTAACGCTTGAGCTAGAAATTAGGCTCCCAATTCCAATTTTCTTGTCTAGAGTACAGGATCCCTCTACTATTTTGCACTTGTCGACTTCTATCAACTCCACCGACCTTGTCAGTGCCCGCATAGCATGCAAAAGCCTGCCTGTCACCTATGCATTGTGTGTGTAAGTCAGGGGGGTGTTTGTGTGTGTTGTGTAAGTGTGTGTGTGTACGTGCATGTGCGTGTGTATGTGTGTGCGTGTGTGCGTGCGTGTGTGTGACAATGTGTATGCGTGTGTATCTGTGTGACATTGTGTGTGTCTGTGGTGTGTGTGTGTGTGAGTGTGTGTGTGTCTGCGCGAGTGTGCATCTGGGTCTGTACATGTAAGGTATGCATACGCTTTTGTTCTGTAATGTTGTACCACTTACCAGAAGACAGATCTAGGAGCTGGGCCGCAAAATAGTCCTCAGATTCCATGACCTGCTAAACAGCAAAAATTGAGATATATCACCCTTCCATTCCAGCAACTCAGGCAACTACTCGGCAACTTTGAGTACACTTGTTCCGTTGCTTCAAGCACTTTAGTGTCCTTGAAGTCAGTTTGTAAGTATGGGCAAAGATGAGTGGGATTTTATGTTATAAAGCTCAAAGTGACCGTGCGCAAATCGAGAGAGAATGCTGACATGTACTGAGTGCCTCTCGCTTATGTTTTAGTCCTCAGACTCCTCAGAGTGCCTCTTGCTTATGTTTTATTCCTCATGCACTGTGCCGGTTTGCGTTGCACTTTTCAAGGTGCACAATTGCCAACATGAGTGAGAGGCATTACGTGCGTGAGGCAATTTGTGTGCCCACCGCTTGCTTTCGCACGTGCGTCTAGACCCTCGCTCTCGCACGTGCACTTGCGATTCCAAGGTTCCTATCCTTCTGTGCAACCATGCAACCATGTGCGTGTATAGTGCGCAAGGCAGCCCGCATTAATAAAGGCTTTTACAGAGGAGGAGGCCGCCCCCCGCATCAGGCAAGCAAAGAGAAGGTAAAAGAGATAATTGACCGCCAATGCAAACGCGCACCTTTTCCTCCAAAAGCACCAGGACCAGTTCTGATTGGTAACTGGACCAAATAAAAAGTTATATTACCCTAGAGGGAGAGCAAATATTCTGGACAGGTAAAATTTTACAAAATTGTCTGAAATAAAATTCAACAGTTTTTAACATAGACAAATAGTAGACTAACAATGAGTAGGGTTAGTCGCAACCCCACACCTACTCGCGATGAAACCATAGCTCACTCCGATGATTATGCTGCGGCTGAAATACCAGGTGAGCTTGTTTGGGTTCCTGGCATTCCAGCCACTGAAGTGTGAAACCTGTGGAGGCAGAACTGGCTGGAAGAAGCCTTAATTAGGCAGCTCCAATGCTGCTTTAATATTCCTATGGGTGGTTGGTGTGTGATTGGGAAACCTGTGTCCACAAAAGAAGTTCATGACGAAAGAGGGTGTAACCTTCCCCTCATAGCCACACATTGAAAATTTGCCAGGCTAACATAAGACCTCCCTGCTTTCCTGGTACTGTTCAACCACAGCCTCAGAAAACGAGGGGTCCTCTACAGAAGATGAATCATTTGACGCCGAGGCAGCCAATGCCGCGGAGGAGGAGACACGCCATGACAGGCAAGCTACAATTATACAACACACACATGCACACACAAACACGCACACACATACACAATTACATGTACACCACGTGCACATACACACACGCACATGTGCACAAACGCACAAATGCACGTGCATAGGCGCACACACACAAAGGCACACATACACACATGCACATATGCACACATGCACATAAGCACGCACACATATACGCACACACATGTTCACGCACATATACACACATGCCGCACGCACGCGCGCACACACACACACACACACACACACATACACACACCACACATAGGCACACTGATATTTGCACACACACGCACTAACACAAGTCACACAAACACTCACAATTTGCAGGTTTTTGGGTGCTGCTCAGGCTCAAGGCAGCACCCAAGGCATGGCTGCTATGGCCGCAGGAGGTGAGGGGAGCAGGGAAGCATAGCAAATTCCTTGTTCACCACAAAAGCTGAAGCGCTGTGCCCTCCTCTCATTTATTGTTCACAGCCAGCTTGTTTTAATGTTATACAAGTTACTTGCACGAGACACGTGAAAGTGTCTGTTTTGCTCTGGAGCACTAACACACGTACCCCCCCCCCCCCCTCTCCCAGGTGCTGTGGGATCAGGCAGCCTTGTGCTTCCAGATGCGACGCGCTCTCGGGACGACCCTTGGCTTCGACCGCCCCCGGAGTTTCACGGCGAGCGCTATAGTGCCAGGGGCACTTTGCAGCCCCTACCAGAGGATGGAGCCTACCCTTGCCACGATGATCTGGTGGGCATAGAAATGCTGGAGCGGGAGAAGATGGAGGCGCAGATGCAGGTGCGGATGTTTGTGGGTTGAGGTGTTTTTTAACTGAGTGTGTGGGGGTGCAGTGGCGTGCGGTTGCTTACTCTTAAACATTTACAAATTCCAAGTGTTTGGGGCAAAGCAAAACCAGTGAGCAAAGTCGACTGAAAATCCCTGTTACTCAAAGAGATGGTACCTTTTTCTGTCCTATACAAGAACACACCCAGACTCATACCCATATGCACGCGCACATACGTACACACACGCGCATAACACACACACACACGCAACACACACAAACACACATACACACATACAGGAGTCAGACAGGGCTTATAATCGCTCCAGCAACCACGCGCGGCCTTCTTTGCACTGGCAAAGAGAAGGAGGTGGCGGTAGAGGGGGGGATAGCGAGGAGACGAGCACCAGCAGCCAGCCCAGCCCCTTTGCACAGGAGACGCAACAGCTTGGGCCGCAACGCAGCGGCAGCGGTGCTCCTAATGGGGCTGTCGCTATTGACGTGGCGCAGGTGTGTGGGGACGTAGCGTCTTCTTGCAGGAACTGTAAGGCGCACCCCATTGCTGGTAGTGGTGTTAGCACCCTCATCACCTGTGCTACCAAAGCTTTCGGTATGGTTCCCTTCATCTCGTATCTCTTCCATTGCGTAATCCACACTTCACGGTTGTTGACACACCTTTCTGGCGGATCTGTGAAAGTTTTTGTCACTTGTAAAAATTTTCAAACAGCAAGCAAAAGCTTGCGACAAAGATGACGAGTGCGACACAAGGTCAGCCTGTGAACAGACGTGCTTGTGCATACTTTACTCAATCTTGCAGGAGCCAAGCGGAGGAGACGGGGGTAACAATGAGGATAAACCTGGTGATGGCCACGCCAACTTGGTGAAGGAGCAGCACGCCGAGCTGCTGGCAGATATGCCTGCGGACCAGCAGATGGTATGCAAATAACAAATAACCATGTATCATATAAAAAACATTTCGTTTGCAATTGGTGCCAAGAGCTTAAAAGTGCACGCCAGCTGTTATCGTTGCCTACCCCCAGCACATTCACGTTAGGAAGCACACTCCACCTGCCGGCCCACCTGAATTGTGCAATCCTGCCACCATGTATCATTGCATCATTGCATGTGTTTCCTCTGCTTCACAGGTGCTTGAGTTCCGCAACATCTGCAGCTGGGCAATCATGGGTGGCATGGGCGCGCAGGCAAAGTTCTCCAAATTCATGGACAAATTGGACCCATTAGGTGTGTGGCTCCACGGTAATGCACCTCCACCGCCTTCAGCCGCAGCTACCGTATATTGGCCTTCAGTACTCACGTGCTTCAAAGCTCCAATTCGTTGCATGCATACGACTGTGGAAGATGTCTCTTGCAAGCCACTGACGCCTGCGATTTGGCTAGGAAGATGTAGCACCAGATGCTGGCCGCAAGCTCCCTGTATGCTCGTTGTCTCATGCAGATTGGAACTGGAAGGCAGCAAACCCGGTGACATTGGGCCGCATGATGCAAAGCAAGGGGGCCAAGGCCAGCAAGGCAACGCATCACGCTCTGAGGTGCGTGCGTGCGTGTTTGTGTGTGTGAATTTGTCTTCAACGTCTGTGCTTTGTGTGTGTATGTATGTATGCAAAGGATGCTTACTCAGGGGGCATACCATGCATGTTTCGGCTGAAGTTTTGTTTGTGGGTGTTTGACCTGTCTGTTCATATGCACGTACTTGCTCAATGTGTTTTGTATGCCTGCACTCTGGTCCATGGTGCATGTAAGCGTGTGTGTGTGTGTATGTATGTGTGAGCGTGTGGGTCAGGGCGTACAAACTGTAGCAGAGACTGCCTTGCAAGCTGACAGCGCACATATGATGTGGCATCACAGCCTGAAGCTACACAAGAACAAGTGCTGGTTGCCATCCTCTCTTTATTCACCTATTCAAGTCCATACTCAATACTCTCTCCTTGTGTAGGCGAAAGCCCGCCAATGGCAGCAGCAATGGGGGCGGTGCCACTTCAGGCGGGGGAGTGAGTAAAGGCTGGTTTGCTCCGTTGCGACGACGCCGCTCTGTCCAAGATCCAGGAGTTGTGGGCGGTGCTTCTGATGCTGAGGGTGGCAGTGGAGACGTCGAGGAGGGCAAAAAGGTAGGGAGAGAAGGGGGAAGGGAGAGTGACAGAGTGTGTGTGTGTCTTTGGGGAGGAGTGCTGTCTGCCTGTTTGGGTGGGTCGAATATTGAGGGTGGCATAAATATCAAAGTAAGGTAAGAAGTTTGAAAGTCTTTTTGGTGGTAGGGATACTTCGATACTTCAAAAGGAAGGCTTGAAATTGTATGCTAAGGAGTTCCGCTCTTCTGCCTGCAAAGCTGTGGACTCGTAGTTTGGTTAAAGTGCACTAGATGCCGAAAGCTGATCACAGCAGGGCGTGCTTGTCTCTGTGGGTGACGGTCTTGTTCCTTGCAAAATAGATTTTTTTCAAAGCCATTTTATCTGTGGTCGGCAAGAGCCTCGAATTTAAAAATATATGAATATGTCACGGTACATGACATCAAATTGGCTCCGTTTCCTAAGTAATGTGGGGAGTTATTTTTACTGCCTGCGCTATTACCTTTATTCAGCTGTTCGCCAGTTGTTTGTAAGGTTTTTGAAGATGTAGGTTTCCTTGCCGTGAAATGCAAGCAGTTGTTCTGAAACATTGAATTAGAGGGTTGAATGAGAAGAGGAAAGAAGTGCTTTTGCTTTCAGACACCAGCGAGTACTTGCCCAAATCAAGCTTGATGCTGGTAGCTTGTTTGTGCGTTGTGTGCAGGAAATGACCTGTGTTGTCTCTTTCTGGTAAGTGACTGCATTATGCGACCATCTCTTGACAAACCCAAGGTTCTGGTGTCCCTCCCTGCCAGCCTGCTAACCTAGCTGGCTACCCTTGAGTGTTTGCGCCTCTTGTCGACAGATTGGGTGAACTTGTTTATCTATCAATGTGTTTTTTGCACGATTTCAGGACGAGCCGGCGGGCAAAAAAGATGGTGGTGGCAAAAAGGGTGGAGGCAACAACAATGACAAGGCCAAAAAGCAGATTTTGTTTGACATCACCGGGCGAGTCTTGCCAGGTAATTTAAAAGATGACATGCACGTGCCTAACCTATATCCCCCCACATTACGCAACTAGAAAGTGGTGCATATAGCAACGCAAAATCCATATGCACACACATACGTAAACAGGCATGGTACTTAGCTATGGCTTGTGAAGGAACTCAGGAAAGAACTCAGGAAGGAGGGAAATCTGTTTCTTTAGTCCTCCTGTGCTTCTGCAAACAACACAGACCATGCAGACTAGAACACAGTTGCTACAGTCGTTGCGTTGTTGAGAGTTTGTGTCTGTGCACGCATGCTGCAAGCCGCACTACACATTACAAACATGCAGGCCAAGTCCTAGCTCTCATGGGCCCCAGTGGGTCAGGGAAAACCTCTCTGCTTGCTGTGCTGGGAGGGCGCACTCCACCTCGCATCAAGCTGGAGGGCCAGGTGTGTTGTGTTGCTTGAACAACTGTGAGGCTGCGTTCAAGGAAGCACAGCTAACCTGTCATGCCTCCCTTTTGCTGGACGCTCATCGTTGAGGTTAGGAATGTGTTTGGAAGCCAGCTTCACTTTGAACTTCTAAACACATTCCTAACCTCAACGACAAACGTCCAGCAAAAGAGAGGCATGACAGGTTAGCTGAGCTCAACAAGCCGCTACAAGGAAGGAGTAAAACGTGCAATATATCAACAGGGAAGCTAGGTGGATGTCAGAGCAGGAGTTATGAACGGTGATATTGTACTTGTCAAGGGGGCGGTTTCGGGAATGAAAAAGTTTTCACTTATGCAGGAGGGTGTTTTTTTTGGATGGCACGTTTCCTTTTTGGGGTGGACACCCCTGAGGGACGCCCCCCCCCCAAACCCCCCTTCCAGTGCCCTCACCCAAATAAAAATGGTACCAATCTGCTCCTTTTTCAAATAGGCATCCATCTGCATACTCATCAAGACCTTAAGCTGAAGTATTGCAGAGTTATGGGGCAAAAACTGAGATACGGACGCCCTTGAACGAACACGTGACCAGGCACCCATAACTGGCTTGCACAGTCCCACAATACTTTCATTTCTTTAGAATTCCACTGAGTATTTCATGCTGGCACAATCCTGTAAGTTTGGGGTAAATTGCTGCTTCATTGGCTTGACTCACCCCGCGGCCTGCACCCGAGCGCGTGTGCCTCTGACTTTTGGACATGTCCACAGACCCCCCCCCTAAATCCAATTTGCTCAAAAAGGGTGCCAATCGACTGGGTTTGAGCTGAGGATTCCGATGATATATCTAAAATTTTGTAGGAGTGACCCAGTGAATTTTTGGGGGGGGGTCCAAAAACTTTGGACCTCCAATGTATAATTTTTAGTCGATTGACATGTGCCGTCCAAAAGGTATGCTTCCTACACCCTCCTGACTTATGACAAAAAATTTTGCGGTCACATGCTGCACCACAAAACGTCGGGAAAATATTTTCTCCACATGGCAGAAGTAGGGTGGGACCGGCTTCCAGTATTTCTCGTTTGGGGCCTGCCCCCCCAAAGTTGGAAACTGTTCCCACATGTTCCTATGTGCGTCCTGAAATGTACAAACTATTTTGAAATTGTAAATTTTGTGCAGTAGTAGTCCGGGTGGTGATGTTTTATAGGGGTTTTAGGGGGGCGCCCTCCAAAGGCTCCTGCCAAGTCTAAATGCATGCAGAGAGGAGACTTTGTCACAGGAGCAAGCAGGTGGTGCTCAATGCACAGAGGCACCTGTGTCCTGTAGAGGGCTGGGGCTCTCTGATACTGTGGTAGTGGGCAGCCAGGCTGGGGAGAGCCAGGCTGGCTCTTTGCAAGCACTTGTGCATGGGGAGGTGGGTTTACAACAAATGAAGCCTCCTGATACCCAACAAAAAATATTAGAGAGATGACCAGGAATCACGCCAGCGACGGGAGGGATCCTGACGGGATCCTGGGGACAAGTTAAGGATTCGACCAAGGGTCAGAAGGACCTGTGCGGATTTAATGAGAACGGCAGCATGTGCACCATGAGGAGGTGGCAAACCTCTTGGTTGCAATGATTGCACGAGTCTGTGCGTTGATGAAGGATTAGAGGACAGTTGGCAGAAGAAGCAACTCTGGTCGCTTATAATTCGCAAAATATGCATCATCAGGCCCACTACGAACATGATCAACAGTGCCTACCTAGCACATGGGACGCAACAAAATCACTAGCTGCAAGCTCACTTGTGCTGATGACATCCCCCGTACCCTTAATGAAAGTGTGAAGAGTACACAAGACCATGGCAACCTCCCTGCAATTATGGGATCCGGGAGCCTGCTTTTCTTCACAATTGGAGACCGCTTGTTGAATCTCCCAAAGGAGCACTGCACCACACCCCTCGTACGAAATATTGCACAATTAAAATTGAACTGCTCCCAATTTGGATTCACAGTCTCATAGCACTTCATTATAGAGGGTGACAGAGCAAATGCAGAAGCTGCACAACTTGGATTCACAATCTCTTAGCGATTTAATACAGAGGGTGACAGAGCAAATGCAAAAGCTGCACAAATGTAAGGCTCACAGGACTGGCTCCCCTTTCAGGAGGAAGGAGGGGACAAGAGAATTCATGTGAATTCATTCACGTGTCTCGTGTGATGCTTGTGCTGGATGCTGCTGACAGGAAGCGGGCCTCTCACACAGGGTGAACGTTAAAAAATGTGAAAAATATTGTTCAAATTGCGTGTGACTGCTGGAAAACATTTTCGAAAATTTTACACTCCTGTCCTCTTTCCTCCTTTTAAGCTCAAAGGTAAATTTGTGGGGCCACAAAGACGCTCTGCTTCACTTTCCCTGCACCTCCTGGAACACCATGATCGCCCCAAGCTGACGCACTGCATGCCTCCTTACTCACTCTTGCTTTCCCTGCATGTACGCAGATCTTGGTGAACGGAGAGAAGTCGAACAAAGCCAACCGCAAGCGAATTGGATTTGTTTTGCAGGTATGAGCATGTAGTAAGGTAGCATGCAAGGTACGTAGCAAGGTAGCAAGTCTCTGTGCTTGCATGTCAACATTACTTCATGACTTTTGTGTGTCAGATCAACATGGCTTCCTCCCTACTTTCTCTTACTCTCTCTCTCTCTCTCTCTCTCACTCTCTCTCTCTCTCACTCTTTAAATTTGAGCAGTGTGTCTTGAGTACATGAACGCACACATACACACGCACATACAAACTGCACTGCTTTGCCTTTACGAGCAACATTTCAAGACCTTTGCACAGACAACATATGTACACAGGTCCACTTACGTGTGCAATGCATGATCACTTGGTGGTCAAACAGTCAAACAAGAACTCGCAGAACGTGTGACCCCACCCTTGAGCTGTTTCGTAGACCCCTCTCCTCCCCCTCAACCCCCAAGAAATACACGAGACATCAGCACAAAGCAACATACCACTGCGTGCATGCTCTGCTGCTTTACAGGATGACGTGCTGTATGAGACACTGACCGTTTATGAAACCCTCATGTATGCCGGGATGCTGCGTCTTCCCCGTACTATGACCAACGCAGAAAAGGTATACTGACAGTTACTACCCAGCATTGGAACTCAAATGTGTTGGTCACAAATTGCACACCTGCGGATTTGATCCACAGACTTGCAATTTAGACCATTGTGACGTGTGAGAGGAGTTTATGCCTACACTTTTTGTGCTACATACACAAAAGGACATTTGTCTGCATGTGTAGGTGCTGTGATGAGTGTTTCTTGCTCACATCTACCAGAAGTGTTTCAAAGCTTTTATGCAATTTGCATCTGTATATATACGAAACATTTTTTTGTTCATTACAATCTGCCACTAATAATTCATTTTCAATGGGCCCATTTTATGTTGACCTTTGCCTGCGCGCTGCACACGTGATCTTTTTACGTGACAAAATTCATTGTCCTTTTAATGTGGACTATGCAACTCAAGCGCCTAGCGCTGAATTTCTTTTTACCTTGGACATCGTCTGCAGTCCGCACGTGTGGACGCCGTGCTGAGTGTGCTGGGGCTCACGCGCAGCAAGGACACTATCATAGGAGGTTTCTTCAGGCGTGGTGTCTCAGGTATGCTCACTCACAGACCTGTATGTGATTGTGTGGTACAACGGCACAGCTCTTTCTTGCGGTTGATTCTGAGGAGGCTCCGGCTTGCGCATGCTGGGAACACGCTGTGCATGCATGTGTTTTCTGTCAGAGGTGCAGCCCACACCCACACGTCTTAGTGCCGCACACAGGTGGTGAGAGGAAGGGTGTGTCAGTGGGGCACAAACTTGCTCACCAGCATCCACCATGTGTATGCCGCAGAAGTTGCAGCCAACGCTCACACGTTATGGTATCGCACGCAGGTGGTGAGAGGAAGCGGGTGTCAGTGGGTCACGAGCTGCTCATTAACCCCGCTGTGCTCCTATTGGTGAGTACGATGCGTATGTTTGTGAGTAGCTCCTCAGGGCTCCTGAAGTACACCAGTACATCATTCGAGCACTTGAGCACAAAGCGGTTGATGCATTTTCTAAAAGTAGATGTGTTTCCTGAAAACAGGATGAGCCAACCTCTGGTCTGGATTCCACAACTGCCCTGCACCTTGTCAACCTGCTGCGTGACCTAGCAAGCGCTGGGCGCTCCATCTTGACCACCATCCACCAGCCGTCCTCACGTTTGTATAGGTAGGCACAAATGCAGGGCAATGTTAACCTGATCGGCACAATTGTGTAGGTAGGCCCGAATACATAGGTGAGAGTGAATGTTTAGGTAGGCTCTAATATATGCAGGTGCAAATGTGTAGGTAGGCTCTGATATGCAGGCAGATGCAAATGTGTGGCTGACATGCAGGCTGGCACAAATGTGTAGGTAGGCTCTAATATGCAGGCAGGTACATTTGTGTAGGTAGGCTCTATTATGCAGGCAGATACAAATATGTGTCTAATTTGCAGGCAGGCACACATAATATGCAGGCAGTACAAATGTGTGTCTAATATGCATACAGGTACAATGTGTGGAAACGCACCAATACATCTGCAAATACATACCTAAATACAGCTTTTAAGGTGCCTCATGAATGTTTTGCAGGCACAGATTTATAAGGAAATACAGACGTATTGGTAGGCGCAATTGTCTGAAATTGTTTGCTGGCATACAGGTAGAGGCATGTGTGTAATCTCAGTGCTAAGCCTTCCGCACGTGCCTGGATGATGATGTGCGCGACAAAAGGAATATCTGGCCAACCTTCAGGCGTGACGAGAGTCATTAAGCAGTGTTTGGCGTCCGTTTGCTTTGCCGCCTGATGGCCTTACTTTATTCTGTGTAGACACACGAGGGCAGTATGAGGTACCCTCCGTTGGCTTTAATTCTGTGTAGACACACGAGGGCAGTATGAGGTACCCTCGGTTGGCTTTATTCTGTGTAGACACACGAGGGCAGTACGAGGTACCCTCCGTTGGCTTTATTCTGTGTAGACACACGAGGGCAGTATGAGGTACCCTCCGTTGGCTTTATTCTGTGTAGACACACGAGGGCAGTATGAGTTACTTTCGTTGGCTAGCACACAACTATGCTGTGCATCGCCTCTGTTCAGATTACCAACTATTGAATGACAGCAGTACATGATCAGCTAGAATTTGAAGATTATGAGCACTTGGATATTTAGGTTCCTGCAAAGGCAGGGGGGAACACCTTAACCTTCCAATGTTACTATTTCTTTAGAAGTTTGCGCTGAGTTTCAAGTCTCTTCCGTGAGCCTTGCCATTTCATAACAGGCACGTAAGGTGTGCCCCACCATTTTGTCTCACTTTCGCCCCCCCCATTGTGCCTTTACTAACCTGCAGACATATTATGTGCCCTGCCTTCATGCTATGTGCTTACACTCAGATCTCAGATCACACCCTCTTCTTGGAATTGCACAGGCAATTGGACCAAGTCATGCTGCTGGCTGAAGGCCATGCAATGTACTACGGAGACGCGCTTAGAGCTGCAGGTATCATATAAGAGCCTTGAGCTGGCTGGAATTAACATTTTGCATGGAAAATAGCTGTGCTAACAAGCTGCTGTAAAGACAGACGTGAAGAAGTGCTGGTGTTTTGTCAGGCGAATCGTCTAGGTCGTACACACGTGAACAGCAATGATCCAGTGATGGTGCAAAGCGTCTTGTGACGCGTATAGGTGCAGTCAACAGTAGTGTAGTGTGGTCGGGGCTGCAGAAGAGCGTGTAAGTGTGTTTTTACCTACCCTATTGTTGCAAGGTACTGAAGTGGACCAGAGCCAGACCCGTCTTCCCACTCACGCCCACACTGCAACATTCACTCACAGATTGGTTTGCACACCTCGGCTTTGGGTTGCCGTATGGGACCAACCTGGCAGGTGAGACCGGCAGCTCCCTCGTGTGCGCTCTTTCTTACCTTGAGTATCAAGTTGCGCAGAGCTTACACGCTTTTGTTCTGGCAACCTTGATGAGCAACAAGCCCGTCAAAAGACTGGAACTCTTTCTCTCGCTGGTAACAAGTTGAGAGCACTACTTGAGCGCTGCCTTTGGTGTATCTCCTCTCACCTCCACCTGCCTGTATCTCACAATCACATCACGTCACACCAGATCTATACAGCAAAACCTGTGATTTTATGTTTTTCTAGTTCAAGCAACTTGGTATCGTTATCCGTAAGTGCACTAAAGAAGAGAATTTAAACGTGCGCTGCCCTGCGCGCCTGCAGATCACATATTGGATTGCGCAATGGGGGAGGTGGCGTATGACCCCTCAGCACCTGGGGCTGCGGCTGCTTCTCAAACGCAAGGTCCTGTGTGCGGAGCACCCTACATCCATGGAAGCGTGGCAGGTACATTTCTTGCTCTGTGTGTACGTGTGTACGTGTGTACGTGTGTACGTGTGCCTGTGTGTCAGTGAGTGTGTGTCTGTCTGTGTTTCCTATGTGCATGTGTGTGTCTGGATTGGAGAAGCCAGTTTTGGTGGGTCATCGGGTCCTCATTCCAATGCTTACAGTGCGTGCGACATACAGGCAACGCCCTGTGGGTATACTTGGACCCAACCTTGCAGCACCCCCTATCCCCTGCTTGCCTAATATTGTCCACGGGCAGGTGCTTGTGTTCAGCGCATCAGGTTTGGTGCAACAACCCCCCAGTCAATCATCAGTGTTCCAATCTGTTGGCAACTCATGATTGCTGCCCCGTTTCATACACAGTGAGGTGCCTGTACTCAACCTTTGAGGCCTGGTACGATGGCCATCCTGGAGGCTTTTCCTTAGGCCACACAGACCACCGCAAAGGGGATGAGGCCAAAGATGAACACCAAGAGAAGCTGCTCAAGGCAGGCCAAAAGCGCGAAAAAGACCAGGTGGGAGTGCACAGCCTCTTGGCATTCATCAGCGATCACCAAATCCTTGCGGGGATGACAGGAGTCTGTGATCGCTCCTAACGCCTGAGGGTATCGGACGTGATTTGCATGTGTATATATGTGTGCGCACCTGCATGCTTGCACATGTGTGTGGTGCACTACGTTTCTAGGGTCCCATTCTCAGTTGTGTGCACAAATATGTCATTGATTCGATAGTCCTTGGATGAAAAGGCGTTTGTGGTGCATAGGTGCAGAAGGAAAGTTGTTTTGGAGATGCATGAAGAGCAAGGTCTGCATTTGGTGGGAGAACATGAGTGCATACCTAATCCATAGGTAACTGTAGGAACATGTTAATTGAAAGCGCTGCATACTAAATCTATAGGTAATTTAAGGAAAAAATATTAATTGAAAGCGCTTACAAAAGTTGTCTCAGTCTTGCTACGCTTGTTCCTGCCCACCAAAAGAGGCACAGCTCCATCCTCTCACACAAGCATGCGCTCACACTCTCGCACGCCTTTCCCAACCAACATGCCCTTCACCTGCTCCTCAGGTAGACCAACTTTTAGAGCGCGTCCGTTTACTGCTGCCTCCCAGTGGCAGCTTCACTGGAATGAGGCACTCTCAACAACTGGCACGGCCCACATCTACCACCCTTCCTCAGTCCACAGCACCAGGTACGCCTTCCTAGCATGGTGTGTACGCTTCTGGTCTAGACTGGTTTGTTTCTAGTTCGGGTCTGGTTGTCTCGTTGGACTCTGATTGCAAATGATTAACCTGCTTTTTCCCCATCTCAGCTCGCCCACTACAAAACTAAGCACCACATACTCCCCTCCCCGCCCATATCTTAGCATGCCTCACCCCAATCCTTAATACACCAGTGGGTCAAGGGCTGCACCCTTTGTGTTGCTTTGTCGACCTTGCATCTCAAGGCACTCTAACAGTGAGGGCATTAATGCATGCGAGTGTAATTTAATTAGAATTAACTGAGTACATTAATGCATGCGATTTGAAGAATTAACTGAGTACATTAATGCATGCGAGTGTAATCTGGGCATTGCCTCCACCAAAACCAAGGTTCCCAAACCAAGCAAACAGCTGGAAGCGCCATTTGCTTCTGTTTGCCTATTTTAATAGAGGTCTTAAAAGTTCCATCTGCACGGTTGAAGTGGATGAGAGACCTTTGCC
>Ga0307942_1000921_pt1:0-2500 | contig 22383 bp, 20 predicted proteins | sample OrgLakmetagen175_FD_201846 | JGI IMG/M metagenome (GOLD analysis project Ga0307942, IMG submission 201846) | Saline water microbial communities from Organic Lake, Antarctica - #175 | ecosystem: Environmental > Aquatic > Non-marine Saline and Alkaline > Saline | place: Antarctica: Organic... | reverse complement strand
ACACACATATACACCAGCACACACAGGTACACACACATCCACAGATGGCTCAGCCTACAATGTCTGCTTCTCAGCACAAATTCACTCGTTCCACGTGCCTTGCAAAACACAAAGCCGCGACCCTGGCAGCTCCCAAACACAGCCCCCAGCACTCCCTCAAACTTTCTCCCCGCCTGTGCAGGGGTCTGCTGATAGGTGGCGTCTGTATGGACCCAAAACAGGCACAGACGGTGACGACGGTGGTCATGCTAACCTTCCTGCTCGTGGGAGGGTTCTACGTGAAGGACGTGCCGGTGTGGATCGGATGGATCAAGTACTTCTCGTTCATCTACTGGGGTGAGATGCGTTGCGTAATACTATGGTAATTGCGTGAGTGCGTCCATCCAATTTTTGTTATGTGTTCGACCTGTTTGTAAGCGCGCTCCCTTCTCAATCTGACAAAATGCACTTCTTGGCAGTCTTCAGCGGCATTGCTTTTGCTTTTCTTGTGTGAGCAAGAGCATGCCGTTCACTCATTCTGGCAAGGTTTTAAATCGTACTGGTAGCGCATTATTATTGCTGACAAAGGCCCATGCACAGGCAGCACTCACAAAAAATCCACATCTGTCGTTATCTTTCATTTTAGGAAACAACCTGCTCATGAAGATCGAGTTTGGCAACAGGTCCTTTACCGACAAGAGCCAGCCAGGAAATCCCGAGGTGATTGGTAAAAAGCTTAAATATAACAATTGTGTGTTAAAGGGCTCATTGATGTCAAAGGGTTCTTTGCGTCAAAGGGTTCGTTGTTTCAAGGGGCTCGCTGATTTTTGTTCTTGCAAGGTGGTATATGCAAGGAAGGTGGCTTCATATCACAGCGCTGTGTGGGCAGGAGGAAGGGGGACAGCCACAAGCTCATAGCCTGCCTTTTTGCTGCTATTTTTTCACCCTTTTACTTCTTTGCCCTCTTTGTGTGCAGATCACAGACCTGCAAGAGGCATTGAACCTGCAAGTTAATCCAGACACAAGGATCTGGGAGGAGGTGGTCATCTTGCTGTCCATGCTCATCATCCTCAGGTACGGTTAATCAAAAAGGCTTCAGGCAAATAAACCACCCCCCACATTACTCAAGATTTTGGTCTATTTGTTCTTCGTCCAAAAAGAGAGCTTTCTAAGCCACGTCTACCCAGTCAATCCAAGCATGCTCTGCCTTTGGGACATGACCTCCCCCGTAAGCACGCACAAAACATACACACAGAGGCTCACAGGTTGTAACTAGGCACACTGGTTGTAACTAGCGGCTCCTACAATGGACACTACAGAAAATTCAAGTTTACATAGTTGCATCCCAGCACCTGCATGCCTGCTAGCTTGTGGGCAGAGGCGGTACAGCAGCTAAATGGACCCCTCTGCGCACACGCAGGTGGCTGACCTACATGACGCTTCGCTGGAAGACTGGAGCGTCGCAGAAGAGCCTGTGAGCAGGAGGAGGGTCTCTACACTCAGTCACCGATCGAGGTCTTAAAGCGGCCCTGGCACTTCAGGCCACATGTACATACAGAGCTGCACTGAGGGGGCCACTGCTTCCAAAATGCTTTCACAGTCTGATCTTGAGCGCAGCCCACTCACTAAGCTACCAGCTGTCAGTGAGACGGTAATTAAAATGCTTTATTTCTTATTAAGCGCGCCTGCTGTATTAGTTGCCTTCACCTTTCCATGCCACTACTCTGTGTGATGACGTGAGGCCTTTTGACTGGTGTTATAAGTGCAGGTTGAACAGTGATTTTGAGAAGAGCACATTAAGTTGCAATAATTGGCTTGGTTGTGTAAGCTAGTTTAGCTACATATAGAGTAGGAAGAGAAGAGTAGGAAAAGCAGGTGAACTTGCGTCTCAAAAGGGGAAATTTTGTATTTGTGAGTGCTGTTGATCTATTTTGTACAACGCGTTTCCTTTCCATGTACTTCGTCAGCGCCTTTTATTTACATCAGGATTGTTTAGCCCAGAGTGATCTGAGTTCTGGGATCTTGTAAGATTGAAACTTGTACAAGCTGAGATCGACCTCCCTTATTATATTACTGCATCAAATCGTTATCTCTAGTGCAGCGGTTCATATTGAGGCAGTTGTGTATTTGCACATGCTGTTCCTCTGGAAAAGAAAAGGAAAAGGAACGCAGATAGTGTAAACACTACCGGCATGGACAAGGAAAGAATGTTTTGTGTTCTGCACCCCCCCCTGGATGCAGAGACCCACAACATTCCACCTTGAGAACAAAAAGAGGAAAGACTCTTTAGTAGGGGTCAGGTGGTCGGGAGGCATGGGCCTGCACACCATCAGGAGCATTGCTCAGATATTGTTGCTGGGCACTCCATTCAATGTTCGTGCAGTAAGGGTAAGGGGGTAAGGGTTACACAGCTATATCCGCCAGCGAGGGCAGTTGAGCTATAGCAAAAAAAAAGGCAGCTTCAAGAAGAGAAGGAGGCCAGACTGAACAAGACACCAGAAAAAGAGACAAGGTCGGTGAT
>Ga0307942_1000918_pt1:15000-22424 | contig 22424 bp, 23 predicted proteins | sample OrgLakmetagen175_FD_201846 | JGI IMG/M metagenome (GOLD analysis project Ga0307942, IMG submission 201846) | Saline water microbial communities from Organic Lake, Antarctica - #175 | ecosystem: Environmental > Aquatic > Non-marine Saline and Alkaline > Saline | place: Antarctica... | reverse complement strand
GCGGGGGGGGGGGGGTTGTGCCCTGCAGTTTTGTTTCGTCGTAAGTGTTGTCGTGTTTTGTCGTGTTTTGTCGCAAGTGTTGTTTTGTCATTTTGTCGTAGAAGCACAGGCGTGGGCGGGGGGGGCGGGCCCTGAAGTGATGTTTTTGTGAGGGTCGACACTTGGATGGTGTGTATCATGTAAAATGAGTGCAGACACTTGCGTGGCGTGAATCACTGAGTGTACGTCACTTTCGTGTCGTGCATGTTGTGGGCTGCATTGTGCATGTTGTGGAGCAGGACGTACCACGTGAGATGTGAGCGGTCAGGTGAAGGAGAGGGTGCGAGAGTGGCCAACAAGGATTTTGCAAGACGTGAGGAGTAAGGCTTCCGGAGTAAATGCAAGGCTAGGTGAGTATTTAAGTATCGCATGCGGGGTGGGGTGGGGGATTGGATGCTGCACAGCATGAACCTCACACAAGCAAGCAGCGGTGGTTGTTCCCTGCACAGACCATTTGCACATTACTCCTCAAATTTGACCGTGTGCAATGCAGGCCATACGATGGGTTACAGCACACAAAACTCTCTTATTCAAACATTCACACACATAATAGGCCCATACATACACATATACGCACTCATACTTGACACACACACATAGACAATCAGTAAGCTGCGCTTACTCTGACCATACCAACTGCACACACACACACACACACACTCACACACACACACACATACACACACACCTGCGCAGCTACTAAAGGCGAGTGCTGCAAGAAAGGTGGGGGATCCAAGGGCTGAGAGGGGGTTTGGGGAGGCAGATTGACAGGGTGTGAGCTCAAGGTGGATTGCTGCTGCTGCTGCTGCTGCTGAGGTGACGAGATGGAGGGAGGGATGGCATTTACAACTGGGGCTGCTGCTGCTGCAGCAGCCTGTGTGTATTTGTGTGTGTGTTTGTATGTTTGTGCAATCGAATGGGAGTGTGTACGTGTGTTTGTGTGCGCGCGTATGTGTGCTATGCGTGCGTGCTTGTTTGGGGGGGGGTAGACATTGGGGTGCATGTGCACGTGTGGGAGGAAAGCAGTGAGCAACATTGACTGCACTCAGCACACAAATGCTGGTGCAAACCCAGCCCCACACCTACACACGCACATGCGCACACTGACACAGTCTCGCACACCACACACACACACCCACACCCACACGCACACGCACACGCACACACACACGCACACGCACATTCACACATGTACACACACATCCCTCCCCACCAGCACGCACCTGTGAGTTCCTCATCTCTTCCGCCCCCTCCTCTTCACTCGCCAAGATGCGCTTGATCACCGTGGTCACATTTTCGTGGGCTTCGCTAGCCTGCCTGCCTGCTTTTGCTCCGAAGCTGTACCCACGGCGCCACGTGCTGCGTAGGGTGCGACGATGCAGCTGCACCCATTCGTGTTGCAGGAGCGTGCGCGCATTGTGGCGCCGCTTGGGGTCCTGAAAACGTGTGTGTGTGTGTGTATGTGTGTGTGAGTGTGTATTTGTGTGTGTATGTGTACGTGTCTGTGTGTATGTGTATGCGTGCGTGCGTTGCGTGATTGCATTGCAGTGTGCAGCTCCGTGCTTGCATGTGCACAGTTGCACGTGAAAAGTAGCTCCATCTGATGTTATTTTGTCAAAGATGCTGAACACCCCCACACAGCAGGAAGCACTCCCATGGGACCGCGTCTCCAGCCAATAACCATCCAACTACCTTTTGGAAGCAGGACATAAGGAAGTCTTGCATGAGGGGGGTGATGTTCTCGGGCAAAGGAGGGTGGTCATCCTACGACCAAGAAGGGGGCACGTGAATAGCTGTGTGAGTTTCATGTGGACCAGGAGGTCACGTACACACACACATACACACATACACACACAGGCACACACAGGCACACACATACACAATATACTCACACACCCACACGCTTCTTGAGAGTGCACACAGAGACAGAAAGGGAGCAGAATACACTTTTGCGTGGGCACAGCACCCGTATGCCCTTAAATGCTAAGGAGCATTTCTGTGTGTGGGTTTGTGCGTGTGTGTATGGATGGTGTGTGAGCATGTGTGGTTACATATGTGCGTGCAAACATGCATATTTGTACGTGAACATGTACGTATGAGTGTGTGAATGTGCATACATGCATGCTGAAGGCCACGAACCTGGACAATGCGAAAGAGGGCACTCATTGGCTGGAGGTCGTAGTAGGGAGGAACTCCAGTGAGCAGCTCCACAATGAGGCAGCCCACACTCCAAATGTCTGAGGCAGGAGTGACTTGCGTCATCTCAATGACCTGCATGCATGTAGTCATGCACGTGTCGTGCGTACGAACATGCAAGTATGTATGTGCATGTGCGTACGTGTGCGTGAAGGTGCATGTGTGTATGTCTAAGGCCACATACAGCCCACACTCCAAATGTCTGAGGCAGGAGTGTCTACGTCCTCTCAATGACCTGCAAGTGCGTTTAGTACACACCGAGGTTCGTGGGGTTTTACAAGCGCATACACTAACAAAGCCCACAATGTGTGTTCGTGAGTGTGTGTACTTGTGTTTGTGCGTTTGAATGTGTGCGTTTGTGCGTGTTTGCGTGTGTGTTTGTGCATGTGTGTCTGTGTTTGAGCTCGTGAACACCTCTCCAAAGGAAGTGTTCAAGCATACGCACAGAGGTGTGCTCTTGCCACTCACCTCCGGTGCCATCCAGTAGGGAGTTCCTACCACATGCTGGTGGATCTCAGTGCGGTGCTCCTCCAGCTCCCCCAATTTGGTAGCGACTCCAAAGTCTGCGAGCTTGACCAGGCCCTGTAGGGAGTATGAGTGTTTGCGGCTGAATGTTCATAAGCATAGTGCACGTGTATGATAACGGATATGCAACTGCTAAGCGCGCGTGTATGCACATGCATGGCTAAACGTGAATCAATGTGTTGTGCTCGTGCGTGCGACTAACTGCATTTGTGTGTGCTTCAAGCCAGGTACTAACTTGTGTGAGCGTGCATCTCACGGTTGTGTTTACTACAGGGAGAGAGCAGGGAGATAAGAAACACACTGGGGCCCACTGCGTGATCATGGTTTGGTGTTTATTAAAAGTGTCTAAACAGTCAGTCAACTTTTTACTCCCACCTAAATGTTTGCGGACTCCAGGCAAGCCAAGGCTTGCATTAGAATGGATGCATAAGTACGAGCACGTGCATGCTTCCAACTGAAATGCAATCGCTAGCCCACGTGCGTGTGTGTGTGTGTGTGTTTGTGTGTGTGTGTGTGTGTGTGTGTGTTTGTGTGAATGTAAGTACAAATGCGCTTACCTCTTTGGTGGTCAGAATGTTGGCACCCTTGATGTCCCGATGGACCACGCCCTGGTCATGCAGATACTGCAGGCCCTGCAGGACCTGGGCTATGTAGACAGCTATCAAGGTCTCTGGGAACACGCCAAACCTATTGGGCTTGATGATGGCACTGAGGGCGCCATTCTCCATGAATTCCAGGATGATGTAAAGGTGTGTCCGCGTCTTGAAGGAACCCACGTACTTGACAATGTTCTTATGGTTCAGGGTCTTGAGCAGCTCTATCTCACCCATGACACCCTGCAAGCTGCCCGAGCTGATGCCCTCCAGCGCGATTTGCTTGATGGCAACAGTGTCACCACTTTTCAGGTCAATGCCTTTGTACACCTGCCCGAACGCACCCCTGCCTAGTTCTTCACCCATAAGAAACCGCCCGCCTAGCGAGGAGCCCGCAGTGGAACCCCCGGCACCGGAACCCATCATTTTTTATATATACTAATAATCCCCAATTGACATAATGCTCACTGTGGTCGTGGCTGGACCTTATATAATTAGAGAGGCAAGACGTCTCAGCAGTGCGAAAGATCGTGGAACATTCTGCTGGTCTGGCTGGGCCGATTTTAGCCCACTTTGTTTGCACCACCTTGGTCCTTAATCCTTATTGAGGGATTTGGCAGGCCAACCACCGAATGGCGTTATGGAACTGATACATACGGAACTGATATATATGATACTCGGACACTTTTTGGTGGGAAATGACCCCAAATTTGTGATCCCAAATGATCGGAAATGATTGAAATGTTTTTGGGGTCTATAAATATGTTAATGAAGCGCTAGTAGACGATTTGTAATATCGTGGGGTGTATTATGTGCGACTTGAGTTATTTATTTGGCCTTTTTTGTCTGTGGATCGCTGCGGTGCAGGAGTTTTAAAGAACACTTTCCCCTTCGTCTTTACTGCCTGCCGGCTTTCTTTTCATAATAAAGCCTAACACTGATTGTCAAAGGGGGGAGGCTGAGGCCAAGATGGGCATGCTTATCAAATTGCTAGGTTATGTTTCCCAAGACGAGCAGCTTTCAAGCTCAGCTCTGTTTTTCGAAGCAGCTGCTGAGCTTGAAAGCGGGCAGGCAGAGGAGGACACATGTCAAATCAAATCAGCGTGTCAGATCTTCATAACTTCATAAGGGATCACCAACAACCCCTTATTATTAATGGCATTACATTTCTAGAGTCCTTATGATTCGAATGAATTATTGATGCAGAAGGTCCGATTTGATAAAGCGGCGTGTGAGTAGCATGGCCTGCAGTGAATGATGGGGCCGCAGGTTATATGCATTTCTGTTTCCCCAACTCCCATATTGTTTCAGCCATGACTGGTCTGATACAAGAGTACATGTTCAAAGATAAGCTGCAGAACTGTGAACCCATTGACCTCAGTCGTTTTATTGTGGACCTCAGAGGGAGACATTTGGAGTTGGACACCCCACTCTGATGGCTCGCTGCCCAAGAGAGCACAAAAGCAAAATTCTCACATATAACAGATGGTGTGCACTACCCCCGAAAAAAGCCCTGGCTGCTCATTTTCCCTACAGCCTTCCCAAGTACACGTTCCTAGACCTCCCACGAATGTCATTCACAGTGTTGCCCGTTTCAGACTGCGTGTCCACACCCTTCGCTTTGAGACCGCAACATGGAACCCCACCTCCTCCTCTACCTGTGATTTGTGCGAAGCTGATGATGATGTCCAGGATGAACAGCAAACCTGTAACCTTAACCAGGATGAACAGCATGCTATTTTCCACTGCACACACCCCCATACAGTGTCTCTTCGCAGGAGATTTAAGTCCTTATTCTCAGAGGCAAGAGCACAGGATGTATGTACTTTTTTTCTTGTAAACTTCATGTCTGAGCTTATGGATTATTGTTGCCTGGCGTGGACCAGTCACAGACCTTACCTTACCACAGGCCTATCAGGCACAGTCTGGCTAAAGGTCCTCCCATGTAAATCTATATCTGTCATGTAGTCACTATCGTCTGCCACGTGAACACGCAGACAGACATAATTGATGCTCGTCTGTTACAGCGGGAGTTCACTCATGGACAGGTGCTGCGATGGCAAGGTTTACCACAGAAAAGATATAACATCGTTAAACAATCAAGCTGCTTAATGACGTAGTCCATCCTCCGAGGCTATAGGAGGGGAGGGCGCTTAGATCATGGACACAGTTGGCCTCTTTGCCTTGTAGATGGTCTTCAGCTCTGGGGCTGATGGGCGGATGAGGTTGTATGTCAGGGGGAACTTGATCTTGGAGTCGTGGAACTGCAAAAGCACAAGGAGACGGCTTGTTAATGTGGGCTCAAGGCAATATTTGATACAAATAGGCAAGGTTGAAAGTGATGCCCTCTGGTCGCGGGGGGTGAGGGAAATGGCAGGGGAAGAAGAGACTGCAGCAGCCCCAGCTCCAGCAACAGCACCAGCAGCAACAACAGTGGCTGAGTGCTGCAACAGACAGTCCGGTCTGTTGCAGCACTCAGCCAGTTCTCACACAAGTGGCGCGGCAACGTCCTAAAGACCATGAAGCTCATGGTAGGTGCTTTTCACGTTTGCAGCCTTTGAGACCCTTGTGTTGCAGGAGACTTAAAAGTGGCAGCGGACAAGGAGGAAAACAAAGATACAATTTTGTTGGCTGCATCTTCCAGTCTTATACATTTCCTTGTGTCCTTCTCCTTGCGCACGCAGCCACAGCACCTCGCCCCTGAGATGACACGTAACCCAGTGAAGTGGTGGAAGGACTACGGCGAAGGAGTACGCCTCGTGCAGGTACGTTTCGTGGCAGAGTTCATCACCCCAATGTCTAGGCAGCGTGCTTTTTTCTGTGTTTGCGCATAAAACTTGGTTGATTTTCTGTCTTTTGCTTGAAAATTATGTCTAAAGCATCCTCCCTTCCTCCCACTTTATTGTGCAGGAGATTGCCATTCCTGTCCTGAGTATCCCTCCCAATTCATGCGCTGGAGAGCACGTTTTCAGTACGTTTGCAAACATCTGGACGGACAAGAGAAAAAACTTGCTTATGGGCAGGATGTGGCTCATGTCCTACATCTCCTTCAACACGCGTGTGATGAACAGAAGGTAAAAGGAGGGGGGAGGGTTTGCTCAGTTGCAGAGCGCATTTCAAGGGAAGAGGCAAGAAAAGAGGGGGGTTGGATCTGTAAAGGAAAGAGCAAGGGCTTACACCTGCGTATTGCATATTGCATACTTGCATATTAAATTTCTGTGTGTGCAGGAATTGGAAGGAGCTCTTTAAATGCTTGTGCTCAGCGGCAAGAAGGCAGCTAAATTACGCCTTAGCAATGTACACAGGATAACGTTGCAACTTGCAATGGCACACAGGGACGCCGACATTGACCTTGTCACGCTGGAGCAGAAGGACTTCAACAACTGGCTGGACACTGTTCGCGGAGTTGAGGAAGAGGAGCAAGCATTGGCAGCACAGGCAGCAGCAGAAAATGCACGGCTTGCAGCAGGAAATGCACAGTTTGCAGCAGAAGCTCACGAGGAGAGAGAGGCTATGATTGGGTTTGATGACTGAGACGCTCCCGCAGTGTACAGCATAGCAGCAGCCAGGGGAAAGGAGACAGTGGAGCAATTAGCAGGATTAGCAGAATAGCAGCAGCCGGAAGAAAGGAGACAGCTTTGAATTTTGATGCCTATTATGGACCTTTTGGTCCTTTTTAGAGCTTTCGAAACAGTGTGGGCTTACTTAGCCATTTGCAGAGCTGAAACAAAGCTCAATTTTTAATTTTTTGATTGAGGCTTCAAAGTTTGGACCGTACTGTACGCCGTACTGTATTTTACCGTATATACGGTCTAAAATTGTATAAATACGGCTGTACGCCGTATTTCCGTACCGTATAACCGTACACCGTAGTGGCACAGCACTGGCTGCATCACGCCTAACAAAAGGCACCCACTATAACTTAGCCCTAGAGAGACTGCTGTTCAGGGAGAAAAGGTAAAAACCTAATCCAATTTGTAATTCGTTAGTTTAGCTCATATATTAGGGTAACCAGCTGAAGCGCACACGATGAGTAGACCCACGTCTATAAGTAAAAACAGGCACAAAACA
>Ga0307942_1000918_pt1:0-10000 | contig 22424 bp, 23 predicted proteins | sample OrgLakmetagen175_FD_201846 | JGI IMG/M metagenome (GOLD analysis project Ga0307942, IMG submission 201846) | Saline water microbial communities from Organic Lake, Antarctica - #175 | ecosystem: Environmental > Aquatic > Non-marine Saline and Alkaline > Saline | place: Antarctica: Organic... | reverse complement strand
AAAGAGGACGTGCAGCTCAGACGTGGAGACCCAATGCTTTATTATTAATTATGCTCACACAATTTCCTGAAGGTGGAATACCATTCCATTCAGTAGGTATGCTTGGGATGCATGGCCTCAAAGACGCCTTTCCTGCGCAAAAGACAGATCATATACGATTGTAAAAGTGTGCTTCCTTTCAGCACGCTATGTTCTCTCCCCCCATGAAAACTGCTTCCAACTCAAGCAAGCTGCTTTCGACTCACATGTGCTGCCCCACACCCAGCATGCACTCACTCAACTAGGTGACTCAGAAGAGATCCTCTCAGATTTTAATGAAGCATGCTCTCTTTCATCATTTGTTGCAGTTCTGTTACAATATTTGCAAAACGCAAATAGTATCTCACTGCTTTTGCCTTAAATCCCAAATAATACAGGGGCCTTTCCCCCAAGCTCACACGTTTTGAGAGTGAGAGGAGGTTGACTCTGTGTGATGGGTGATGAGGACGTTTGCCATCAACAAACCAGATAATAAACGCAACTGCTGCCAACCAAGTCGGAGCAAATGGGGCTGAGGAACAGTGCCTGCGTTGCATGAGCTGCTGAGCATGCGCTCAAAAAACACTCCAAGCTGGCTCTCGCGTTGTCCAGAGCCCACTGGCCCTCACCTCCTCGTAACGCAACTGCTGCCAAATGAATTGCATGAAAAGAGTGCAGCACCAAGCCGGGTAGTTTCGCTGGTGTTAGACGTTGGTGTTAGAATGTTCAGAGCTGGCAGCTGCCAAGCTCAGGGGGGTTTGCCGAGACGATGTCTGCCTACAGCTCTGCACAATAAATGCATCCGGAGGCGTGTGCCGTATGCCTGCTGCAGCTTTTGAGAAGGGGCCTCAGCATTGCATGTTGGGAATCGGCCATCATAACCTGAACGAGGCATGACCTCTCAGAGTGTCCAGACCTGGTTTCTCAGACGAAGGCGTCTCCTCCTACACAACATCAAAAGCATCTACTTCCCCTCATCAATCGTCATCCACAAGACAGCCTTGCTGCTTCAAGAAGCAGGGTGGTTGTGGAGTCATCGTTCAACGCTAACAGTGAAGCCCTCTCTTGTAGAATCACCAAAGCCCTCACTCATAGAATCACCACGTTGCGCATGCAGGGCTGGCCAGGACCATATATATTATATATACGGTGTATGTACGGTATTTTTGGCAGGGAAATCACCAAATATACGGTCATATACGGCGTATATATACGGTTCTGGCCAACCCTATGCACATGCACTGCAGGTGGTCAGGGGCGTGTCTGCGGCAGATACCAGGCTCAGGGGGGGAGATCGCCACGATGACGGCTAGCCATTTTGGTCAATGCTTGAATCTGTACCAGGGGGGCGCTCGAGTGCGGACCATGCACACACAGCACACCCCCACAGCCGTGGTGTCTCTGCCGGCACTGCAAGTCGGGCAAGGGAGCGTGGAGGATGTGGTGGGGTGTGCGGAGGGACACCAGGTGCGTACCTGCGTCTGGTGTGTGTGTGTGTGTCTGTTGTGTTTGTGTGTCTGTTGTGTGTGTGAGTGTGTCGGGTACTCGTGTAAATGTGTATGTGTGATGTGTGCAGGTGCTGGTGTGTGGTTCTTTTCAGCATATGGCTGTGGTACCACTGCCGAAAATGCAGACAAGCCGGGGGGGATGTGTGAATGTGGTGGGGTGCACAAAAGAAAAGAGTGTACAAGTGCAACTGCAATTGGGTGTATCTGTCTGTGGTCTATGCGTTGTTGCCTACGTATGCAGTGCAAACTATGCACACGCCTGAGTGGAAGTATGATGGGGGAAAATCACAGGGCCGTAAAACGTGCATTCAATTGGAGGGTGTTGCACGACTGAGTTTTCCAGAGACAAGGTGCTTTTATAACTTAGGGTTACCATAACACTACTGTGTGTGGATGAAAGTTTTTCCAAAATATGGTGTTATGATAGCTTCAATGTACGACCTAGGTGTGGATGTTCGTAACTTAGGGTTACCATACACTACTGTGTGTGGATGAAAGTTTTTCCAAAAATATGGTGTTATGATAGCTTCAATGTACGACCTAGGTGTGGATGAAAAAGTGGGGGAAAGTAGATCTTGGTGCACCTTGTAGCAAGAGATGAAATAGAGGGAACTCACGTAACTCATATTAATTCCTTTTTTCCTGACGTCTTTATGCTGGAGCAGAAGCTAGCCTTCTGTTTGAGTGCCTTTGCGTTTCTCTGTGTGTCTGTGTGCGGGCACCGCACAGAGACTCCAGCAGTACTGGTCGGCTACATGCTACATGCTACATGCTACATGCTGCATGCTGCATGCTGCATGCTACATGTAATATATGACTAGTGCAGGCCAGAACCGTATACACACATCGTGTAACGTGTTTGACTGTATACATGGTAATTTCCCTGCCAAATATACCTGTATACGTATTTATGTACGGTTTTGGCTATTACATTAGCTACTCATGGCCTAATTGTGACTCGTAAATGGTACATGCCATCTTTCGTTCCTAATCTGGGGCGCCTGCCTGCCTCTGCATGGCTTGGAGTGGAATGGAGTGTACAAAAGGGGCATGTGTCGCGTCGATGAGTCACCAACACCTGAGTGATGTGGGGCGCCTGCCTGCCTCTGCGTGGCTTGGAGTGGAATGGAGTGTACAAAAGGGGCATGTGCCGCATCGATGAGTCACCAACCTTCTGCGTGGCTTGGAGTGGAATGGAGTGTACAAGGGGAGAATGTGTCGCGAATCACCAACACATGAGTGATGGTCAGCCCGAATACAACCACAGGGCTGATAACATCACAAAGCACTCGTCAACAGTGCTAGTGAAGGATCTGATGGGGGTGGGGGGGGGGTAAAGGTTTGTTGCCGTCAGGAAGGCATACACACTCAGTCTGTACAAAGCAAATGGGTAATGATACGTATGCCAGCTCGAAAACTTTATTTTACATCTTTTGCTGTCTGTTATGCCTCTCTGTGGGGGTTGTGCGAGCGTGGGTACTAGTTAGGAGTCCTCCCTTTATGTGCGCAGGTCCTCATCAGCGTCGACTGTCTATTTTCTGATTTTCTGCCACTACCACACACTGAGTGTGTATGCCATCACCACCACGCATGCAGTGCTTGCCCACATTTGCACGTGTGTATGCATTTTGTGTGTGTGCAGGTCTCGTTGTGGGATGTGAGGCAGGGAGAGAAGGGAGGCCTCACACAACGCTTGTCTGTGGCGCCAGGGGGCTCGGCAGTGTATGGCCTGGCATGGTAAGAAAAAGAAAAGCCACTCAGGCATTGATATCTACTACTCTCCACATTAGAAAAAGGAGAAGGAGCCACTTTGGTGCCAGTTGCCGTAAAACTCGTCAGCCATGGACAAAAAAAGTAGAAATCGAGTTGACCTTGGCGTGCTGCTGAGCCTTATCTTTAATACATACGGAAGTTTAAATTTCAGCTCCGTCCCATGCATAAACCTGAGTGCACTCCTGCTTCTGGGCGTGTGCTTTCCAGGTGTCAGGCAGAGGGTGGTCTTCTAGGCACTGCCGGTGCGGAGCGAGCGATTTCCCTCTTGGACCCAAGAAAGTGCGTGCATTTTGAAACGGGGCTGCCTTATTTTAACTACTAACTTGTGTTCATTTGTGCTGTTACGTAAGCGTGTATGGTGCCAAGCTGGTGTGCATGCTGGTGTGCGTGTATGGTGCCAAGCTGGTATGCATGTATGGTGCCAAGCTGGTATGCTTGTATGGTGCCAAGCTGGTGTGCATGTATGGTGCCAAGCTTATACTTCTATGGTGCCAAGCTAATACCTCTATGGTGCCAAGCTGGTGTGCATGTATGGTGCCAAGCTTATACTTGTATGGTGCCAAGCTGGTGAGCATGTATGGCGCCAAGCTAATACCTCTATGGTGCCAAGCTTATACTTCTATGGTGCCAAGCTAATACCTATATGGTGCCAAGATGGTGTGCATGTATGGTGCCAAGCTAATACCTCTATGGTGCCAAGATGGTGTGCATGTATGGTGCCAAGCTAGTATGCGCTTTGAGGCCTGTGTCTACATGTGGTGCCGCTCGGCTTTTTTACGAGCCTTTGTGTCGACTTATTTACCATTTTTTTGGGAAGAGCAGGGGAGGAAGCAATGTGCTGTTGTCTACCTAGCGCAAGAAAAAAGAAAACCAACCTGCAAAATTTGACTCGCACGTTAAGGGTTGTCCAGGACCGTATTCACACACCGTACATGACCGTAGCACAAGAATATCCCTGCTGCTCACAATGCCCTTTCAACACCGTAATTGTGTTGACGTACATGGTCCTGGCCACACCCACTTATGCTGTTTCTTGTGCGCAGATTATCGCACGTCCTGGCCACACCTACTTATGCCAATTGATCTCACGTCCTGGCCACACCCACTTATGCTCATTTTTGTGTGCAAATGATCTCATGGCCATTCAAGTGACTCAGAAAAAATATGCGCAGGCAAGCAAGCCACAATGCCCACGTCAAACAAGGACCGATTCTCAATGCTACATCTTTTTCTTTATAAAGCCTCCATCCACCCATCTGCCAGGAGCTGGAGCTTAAGATCAATCCACAAAACTGCATCTGTTTTCTTACTTTTATTTATCAGGGGGTGGAGTATAGCAAGCAAGTGGCCCGGTTGTGCAAAGTACACCATACACCATCTGGCCTTCTCACACAACGCACCGTACTGGGCATACGCCACGGGCCTTGACTACGAGTGCATATGTGGCAGGTGAGGTGGTGTGGTGTGGTGTGCATTCAGGCCGAACCGAACTTACTTACAAGGTTATGAGCCACGGTCAGATCGTTTGCCACAGGTCTTGACAATGAGTGCATGTGTGGCAGGTGAAGCGGTGTAACGTGTCTTGACTATGAGTGTATGTGGTGGTGTAATGTGTGCATGAGGTGGTGTAACGTGTCTTGACTAAGAGAGCATGAGGTGGTGTAACGTGTGCATGTGTGGTGTAACGTGTCTTGACTAAGAGAGCATGAGGTGGTGTAACGTGTGCATGAGGTGGTGTAACATGTCTTGACTATGATTGCATGTGTGGCAGGTGTGGTGTGGTGTGCTTTTAGGCTGCAGATCTGCTCACGAGCCACGCTCAAGTGGTTTGCCACAGGTCTTGACTGTGAGTGCATAAGAGTAGGTTGGCCAGAACCGTTTATATGATGTATAAACCGTATATTTGGTGACTTCCCTGTCACAAATACTACATTGTATATACACCGTATATGTATGGTTTTGGCCAACCCCACATATGAGGCAGGCAAGGTGGTGCAACGTGCATTTGGGCTGCAGAGTTGCGAGCCACGCTATAATTCTACGATTCTAAGTATTTGCTTGTTCGACTTTTTTGCTTTGGTAAAAAAAGCTACTTAAACAGTATCCGGTACCATAATGGCTTCGTTCCTTTTTATTATTGCGGGAAGGGTAACTGCACATTTTTTCCTACTTTATGGCTCCCCTTTGCAGGGCCGCTCACAGAAACTTGAGCGCTTCAAAGTTCAAAGGCTTTTATTCACTGGCTCCATTTCAACCGAGTACGAGGCTGTTTAGAACTGTGTACACAGTATATAACCGTAATTTAAAGATTTTTTCTGCCAACAACATTGAATGTGCTCTGATTCTTCCTGGCCACCCTTGATCATGCACTGAATGTACTCTGATTCTTCCTGGCCACCCCTGATCATGCAAGTACAGGGTGCATCCGTCAGTTTCTAACCTCTAATCATGGATTTATTTGTGGCTGGCGAAACCAGTCAGCAGCCGATCAGCCAAACAACCTGGCTGAAGTTCACCCCCCATTGTAACCTCTAATTAACCTTGCTTACCGCTGCAGGTGGGATAATAACGGCGGCGGTGGTGGTGGTGGTGATGGGGGCGTGTCGTCCAAGTCCAAATGTGCCGGTAATTCAAACAGCACCAGTGGGGGGCACGGGAGAGCAGCAGGTACGGCCGGCTCTGCACCACTTTGTGTGTAGGTGCTCTAGTGCAATAAAGTGTTACGATGGCACCAAGTTGAGAGGCAGGCACGGCTTTGCATGGCTTTGTGACATAATCAGGGTTGGCCAGAACCATACATGTATAGGTACATGCGGTGTACAGCCAAGAGAGGCAGGCACACTTGGCTGAAGCAAAAAAATTGGTTTGGCACTGCTGCACCCAAATCTGTCTGTCAGTGCTCACTTGTATGTGTGGCCACCACGTGTACAGGACCGTCTCTCCTTTTGGGCAAAGAGGGTGAGGAGGCAGGAGCTGCTGGAGGTGCCAGCACTAAAGCAGCAGGGGGTAAGTGCATTTGTGTGTTGCGTATTATGTATTACGTGAGTGTGTTGTATGAGTGTGTGAGCAGTAGGGGGCTACTTCTGTTTGGGCTTAAACGACAGTTTGGGTGTGGGCCTGGGTGCATGACCCTGTCTGCATGAGCTGCCTCATCAGCGAGCGCCCCACCTACGCAACTGTCAACTGCTGAGCTGCCTCAGGCTGGTGCTGGGGCTGGGAGGGGAGCAGGGGGGGCGGAGGGAGGTGCAGCAGTGTCGGCAACAATGGACTATTTTTGTTAGCGTCTCAACAATGCAGCAGTGTTGGCAACAATGGACTATTTTTGTTAGCGTCTCAACAATGCAGCAGTGTTGGCAACAATGGACTATTTTTGTTTGCGTCTCAACAATGCAGCAGTGTCGGCAACAATGGACTATTTTTGTTTGGGTCTCAACAATGCAGCAGTGGCGGCAGCAATGGACTGTTTTTGTTTGCGTCTCAACGATGCAGCAGGGGCGGCAGCAGGGGCTAATTTTGTTTGCGTCTCAAAATTGCAGCAGGGGCAGCAACAACAAAGGAATGGCAGTGGACCTGAGAAGTATTTGCCAGTAGTTGCAGGTTTTGTAGGCAGTTGCGTAGAAAAAGAAAAATTATTTGCTAGGCAGGCAACATTAATTAATTAAGGGAATTGGGCCACTTTGTTAACGAGTACTGTAATGCTCCTTCACCACAGAAAAGAAAATGACCAACGAGGATCAAGAAGGTAGCAAGCTTGGCCTGAAACTGGTTCCTGGTGAAAATTAATGTATCAAATGCTTGAGAGAAAGAAGGGGCACCGCTTGCCTAAGGCTGTCCCCATGAACGGTCCACCAAACATTCCTAGTATTGGCTCTATTTCCCCACCCATTTCACCAATTCGGGACCTGAAAGTTGCGTTGAATAGCAAATGTTTTTCTGTACATGTCTAAAATAAGCAGGCAAGTGTCTATTTTGTAAGGGGTCGAAAACAGACATCATTGCTCACACACTGCACCAATCCATGCCCTCTAAATTTTGATTTTAATATCCTTGATACTTCACCCTGCAACGCACTTTGATGTAAAAGTGAGGGTGTAAAATGGGGCCGAAAAGGCTTCAGCCAAAATTCAAAATTGCAAAATACGCACCGGGCCCCACAGAACTTCTTAGATCGCCAAATTTCCATCAAATGTGAATTGTTTCGATATAAAATAAGTATTCTGCATTAAGATGAGGTATAGGGGCTTTGAATTGGGTGGAGAACTAAATGAGACTGGTAGGGGGCGGGGGTGTTGTTCACAGGGACGGCCTTAAATGGATCTGCTGAGTTTGATCATCATTCATCTTTGAAATTAGGCACCATCCACACATTCAATTGTTCCATAGCATCAAATGAGTGCTGCTTGTGATGACCTCAAGAAGGATGCCAGCAGCCACATGCGCTTGCAGTTGTGTGCAGCCATGCTTGTTTGCAGTTGTGTGCAGCCACGTGCGTATGCAATTGTGTGCAGCCACGCATGTTTGCAGTTGTGTGCAGCCACGCGTGTTTGCAGTTGTGTGCAGCCACGCGTGTTTGCAGTTGTGGGCAGCCACGCGTGTTTGCAGTTGTGGGCAGGCACACGTGCGTTTGCAGTTGTGTGCAGCCATGTGTGTTTGCAGTTGTGGGCAGCCACGTGCGTTTGCAGTTGTGTGCAGCCACACGTGCGTTTGCAGTTGTGTGCAGCCATGTGCACTTGCATTTTTGTGCAGCCACGTGCGTTTGCATTTGTGTGCAGCCACGTGCGTTTGCAGTTGTGTGCAGCCACGTGCGTTTGCAGTTGTGTGCAGCCACGTGCGTTTGCAGTTGTGTGCAGCCACGTGCGCTTACAGCTGTGCTCCGTTCTGAGAGCTAACTGACGAGTACTACTTCCTGCCACTGCAGGCAATATCACGTTCAGAGGGGACTCAAGATGGGTGGGCATGAGTCGATGCAATGGAGGTCCAAGTCAAGACTATGATGTATTAGTAGCAGCTACTCAAACAAACCGCATGTTTGTGTTGGCTTGCCAGTGACCCTTTGCACTTGCTACCTTTATTATGTGTATACTTAAAGGGTAGCTGCTCTGAATGCCTAGTGGTGAATGGCCGGTACATGGTCAAGCCGGGTTCTTGGGTCGCAGTTTCAAAAGCGCTTCTTTGCAGTTTGACAGCGACATATCTGTTTCCTTAATCCGCCCAGGCTGCTATCACCACTTTTGTGTTTATATTTGGTGTATAGAACTTCAAGTGGCTTTCAAACTCCACTTTTAAGTAGTACAATTTTTTTCTTCCTGCTGGTTATACTTCAGCTCCCTTTTTGGCTTCCAACTTCTCGCCTTGTTCTCCAACTTTCCTTCTATCATTCCATCTCCTTCTCTTGTTTCTCTAAGGCGTTTATGCCCTTTTGTCTAGCTAGGTGTGGTTACATACTTAGGTAAGGTTCCATCGCTATAGGGGGCATCTGAGCGGAAGCTTGAAACAAAGTAGTACAAACCACAATGCCATCTGTAGGGCACGCACACTGTACCACCCCTCTTAATCTGGATACAAACCTGCACTAATTCAAACACAAACATGCTCAAACACGAATGAAATAAATGCCATCCATAATTTGGACTTAACTCCTACCTTTTGTAGCCAAGGTAAGGTAAGGTTACACCGCAATATATGCCTCTGGTGGGCATCTGAGCGGAAGCTTGGAAAAAAGCCTGTAATCAAACCAAAAAATGGCTAGAAAAATCAAGGGAACAGGGCTAGGCACTTAGCTACAAAAGAGGCAACACCAAAAATATTAGGTTGGTTCATAAAGGTCCTCAAACGAGCTGGGCCATCCTCAAACTGAGGTGGGAAGATAAGCTTTGTAGCTAAGTGCCTAGCCCTGTTCCCTTGATTTTTCTAGCGTTTTCTGGTTTGGTTACAGGCTTTTTTCCAAGCTTCCGCTCAGATGCCCACCAGAGGCATATATAGCGATGTAACACTGTCAAAAAGCCTCGCGTTATCAACGCGTTTCTGAGCTTCAGAAACGCGTTTATGAACCAGAAACGTGAACGCGAAAATTTTGAGGCATTCCAAACGGTCCTGTAAGGCCTTTGTTTTGGCGGAAATGGCTTGTTTTGGGCGTGTTATAATATGTTTCAATTAATCGGAAGCAGAAAGGGGCTGGTTGGGCCGGATTCCGGGAAGCGCATTTTCACCGCGTTTCTGAAATTCAGAAGCGCGTTTCTGAGGTTCATAAACGCGCTTATGATGAGCATATCTTATTTTTTTAAAGGGCTTGTTTCCCGGTCCTGCCGCTAGAACTGCAGCAGTGTTGTCCCAAGAATGTGCTTGCAGCCTCCAAAACAAAGCAGGAGGCAGTTTGTACCAGTCTGCGCATTCAATCCCCAGAAGCGCGTTTATGAGTCTCAGAAGCGCGCTTATGAGTCCCAGAAGCGCGCTTATGAGCCTCACAAGCGCAGGGAAAAACGGGAAAACGTGTTCATAAGCGTCAAAATATTAAGCAAAATATTAGGCGTGTTTTTGGCAAGCGCGCTTATGAGTCTCAGAAGCGCGCCTATGTGCGCGCTTATGAGCCTTATAAGCGCCGGGAAAAACGGGGAAAACGTGTTCATAAGCGCCAAAAGCAGTGTTGTTTCCAAGCGCGCTTATGAGTCGCATAAGCGCGCTTATGAGCCTCAGAAGCGCGC
>Ga0307942_1000915_pt1 | contig 22458 bp, 21 predicted proteins | sample OrgLakmetagen175_FD_201846 | JGI IMG/M metagenome (GOLD analysis project Ga0307942, IMG submission 201846) | Saline water microbial communities from Organic Lake, Antarctica - #175 | ecosystem: Environmental > Aquatic > Non-marine Saline and Alkaline > Saline | place: Antarctica: Organic Lake... | reverse complement strand
AAGGAGGGATGGCTGGTCTTCTTTTTTATATGGGGGTGGTTCTTGCTGAATGGTGCAGCCCTGAAAATTGAGAGGGACTCGGATCGCGCAATGCTCTTGACCGCTGCATAATGTTTTTGATGAAGGGCAGGAGGGCGGAAGGCAAGAACGTGGTAGGCTGGATGGATTTGGGCAAAGCAAAATATGTTGGTTTTCCTGCTGCTGCTGCTGCTGCTGCTGCTGCTGATGATGATGATGATGCTGTTCCTGCGGAATCTGCTGCTTGGGTACATTTTCAGCACGCCAAATGACACGACCATTTGGAGCAGGTTCGCACGTTTCTTGGTCAATCGAGCAAATGTGCTCCTGCTGCTGCTGCTGCTGCTGTCTTTCAAGCTCTTGTGGTCTTGCCTGCTGCTGCCTCCGTGTACATTGCCGTCGTTGCTGCTGTACCTGCGGCTGCCCTTGCTGGTGCTCTCGCTTTTCCTGCTGCTGCTGTTGCTGCTGCTGCTGCCGAAACTGTTGCTGTCGCTGTTGTTGCTGTTCACAATACTGTTGTTGCTGCTGCTGTTGCTGCTGCTGTTTTATATGGCTGACTTCGTGTCCCCAGTTTCTCCAGCACCTAAACAGCACCCACAACCGGTGCCATTCCTTTGCAAGCTCACCTGCAGCCACCTCTCGCACAGCATGTGTTGCGGCTGCAAGGTGTCTACGCTTATCATGGAGCAGCACTGTCTGTGACTGTTGCAAATGGTGTTGCTGAGCACGCGGAGAATGGTAGGGTGTGACAGACAGAGAGCTCAAGTCTGCCAAGCTGACCACCACAGACGAGCAGCTCTTTGCTGGTGGATGCGGGTGGAGAGATGGAATGGAGTCAGATGGAGGTGCTTTAGAAATCAGATCCCTTTGCGTGGCTTGTGATAGCTCAAGGACAAGCTTTTGAGCAACAGCTTGCACTGCCTCCTGGTAGGCAGCCTCCACGGTGCGTATGCAGTCCTCCTGAGCCTTCCCACTAACTAGCAAATGCATGGCTGTTTCTGCGTCCCTCCTAGCCGCCTCTAGGGTTGCTGTGTGTCGTACAGCTGTGATGACCCCGCCCCTTGATCCCCATTAATTTTCCTTTCCTTTTTTGGTGGAGGAGCTTTACGGTACTCGATACCAAAGTGGCTCCTTTTCCTTGATTAATGTGGGGAGTGGTTTTCACTACCTGCGTAGTTTTTTCTTGTTTCGTTTTCATATCAATTAGTTGTCTGGAATAAATTAGAAATAACTTATTACAAACAACACATTCCTCTCACCAAAGCAATCTGGAAATCTAGAAACCCAGGCACCATTCCTCTGATCTAGAATCGCCCTCTGGTGGGGTAGGCTAGAACGGACGGGTTGTATTACAAACAAAGAACACGGATATTGGTTGGAGTCAACCCCCCCCAATCAGGAAATAACATCAATTAAGGAAATAGCATCCTTGGTCAGCATGTTGAAACGGCATAAAAATAAAGACAATTATTTCTACCAGGTTGAAGCTCATGCTGGCATCCTAAGGAATGAGTGCGCTGTTGCCATAGCAAAGTGCTCTGCAGAAAATCAAAGTAGCCATAACACCGACGCCCGTCCCCATTCATCCATCTTCTGGAGAGTAAGGGTGGAAAACCCTTCCCCAGTTTACCTACTAGATACGCTGAACACCTGCCAACCAGGGCCTCCAGTGAAAAGGAAATGCACGACCAACACACACTACGTCCTACTATATCAGAAAAGGATCAAAACCATCAATCCAAGATGCTACACATAATACCAAGAACTGACCAAGGAAAGAATTGATCGAGAAAAACATGAAAAACTCATTCTGGAAATATGCATGTGTCACCCAAAGAAAAAATAAACTGTCATGCTCTACCGCATAGATTTGATATACAACCAAAAGCGTGCCGCTTAGTGCAACCATATAGAAGGCGATCAACCTGCCCCATCTGCCAGAAGCTAGACGGCACCTACCACACGCTGTCAGGCAGCATTCATCCCGTTTTCTATAAAATCATCCCATAATAAATAAAATAATTTTAAACAGGTAGTACCAACTACTGATAAAAAAATTTAAAAGTAATCCAAGGTGCAAGCCTGATAGCACAAGTAGATGTAGGGAGTCTTCCACCACAGGCTTTATCTGTCCTTTTGAGGAGACACAGTTAGAAATGATTCCGTGATAACCATCAGACAGCGCTTGTAGTCCCCCGCTTATTCGTACACCGCAAAACCCTTCACATCTTCTTGCTAGGAGCAACAGGCACTACCTACAGCACGCGGAACCCATTCCACAGCCTTGAAGCTGCCTACTGGTCTACATGTCACAGCACTCATGAAAACATTCAGGTTATATGCATCCAGATCTGCAACTAAAATTAGATTGATAAGATATAAATACAACCCTCATCATTTCTGAGCAATAATCCTGGTGAAGTGCAGGCTTCTGCCTCCCATTGTAGCAATCACTTTTGCTGTACATGTTGGAAGGAAACTTGCCTGTAATGTTGCTTTTATCACATTCCTCAAGGTTAAGAAAAAAATTCCTTAAGCGGTTGCCCCTTGGTTATTCCAGGAGGTGTTGCACTACCCAAAGCATGTGCTTATCGTCATACGCCAGGTGGCAGATGGAGAATCCAATGAACAAAAACAATTGCATTGATCTGGAACCAAATGCCCTGTCTCTTAGGTGGGCTGTCCAGAACTCTTGAAACTCCGGTGGGAAGTTTAGAAAACCATCTTTTCTTTTGTGACCAGGGCATGGCTGTGAAAGGCGGTAGTAGCGGGCAGAGCCCGATAATTTAAGCATTCAGCCTTAGTATTGTTGCCATTGAAAATCGTGGAAGTCGGCGAAGAAGTCCTCACTTAAATTTCTGCTGTAAGGTCTCGGATTTACATCCTGTGAATTGTTGAGGCGATTTTCCCAAAACCATACAGATCAGAAAGAGACAACCACCCAAAACTGTCCCCACGGAAAAGTCCTTCCTCATATGTTCTCCTCTTAATCTCTGCATTGGACGGTGCAGATACAAAACAACACGTCGCCTTCTGAGTACACAAGATGACACCACGGCTGATCATCTTTTTGTAGACTCCCATTTATTTCTGGCGATATGCAATATTTATCGGTTGGAATATAAAAAACACATCAGAAAAAGATAGCGCCTAGGGTTTGCTCAAAATTTTGAAATACCCGAACACAACCGTTTTCATTTTAAAATGGACGAGATGATGATAGATGCCCCCTTCGTTCCAAAAATACCTGCGCTCCTTGAATTCCTCAACGTACGGAATTACGGGCTTAATTTGTTGGACAAAGCTGGACTCCGGAAGGCCTGCCACCAGCTGACGGAGCTCGCAAAGCAGGGTGCGTGAAAGCTGCAGGATTTTTGCATACATACATGCACATATACGCTCACACACAAATGTCTCTCTAACCAGACGAGGTCATTGACGAAATTGTGAACGAGGGCGCCATCCCCATCATCTCTCCCCTGCTCAACCTGTCCGCTCTCGGGGTGCAGCAGCAAAGGTGTGTGTGTGTGTGGTACAGCTTAGACAGCAGCAGTGAGGAGGGAAGCGAGGAGGGAAGCTTGGAGGGGGTACCCTTAAGGCAACAGCTGAAATTGTGCAAGTCCCTGAAGACCAGCAACACACTCCTTCTTCACTTGCGTGCTCACATGTGCAGCTCTGAGTATGAGGATGTGGAGAAAGAGGCTGCCTTCATATTGGGCCTTCTGGCTGTCAAGCCTGAATATCAGACAAAAATAGCAGAGCAAAACGCGCTGCCAGGCCTAGTACGCTTGCTGAACCAATACAGCGTCACAGCACCCAAGGACTCACAACCTAGCAAGGCGGGAGCAGCCAGGCGAGCAGCTGATGCCATCACGAACCTGTCACATGAAAACCTAGAGATCAAGAACATGGTAGGTTCAAGACTAGGGCGGCGAAGACTAGCGCACTCACCGGCGAAGGCTAGCGCACTCACACACACACTCACGCGCACACACACACTCACGCGCACACACACACACACACACACGCACACGCACGCACGCACACAAAAACACACACATACACACACCATATACGTTCATGTATATTCATGCCTGCTGTACACGTACACGCACACGCACACGCGCATTAGCATGCAGGTACCGTGCTGGCTCTCCAGCATGCGTCGTGCATCAATCCGCAAACATCCACATACATTCACAACTCGCACATGCTATGCACAGGTGCGTGCTGAAAACGGCATTCCACCCCTAGTCAATCTTTTGGGCGCACTGGACATCAAAGTACAGCGTGCAGCAGCAGGAGCACTGCGCACCCTTGCTTTCAAAAACGAGGGCAACAAAGAGCAGGTGTGCGAGCGCTTTGCTCGTGTTTCTTGGAGTGAACGAGAAAATTCCTCTTATTTTATTGCCTTCCTCGCCACTTTGAGAATTGCAGAAACCTTGTCCTTGCTTGCTCTTGCCCGACACAATGTATGCCTTTTTCTTTTAACCCCCTGCAACTATTATTTCCCCATAGCACGTGCCAAATTACACATGCGTTTAGGTACGCTATACGTATTGTCTACATTGGGGTTAGTCAGAACAGCGAGTACACATAGCAAGCCAGGCCAAAGACACCGGTTGTGCTTGTGTTTGCGCGCGCAGATTGTGGAGTGCAAGGCGCTGCCGGTCCTCATCCAGATGCTCTGCTCGGAAGACCAAGGCGTGCACTACGAGGCCGTGGGCGTGCTGGGCAATTTGGTGCACTCCTCGCAGCACATCAAGCGCAAGGTGTGATACCTATTTCTCCTTACTGTCCTGCCTGACATCTCGCTGTTTTTGCATCGCCCCTGCGGTCGTCAAGCACTTCTTATTCACAGATCCCTCAGACTTAAAGAGGAGCAGCAGTTTTGCCTCGTATAGTGTCTGACTCATACGTACTCTTTCATACAGCAGCAGGTGTGCCTTGACATAAGCATTTCAGCTTCCCTCTTCATGCCCTACTGTACCCATCCTGATAACCTGGATTTCACGCATACCAGATGCCAACGCATATGTATGTGCCCTACTGTACCCATCCTGATAATACCCGCATATGTATGTGGCCTACTGTACTGGCCTACTGGATATGATAATACCCGCATATGTATGTGCCCTACTGTACCCATCCTGATAACCTGGATTCATGCATACCAAATGCAACCCCAAACCCCCTTCAATATTGTTTCACAATCCGTGTGTATCATTCCTGGAAGGAAGAGCACACCTTTTCCCTCGCTCCTCACTCGGACCATCAGGGACAGCATCAAGTCATCCTGAGAAGGCCTATGCACACCCTCCTCCCACCATAGACAGCATCAAGTAATGCCCCTGAGAGGCCCAGTGCACAGCAAGTTTATTTGTTAACGTCATTATGAAGCCTTGTTGTAATCGTCGTACAACACCCGTACGGCTGCACAACAGGTGCTCGAGCAGGGTGCATTGCAGCCGGTGGTGGGTCTTTTAAAGAGCGAGTGCGCAGAGAGCCAAAGGGAGGCTGCACTTCTACTAGGACAGTTTGCAACGACCGACTCAGATACTAAGGTGAGGAGCGCGGCTGTGTTTTGCGTGTGGGTTGTTATGAATTATTTACTGGATCATGGGTAGGGCTATCAGATCTTTGCTTGATTCACTTGATAATAAGCTCATCAGCCTTCCCTCTTTACTAGCGCTGCTGTCACAGCATCAAACCCGCGTTCAGGAGCAATTGCAGGCCTGCAGTTTTCCTGATCTTTTGATAAACCTCCCTTTTCTTGGCGGAATAATTGGCTCTCGTTGCCTTCTTTCTCTTTCATAAATTTGTCTTTCTCTTTCTTAAATTTGATAAGTGGCATGAGAACTGGGTTCCCTTTCTGAACAGATAATCCTTTCTCATATTGCTTTTAGCGTTGCCCTCGCTACACTTCAGGTCATGTAGAAAGGTTAACAACATTCTGCAAGGACCGTTATGCTATTGGTCCTCATAGTTTACAGTCTGTACCACAGATTTGGTATACTCGTCTATTGATGCATTAAATGATAGCACCATCTATTCCCAAAACGTAAGCATGCACTGCACAACGCCTCCTGCTGCAGGCCAAAATCGTGCAGCGGGGGGCTGTACCACTCTTGATCGCCATGCTCAGTGCTGACGATGCAAGCTTGAAAGAAATGTCGACCTTTGCACTGGGCAGGTAGGTTACTTGTGTGTATGTGCGTGTTTGTTTGGTTATGTGTGTATGTGTGTGTGTATGAAAGAGAGAGAGAGAGAGAGAGAGAGAGAGAGAGAGAGAGAGCATGTGTGTGCACGCGTACGTGTGCATGCGTGTGTGCGCGCGTGTGTACGTGCGTGCAATCGTATGGGTATGGGTGTGAGTAGGTAATTGAGTGAGCGTGTGGCACACAAGTGTGACTACATCTGTACTTTTTGTCAAGCAAAACACACAAAGCCTTAAATGAGTCCAGTATCAAAACAGCAAACTGCCCCGTAGAACACAAAACCATTGCCCATTCCCATGCTTTTGAATCTCGTGCGCGCATACATTACTACAAACACAACACTTACACGCACGCGCACACACACACACGTGCATCCACACACACACACACACACACACACACACACACACACACACACACACACACACACAAACACACACACATTCAGGCTTGCCCAGAACAATGACAACCAGGCAGGCATCGTGCAGTGTGGAGGTCTGGCCCCCCTTCTTGAGCTCTTAGAGTCTAAAGCCTACAGCCTTCAACACAACGCCGCCTTTGCCCTGTAAGTTTCCCTGGGGGGGGGAGGGGAGGCAGCATTGCCCGTTGCCTGTCACTGACATCTGTGTTTTTTATCTGGTGCGTGTAATATTTTAGGATCGTTTGAGTTAGATTTTGCGTCTGTGATAGCTGGAGGCGCTCAACCAATCAAGGAGGCCCGCGCGTCCCCACATGCCACAGTTCAGCCTGAGAAGCATGAGGTCAACTGTGCTGCTATCCAACACTGCTGATCATGTTTGCTTGCTGCCTTTTGTTGTCCAGCACTGCCTTCCTAACTGTTGCCTATACCTCAAATTTGTCTGCTGCCCTTATTACTTAGGTATGGCCTCGCGGATAATGAAGACAATATTCCGGACATCATTAAGGTTGGAGCACTGCAGCGGCTTGTGGACTGCGGGGCGCGTCTGTCTGTCCAAGCATCAAAGGTATACTCACCGCGAGAGGCTCTTATCACATACTACATAAAACCCTTTAAGTTAAACGTTCCAGGTATCAAGGCGTACGGAGTGCTAGGCAAAAAGAAGATAATGGAGAGCACGGGTAGCACGTGAGTCTGGCTGTCCAGGATATTTATGGCAGTCCGTTTTGTCGCACCCCGACAATTAGTGCCTAAACTGAACAGCAACAGAGGATGTGCTAGGAATGTGCATTGGATATTGCAGCCTTACTACTGCTGCCAACAAGGGCGCGGGCTGTGCATTTATGTTGTGACAGCTGCATGTTTCATTTTGAGATCAGAGGACCTGCTTTGTACGTTAATGAAGACAATAGAAAGTCCGCACTCTCACCTATTCAGAGGGCTTTGGTAAGCTAGGTAAGGTTTGATTGGTTGTACTGGCCAGCCGTTGTGACTTGCTACCTCCTTCTACGCACCACGCAGGACTGCGTGCAGAAAACGATCAACCGCATGGAGCAGAAGCTTAGCAGCAGCACGCGCGTCCTGTCTCATGTGGAGTATATGCTAAGATCTGGGCAGGTTCTGGTACGTTTGCCTGTGGCCTCGTTCGCTCAGTGCATGAATTATGTAGAGCGTCATTGCTGGCTGTACCTGACTGTCCTATCGCGAGTGGAGCATGTATGCATTATGCAAGGCCTGGAAAGTGTGGCTCGGATGTGAGTCAGGGCAATTGGAATTCTAACTTGCTTCTGCATATTCAAGCTGGCCTATTTTTGCCTGTTTTTGACAACATACTCAACAGTCTGAATCAACTTTTGTATATGGTGTTCTCCAATGATGTGGTCAAACCGGTGTTGGTTACATGTACATTGTTATCAATCGCATGTTTCCAAATTTTGATTTACCAAAATTTGATAAAAAAAAGCGTCGATATACATGTGATTTTTCACGTGCACATGCAAACACACCAATAAATACAAACACACACACTCTCCCACACACACACACACACACACACACACACACACACACATACACACACACACGCACACACACACGCACACACGCACACACACGCACACACATGTACACACATACACACGCACACACACGTACACACATACATGCACACACAGGTGCAGCAGAGAGCTGCCATGTCCTTGGCGAAGCTGGCTCCCACTGAGGCCCTGCACCGCATTTTTGTTGTGCGCCAAGGCTTGGATGTGCTCCTCAATGTCCTCACAGACAAGGTGTGTGCAAAAAGGAACAGGAGAGCTGATTTGTGTGGCTTGAATTGTGTTATGCTCCTCTCTTGGAAAGGTGACATTTATGTTTATTTCTTTTCAGCCTTCTTGCGTGCTTTCCTTGCGTAGGCTACATGCAGCTGCAGGCAGCCGATGCTGCTTCAAACTCAGCAACGAACAATTGAAAACCTTTATACTCCCCCTGTTTTGCGTAGAATCAGAAGCGCCACATGCAGCTGGAATGCAGCCAATGCTGCTTCAAACTCAGCAACGGACAATTGAAAACCTTTGCATGCCTCCCTGTCTTGCGTAGAATCAGGGGCGCCACATGCAGCTAAAGGCAGCCAACGCGGTGCTGGAGTTGGCCTGCAAGGTTGACGCCATCTCACCCATTGATTGCCTACCTGCTCAACCAGAGAAGACAGTACGATTGGGATCCCAGGTGGGGGAAGGACAGCTCTCTGCGCTCCTGCTAGTGTCTACTAGTGCACTTTGCATGTACCGTACGTCCATAGATCCACCAACCCCCCCGACAAGTGAGGGAGCGTCGCTAGCGACGCTGAAAAATTGGCGAAGCCCATAACGCGCGCAATGTGTGCATGCATATGCATGTGTGCGTGTGCGCGTTTGTGTTTGTATGTGTGTGCGTTGTATGTGCGTGTGCGTGCCTGTGTGTGTGCTTTGCTGCCTCACAGATGCTGCAGTAGCATGACGCTAGTTGTGTACACTTTGCACCTGAAATGCAAATGGAGCCCAGGCAGAATGGGCACCAAAGGGCCTCATACGATGTTCATGGCTTGAGCTTTTTGGCCGCATTTTGTGGGCCTGTATGGAAATCGCAGAGTTGCATGATTCAGATCATAAGTTACACGACACCTCTACACACGTATAACCAATTGGTGGTGGTTGTGGTGGTGGTGGTGATGTATCCTTGCATACAGAATATTCCTGCGCACACAGGCACCAACGTACATACAGCACGATCCTGTTCTCATTAAAAGCTCAGCTCACCTTCCTCCCTCACGCAGTATGTGAACAACCCCTCCTTGGCGGACATTTCTTTCATTGTGGACGGAAAGCCTTTTTATGCCCACCGCATCGCCCTGGTGGCCTCAAGTGACGCCTTCAGGGTCATGTTCGACGGTGGCTATAAAGAAAAGGTGAGGTTTTTTTAGGCAATGGATTTGAGGCTGTGGAAGGTTTGGAAGGTGTGCTCCATGGTGACTTAAGGGTTTACAAGGAGGCAGAGCAGTGGCGATGGGATCGGCTGATTGATCTGAACTCAAGAAAGAGCTTTGTAGATGTCATAAACATCTCCTATATAATATCTCTGGGCTGAAGCTTACGAGCAAGCATACGATGCTGGAGCTTGGATGGATGCTTATGTGCATCGTTTGGCCCTCTTAATACAAGGTACATTCCTGAGATTCTTACCAAAATCTTGCAAACATGTCTGTGCATTTGTGACGGTACGATTCATGAGTGTACCTTTCGGCATATGAAAAATGGAACAGGATGAGGGGTGCTCATATACATCTGTACAGATTGAAGCCTATAAGCCTTTGTATGAGCACGCAAGTCGTGCAACGATCGGATACAGTCATGAAGCTATAATGAGTGACGCAAACAAGTTTTATGCCTACAGGGCTCAGACTCGTGACGTGAGGTTGAATCTCTTGTATTGGGGAGGGATCAGTTGCGCGCAGGCAGCAAGGAAACAAACAATGATGGCACAGGCAGCAAGGAAACGATGATGGGCAGCAAGGAAACAAGCAGGCAGCAAGGAAATAGGCAGCAAGGAAACAAACAATGATGGCGGTCAGGTTAGCCAAGCCCCACCCAAAAAGGGGGAATTGATGCCCCTTTCCTGGATTGCACATCTGAGGTCACCCAATGGTTTCTATACATGAATGAACACCTTTGCATAAAAATTAATGAGTTTGGGGTCAAAGAGGAGAGTGGGGGGCTGGATTTGTTCCATTTCCCTGCCACATCATGGGTGTAGAAATGCGAATTTCACCAATTATTTTGTTCCCAGATAGGTTTAGGGTCAAATCATACCCATCAAAGCAAAAAAGGGGGGGTGAAAATTTGCCCCTGATGACTTCATGCGTGGGCCTGTTTGCTGGGCAAAAATGGATAGAAATGTGGGTTTGGTCCGAGTTTCACCAATTATTTTCTTCCCAGATAGGCTAAGGGTCAAATCATACCCATCAAAGCAAAAAAAGGGGGGGTGAATATTTGCCCATGAAGGACTTCGTGCGTGGGCCTGTTTGCTAAGCAAAAATGGTGCATTTCTGGAAACCCTGGAAACAAGCTTTCTGGCCATTACCTGAGTGTCGGGATCCCTTCAGTATGCTCCCAAGGCATGCCCTGTCACGTTTTATGGTCTGGAATGCTGGGGCTGGGCCGTGGTGGGCAGCAACAGCTGAGGTGAATCCAAATTCATGCAATATTCACACAGGTATCAACATTTGTTTAAATGAAACCAGCTAACAGTATGCCAGACACACTTAAGGTCTGTGAAGCCACACCTGCAGACTTGCTCCGAGTTGAGAGGCTGTTTCAGAGAGTTTCACTACATAGTTTTATGGTTTAAAATTATGAAATTCATCGCAAAAATCGGTTTGCCCCGACTTGTGCACTTTTTCCGTAGCTTCGCCAATTCCCCTGCCAAAAGGGGGGTCCAAAACCGGACCTTCACCCCAGATCCCCGGACCTACACCAAATTGTCCCCAATATTATTGCAAACACCCCCTGGTAAGTTGCTGGCACCAGAGGGGAGCTTTTGAAAATCCCCTTTTTGGCAGGGATTTCACCCTGCCCACCTGGGCACATCCCGCCACAAACTGAGTATGCAGAGTTGCTCAGTTAGGTCCAGATTGAGGTCCTGCATACTCAGAATTGGGTGGGAGCTTTGGGGCAAGAACTCTCACAGGAATGGCTAACCTGAATAGAGTCTTTTTTTACAACGGAATCTGCTTGCTGTACGTATACTCAGGAAAGACGGCTGCTGCTCTTGTCTTCCCTCTTTAAAACACTCCAGATGCTATCGGTTGTTTGATCTTGCATGTTTGTCGCTGGGGGTGTGCTTTTGGCTGTTTTAAGAGCAATGGTTTCTTGGTGTAAGCTGTGCTCACCCTCCAAGCATGCACTCACATTTTTTTATCTTTCCCTTAACCTAATCCTGGTTTAACAGAACTCCTCGACTCCTGGTTGTCAACCGCAGGACGCCTCCAGTATAGAGATCCCCAACATCAGCTGGGATGTGTTTCACCGCATGATGACCTACATCTACACAGGCAACGTGGACGATGTGGGGCCAGAGATTGCACCCCATCTTCTGCAGGCCAGCGACCAATACTTGCTGGAGGGGCTGAAGCGGCTGTGTGAGATGAGCATTGGGCAGGTGGGTAGCTCTTATGATGGACCTGCCTGATTGCTGATTGCTCACAGAGGCAGAAGGGACGGTGATTTCGGAATCATGGGGTTTTCTGTTCTGGATACGCCACCGTTGATGTGCATTTGCGTTTGCATCTGGGGGGAGAAGTATGTAAACATACAGAGCTTTGATCACATGCGTGTAGAGATGTGTTTCAGACATGCTTGTCCTTTGCGATCACGTTTGTTTAAATAATTCATGTGTTGTTTAATTGTGCCTGCAAAAGAGCTACTGAAAACTGTGTTGCAAATGTGGGGTAAAAGGCTGTTTCTTCATTTGAGGACCCCCTTCTTGTCCAACGCATCCACCCCTGTCCACAGGCCTTGCACATCAGCAACCTCGCGCACACCTTTGACCTGAGCGAATCCTACAGCGCGCCCCAGGTATTTGCATTTGGCTTATGCATGCAGAGTCTATAAAAGGGGGCAGCTAGCAGCCAGAATAAAATGATAGAAGGATAATACAAAGGATCATCACGTTTTCTAGGCCCAAAATCCCACCCCAATCCCTCCTATCTTATTCCTAGTACGAAAGAAAAAGTGGTCAATTGTTTTTGCGAAGTAAGCATTTGTCTGTTTCCGTGTCATTTTAAAGGAGCAACTTCCAGGGGAGCTACAATGTATAAGGCAGAAATCACTATGTGTGTGTTTGCGCAAGGATTACCAGTTTAGTGCACAAATCCAGCCAACACCATGCCAGATTCACTTATTACTTTGTGTGTTCATTGGACATTGGCAAGCTTGGAGCATCTGTTGCTTATTAGCCATTTCCGATCCTTGACCGTTCCATCCGTTTCCGGCACTTCCCCTTCTCAGCATTCAATTCATTACTCTGATACAATTATGGGGCACTTTCCAATCTTTCTATCCCCAAACCCCCCCGTCAACCTCTATTGGATTGGACTTTTACGATGCATAAACATCGATAATATGGCAGTTTATATGGTGATGTCGCCAATAAGTCGTTGTCATGTCAGATCCCTGTCACAGCAGAGAACAAGACTCAGTACATCAACCGACTGGTTTTTTCAGTATTTCAAACGAGACTAGTCAAAACTCTTCCATTGCACGATTTGTAACCATCACAAATTGGGTATGACACTCACTACTGTAACTTGCTTGCGCCTGCAGCTTGCCAAGCGCTGCGTGCTATTTGCACTGGAGCATTTTGAAGAGGCCAGCAAGGTGTACGATGAGATTGGATTCAGCAATATGCTTGTCAGGATGGTGCCCTATTTACGAGCAGACTACCTTGGATTAGTGAGCTGATTCCCTTCTCTCTTTTTCAATTAACATTCAGTATTTATGAGGTCCTGATTGCAGGTAAAAACAAGAGGCTGGAAAAGGCCTTCCTTTATGAGTTCTTGGTATTTTGTGTAGAACTTAGCAGACTGATGGTTTTGGCCGTAGTTGCTTTGATGCCCCCTTTGTCTCCCCTCTTCCTCCCCCCCTGAACTTTTGATGCTTTCCTCAATGTCCAGAGTGACAATTGTACCATAGGTGGTCGACGGAGGACTGAAAAGGGGGTGTTTTTGAAATGTTCCCAATAAGGTGTGCCGGAGCTTGCAGTTTCTAAGCTTACCACCCAGATGTAGTGCTGAGATTCCTTGAGGCAGCTTAAAAACTGCAAGTAGCGGCGCACACATCTAATTGCCCGCGGCGTGAACCCCACTTTTCATCATCAATCTGTCATATCTTACCACCAACTCGATTCATGTCTTTTCATATGAATAGTCTAGGTGCCAAAAAGGGTGGAAAACCAAGTTCCACCAAATCCAGTTTTCAGCTTATGAAACGAAGTACTCCTATCGTGTTTTTAGGTGAATAGAGGCCCTGAGTGGAGTGTGGTGGCTCAATACGTAAACATTCAGTGCCAAAATTTGAACTGGATATCTCTCTGCCCAGAAAGAGTGTGGAGGCCCAGACCACTGGGGTAGTCCTTAACTTCATGAAACATCAATATCTTTTATGTGTGCAAGTGTCTGGTGTACAAGCCCAGAAGACGTGCTCCCGCAGCTGCAGTTCTGTGTAACACGTGATGAGGCAGCTGCATGTTGCCAGCCACACAGACAAGCTGTCCCCCGCTTTATGGGCCAACCATGGCCCCCTGCTCCACCACACAAAGCTGGGAGGGGTCCCACCTAAGAACTTTCTAGTTATTCTCCAATGGAAGCCTCCATACCTGGCGTACTCATGCTGGGAGCGCCTTTGCTTACGCAATCTTTGGAGCAGAAAATTAAAGAGGCGAAGGTAGACAGGTAACATAGGCCAACTATCAGGAGCAATCCCTAAAGGTATACTCATTGTGTGTGACTATCAGGAGCAATCCCTAAAGGTATACTCATTGTGTGTGACAAGTCCTCATATTTCTCCTCGAATGGTGATTATCATGTGGTGTCCAAGTGTCAAGCTTTCTCCAGCTCCTGTTGATACGTCGCGGGGAGTTTGCCCTCTCTGCTTTTGATGGATAGACTTGCGAGATCGTATGGCATTCACAAATTGTTGAGACGAAGGGAAACTGTGGAGTGCTTACAGAACCAAAGAAGTCCATCACTTCTATTTGCAATGAGAAAGTCAATCCACACAACTTGCAACTTTCTCAAGGAGAGGATGTGTGAAGAGAGTAGACTGTTTCAGACTCGTACGATGCATCTGAACCATGAGAAAAGAATGGGCATCTCTTTCACGGAGCACACAGTGAGTATCAGTACTCAGCCGACCAGCAGCCGATCAGCCAAACAACCTGGCTGAAGGTCACCCCCCATTGTAACCATTGTACCTTTCTTGACACCCAAGTGTCTTTTCAGGAAGCACGTGGGGGGGTGACTTTTGAGGAATTAACTGTCAGAGAAGAAGTGGCCCATACTTGACAACCGAACAGACCAGCTGTCAAAGCAAAGTCCTGGAAAAGCCAAGCGATCTCTTCTATACTATTTAATTCTCTTGCTGTCACCAATTCTGTAAACACCTGTCAATCAGGGCCTCCAGCAAAAAGGCTCTCCATTTTCTCAATCCGCTGTGCTGTAAAAGCACAAAAGCACACATGCACGTTTAACACAAACTGAGGCTTCTTATACACACATATCCTGAGACTTATCGACAGCTTTGTTCTCGTTCTCCTTGATGCTTTCTCTTAGCGCTTCTTCAAAACAAACGTTCTCTTTCTCTATACACTTTTCTCTTCTTCATACATCAGTTTCCTCTTTAAAACAAAGGTTTCTCTTTCCCTATGCACTTTTCTCTTCTTCATACATCAGTTTCCTCTATTTCTTTTGTTTAGCCAGGTTTAGTTTTAGGCTTTTTCCAAACTTCCGCTGAGATGCCCTTTGAGGCATATATAGTGATGTAACCTTACCTTACCTTACCTTCAGTTTCATGTTCCCTCTAGCTTCTTTTTCTGGTGTCTTGTTCAGTCTGGCCTCTTTCTCTTCTTGAAGCTGGCTTTTTATGCTATAGCTCAACTGCCCTCGCTGGCGGATATAGCTGTGTAACCCCTTACCCTTACCCTTACCCTTACTTTACCTTAACACAAACTTGATCCTAAATCAGAAAAGGTTCTAAACCATCAGTCCACAAATGCTAGCACAACATACCAAGAACTGGAAGGACCCATTCTGAGAAAATGCCAGTGTCACCCGCTTTTCCGTATAGGCTTGATACTGCCCCATCTGCCAAAAGCCAGACGGCACTTTGATCAGAGTGCTGAAAAGATACATGTAAAAGCAGGCTATGAAGGGAGCAACGACTATGTTTATGATCTCAGCTGCCCATCCCACTAGTTCCAGACAATAACACGGCAAGGCATCATAAGGAGCATGAAACGAGGTAGATATAAGGCCTACAACAGCAACAGTGATAATGGGGGATCTGGAAGGGGGGTTACTGGTAGAGCGGCTGGCTTCAGGAGGGCTAGGCGCAGGCCGGATTGCATGGCTGACAACCCGCCGGATCCTCATAAGTCTCTGCTGTTTCTCTTTTTCGTCCCTCGGTGGGGCTCTGGCTAGTGCGAGCACTAGTTGAGAGCCTTTCCTTAATGCACGCTGGTGACTTCCAGTGTAGACTTTTACTTTCACTTTTAGGCCTACAACCCTGAACGGCTTTATAACTCGGGAAGCAGCATAGAAGAGTCCTCTCCTGCAAAATCATTTGGGAGGAGGAATTTAGCACTTAAAGGGCTGAAAATGTGGCAATAGCAAAAAAAGTTTACCTGCCAAATCCCAAACCCGTGCACACCCGTCGTCTGACCCAGACACACAGATTGTGCCATCTTGACTGATGGCCAAACATATGACATCGTTTGTGTGGCCATCCATCATTGCCAACAAGTGCCCAGTGTTCAAATCCCACATCCTGCAGGAGGCCACGAGGATTGTGTACGTCATTTGTAAGGGATGCAGTGTGAAGCCAAGCTCACACCTATACAGCAAGATTGTCCGAACGCACCGAATATGATCATCATCAGAGCCGGTGACACAAGAGGTGCCCGAAGTGGAAATTGCCACACAGAAATTGACGCGTAGCCCGCTCTTAATTGAGGCCCGGACCTCCCCATTGCTCAAATCCCAGATCCTGTAAAAGGAAAGGGACGGAGGAAAAAGAGACTCTGCTTAGCCACGGATTGGCAAGGCCGTTGTCAGCTGAGCAGCTTAGAGGTACAACAATCAGTAACAAGCAGTTATTCTGTCACAAAACCCCACAGCACCCCATCATGCAATGAAACAAGGCAACTTGCATCACAACTATCAGGACCATACTGGGAACCTGTATTTGCAAAGCGTGCCATGATAGTGATGATTGCGTTTCCACAGGGTGTTCTGGCCTGGATTGTCAACCTTGCCTGGCATGGCACTTGCAAGAAAGAAGCATCACTACTTCAAGGATGCTTTGTGTAGAACGTACCGTAGACCATCATCCCAAGAAGCTGACACACACGAGGTGCCCATAGGGCTGGCTGCCACACAGTTAATATAGGCCTCAATACTCCTGCTGCTCACTTTCAGCATGCGCGTGGTCAAGTCCCAAACTCTGCAGATGGGGGGGGGGAGGCAATCAAGGCTTGCTGCACCACTATTACATCTTGGCTGCGTCAAATCAATTTGAGTGCCTGCATTTCTTATTCACATGCATACACTTTCAAACACTTGGTGACATGGAATAGTCAAAGCGTGCAAAGGAGGACTAAGAACACACTTGATTGTTTCGTCCCCTGAGCTTGAAATGCAGGTGTTGCCATCCGAAGTGAGAGCCAAGCTGGTCAGCCCCCACTCGTGTCCCACCAAAGAGCCCGTGCATTGGGATGTGGCTAGGTCCCAGATACTACAGACAAAAGGTGACGCTTTATAAATGGGACAAAGGCAAATTATGAGCAAGCTTCTACACGTGTTGTGCCACCAAAAAATGCAAGCACGAGCACTCACACAGACACACTTAGGTAAGGGTACTTTATAAATGGGACAAAGGCAAATTATGAGCAAGCTTCTGCATGTGTTGTGCCACCAAACAAATGCAAGCACGAGCACTCACACAGACACACTTAGGTAAGGGTACAAACAAACAAACAGACAGACATACACACACAGACATACACACACACTGACATGCCTCCAGGGCTTGAAACAAGCATGAAAAATGCCAGAAATGCCACGCACTCACCTGATAGTGTCATCGTAGGATCCCACACAACACGTTGTGCTGTCTGGGCTGATGACCAAGCAGCTTACTGCCGCTGTGTGCCCGGCCAGAGTAGCCTTGAGTTGTCCTGAAGCTAGATCCCAAACCCTGTGAGGGCAGAGTGCGTCTCGATGCTCACGGTGGGTGAAAGAAATACCCAAAAGCTCTTCTACCCTCCCTGCAAGCCTTTGTCTGGTTCTGGCCAGAATTATCCCATCCCCTGGAATTATCCTGAAGTTAGAAAAGCAGATGACAGAGAGCCAATTCACAGAGCACACTCACTTTGCAGTCTTGTCCCGGGAGCCTGAGATGCAGGCAGTGCAGTCGGGAGTGATGGCCACGCAAGTGACCTCATCTGTGTGCCCATGCAGCGTGGCAATGAGCTCCTCAGGGACGCCCCATATCCTAGGGTGAAAGAGTGATGTGTATTATTTGCAAAGCCCTGATGAAGATACCGTGTAGAAAACCCTCCCTTTCCTCAATTCACTAGCACATAACAGATCCTGACAGACTCTCAGACCGCAGGGCCCTGAGATCCTATGAGCTACTCTTGGTTTTCCATAGCATGACAAGCATAGGTTGTATCGTTCACTGGGATGTATCATGAGCAGTGTACAGGGCCACCGATTCCAAGGAATTACAGTACTGAACGTCCATGGATCCACCGCCTCCATTGAAAAAAATACATAACTTACATACATATTTACAGTTTTGCACTGCAACCGCCCCCCCCCTTGCTGGAACTTCCCGACGGGTGCAACGGGTGCAGACGGGGGCTGAGGCTGGGGGTGCAGGGGCAGGGGCAGGCGGAGCTGGGGCTGGGGGGCAGGGATTGCAGGGAAGGTGAGTGCGGGAATTTCTGACCATTCACGCTTGCACTGCTCAAACACGTTAGTTTCGGCTACCGCCTTGCAACCGCCCCCTTGAGAAATAAATCAGACCACCGCCCCGTCACCGCCCCCACCAAAAAACAATAAAAAGGGGGCGGTGATATATTTTTCGTACGGTACCTATGCTGTGACATGGAGTAAACTTGAGCCCACACCTGCACACCCACACCCATACCTATACCCATACACCCATTCACACTATACCACTATACCCTTTGCCCCCCCACACCCGCACCCACACCCACATCCACACCCACATCCACATCCAACCCACACACAACAACAAAATTCACACGTGCATGTTGGAGCAGAAGAAAAGGCTGCCAAGCGCAGGACAGGTGCGACTGCAACCTACTTCACGGTCCCATCTGCTGATCCCGTGACAATGTAGTCTCCACTCGTGCTAATAGCCACGCCTCTAACTTCCCCGGTATGCCCTGCCAGGGTGGTCATGCACTCAAATCTCTGTAGAGGCCTGTGAGCGGATTCAGATCCATACAACATGATTTGTGGTCGAGAAAAACTTAGCATGGTTCGAGTCAGAGCAGGATCATACGATGAGCTCTGCAGAGACACGCTGTTAACTTGCTCATATTCTACAGGAGCATTGATACAGGCAGGCAGACAGACAGACAGACGGACAAACATGCAGACAGACAGACAGACGGAAGAACATTAATACAGATAGACAAGCCGACATACAAACTGGTACACACAATCAACCGTATCTCACATACTCACAGTATGCACCACAAGCATACACACACACACCTTGTCCGGGGACCCAGGTTTGCCAGGAGGGTATCCTCCGCCTCAGGAGGTGCATCTAAGCCAGTTGGTAAGATTGGCTGTGCCAGCAGAGCACCCTGTAGATAATTGAGTATCAGTGATGACTGGCTCTCGTACATACAAAAGGTGCTGCCTGGCCAAATCACTGAACTGCGCGTCCCAGAGACGTTGCGGCTTCTCACAGTACACTGCACACCTCTAAACAAGGCCTTTGAGCTGTACTTGGCAATTGCAAACAAAATGTGAGAGCCAGCGGGAGCAGCTAAATAATGTACTTCTGCTCATCGACAGCCAGCTTCCTATGCTGCACATCCACATGTAAGACCCCGCACCTGAAGGGTTATGTCCACCTCAATCGAGGCTGGCACGTGCTGGTTGGCAATGGTGTTGTCCTGTAAGGACAGACATCTCAATCCTTGAATCAGGAGGGATGAAAGAGTTAGCGCACTATTTTTTTCTGGCTGGTTAGCGTGCTCAAGCATGCAAATGTGCCACAAGACACGCACGTATGGATTATAGGCTCCCGTTTCCTGGAATCAATTCTTTCACAGGTAAATCTCCACCAAGCTATGTTTTGGCAAAGGGAAATGTGTTCATGTTCCTCCTACTTGCTACTTACCCGTTTTGCTAAGGCCAGTGCCTTCTTGACGGTCTCCTGTATCTTGGCCACACTCGCCGCCATGGCTGCACTCACAACTTTGGCCAGCTGCACAAGTATAGGAGTGCAGAGGCTGGTCGCCAACCTTAAGCTTATTTGCAATCCATGACCACATCATTGGCAAGCTAATCAGGAACAAGGCACGCAGCAACGTTGCAGGATTGCAGGCTGAGGGCGCACAATTGAACAAGGCATGCAGCAGGTAACGTTGCAGGATTACGGCTGAGGGCGCACAAATGAACAAGGCAAGGAGCAGGTAACGTTGCAGGATTGCAGGCTGAGGGCGCACAATTGAACAAGGCAGAGCCAGCTTTCGTGAGTTAAATATACTAGTGCACTCAAATCAGCGCACTCACACCTCTTTGGTTCCCAACAAGTGCTTGGATGCGTCCTTCAGCACAGGGATGGCTTTGCCCACGGAGCCTTCACTGTGTAGGGCCTTGCCTATCTGGGCGAGGGCCTCGGCACGGAACAGCGAAGCCTTGAACGCGGTGTAGGACTGCAAACAGAAGAGGCACTCACAACATTTTTATTTCTCAATATTAAGTTGGACAGCAAAATGCAAGAAAGAACATGCACGTCCCCCATAATATTCCATCTTTGGTAAACAGCAAAAATAGGTGAGCAGCAGATTAATGCTAGCTTTCCAAGCAGCTTGGAGGCAAATTCCTTGTAGCAGCTTGCAATCCCTTGAGCACCACCAGAGCATGCCCTGGACGTTGCACCTCAGAGAAAGAAAGTTTGTCTTCACATGACATAGTCAGCATCTGCCCTGCCCTCAACAAACCAAGGAGGTGAACCGAATCGCTTGCGAAACTGAAAGTTGGCCACAACCGCAATCACACACCACTTGTCACTGTATGTTAAACATCACACTCACACACTACTTGTCAAACATCACGCAATCACATCACACACTCACACACCACTTGTCAAACATCACGCAATCACATCACACACTCACACACCACTTGTCAAACATCACACAATCACACACCACTTGTCACTGTATGCTCATAATCCCCTGCTTTACTTGGGGTAATGATACACATATACATATAATGGCCATTTCTATAGAGAAGACTCGCACTCTGGAACATTGAGCATGTTGGCAATGTCTGTAGCAGTTGTTGCATGAGAAGAGGTGGCTGCGCTGTCAAGCTCAGATGGTATAGGTGCTCTGCCAAGCTTTGGTCGATGAAAAGACTGATCCAGTTTTCCTGAAAATCAAACCCACCCTTTCCTGCAAACTCCAAACAGCCACGTTTTTCACCGTTCCCAATCCATACCAGCCTGTGATGTAATGGACCGTGCCTTACTAAAGAAACTAGTTGAGATTAAGCGTAGGAGCGACAAGGAGGGATTTGGCCAGGCGAGAAGGCGAATAAATGCTTAGTTCCCTACACCCCATGCCCCGAGCATTTCTCCAGCAAGCCTATGAACCTTGGAGTCTGTATTAAAGGGTATTAAAGGGTATTAAAGGGTTAAAGGGTATTAAAGGGTCATCTGCGCCTGTATTTCTAAAACAAGGCTCAAGCACGATTGATGTGTTCCACCCTTAAATAAATACCCTCACACGTACCACCATGCACTTGTCAAAGATGCGCGACAGCCCTGGGTCAGCAAAGTCCCTCTGCAGCTCTTCGTACAGCACTGACAGCTGCAGATGGTGTTAAATAAATGGTACGCAGAGTTAACGGAGGCAGAGTAATAATACATCACATCCTGCTCCTGGCAGTAGGACCACAAAATGTACTGAATCGCCTTTCCGTGAAAGGGGAGGTCTGACCTGCCTGTTCGTGTGTTTAAAAAAAGCACTTGTGTTTCAACAGTGGGAGCAGTCCTGCAATGGGAGCAGTTTCGGTGGCCTATTGCCCCAGATTCGGCATGAACAGAGCATCTCTCATACGTAGGGTTGGCCAGAACCATATATATACGGTGTATTTACGGTATTTTTGGCAGGGAAATCACCAAATATACGGTCATATACGGTGTATATATATGGTTCTGGCCAACCCTACCCATACGTGTCGCAGCATCATAACTTATTCACAACAACGGGGACTTTATTGGTTCCCATCTACTTGGCTCCCTCTTCGGCAGTCGCGGAAGGTGCGTCAAGTTACGGCAGTCTACGCAATAGAGTGTCAGCAACGTCGAAGGCAGATCCGGGACTCCCTTCGCATACACACTTGTTCTGCCAGACGTGCAGTCCCTCTGTGGTTGATCCGCTCTAAGACAGCCTTGCGGTACTCACATTGTTGGGCCTGGGGGACAGGAAGGATGGGTATAAGGCAGGGTTGGATGGCTAGCTCTGCCAACAAATGGTAAGCCACAACTCTAGGCAATCCCATCCGTATCATTGAATCCAACATACGCCCCCCCCCCCACACACACACCACACACACAAACACTCACTCACACACAAACACACAAACTCATACACACATAGCTTTCGTGCCACAGTCATTAGTGAACAACACAAGGGTGGAACATATACTATAATCTCCGCTTCTCTGGTCACAAGTGGTGCAAGGACAAAAACACTAGACATACCCACGCGCACACCCAT
>Ga0307942_1000914_pt1:17500-22476 | contig 22476 bp, 27 predicted proteins | sample OrgLakmetagen175_FD_201846 | JGI IMG/M metagenome (GOLD analysis project Ga0307942, IMG submission 201846) | Saline water microbial communities from Organic Lake, Antarctica - #175 | ecosystem: Environmental > Aquatic > Non-marine Saline and Alkaline > Saline | place: Antarctica... | reverse complement strand
CGAGCACATGCACATGTTCTAAATAGCAACCTTATTCCTTGCATAGTAATTGCAATGTCATCGTGTGGATACAAGTTGTTACGAGTGTGCCCGCAATCTAGTTGAATGCTAGAAAGGATGCCGCTTAAACCACTTACCGTGCCTTCCATCCAGGGTGCCTTGCGATTTTTGCAGCACGGTTTCTGCGGTTAGAAGTGAAAAAGAGAGTGTGTGTATGTGTGTGCATGTGTGTGTGTGTGTGTGTGTGTGTGTGTGTGTGTGTGCCTGTGTGTTTATGTGTCTTTGTGTATTCATGTGTGTGTGCGTGCGTGTGTGCGCCTGTGTGATGGTGTTTGTGTATGTGTGTGTGAATGCACGCATGTATGTGTGCGCACTTGCATGCAGAGGTGTGCTGTTTGTTGTCCGTACACTAGAACTAAGAAGTTTAGATGACATCTAAGCCATTCTGTTCATGAAGGCATGCAGATACTCTAAGTATCGGAACAGAAATGCTCCCACCTTTTCTCTACTCCGGGGCAATAAAGAGGACATGTCCATCTAGTCTGGAAAGCCAGTAAATATGCTAAATTCTAAATTAAATAAATATCAATTACGTACGTTGATAATTTGATATTGTGTTCCGTACAATTTTGTTGAAATTTTGTTGAGGAACTCTGACCATAATGGCCAGTGTAGGGGACTTCCTGAGTGCAGATTTTGATGCAGTGACCTTCGTGAACAACCTGTGTGCTCAAGGGAATCGCAGTGAGCATGAGGGCACCCTGGACAAGTTCCTGTCCGAGATGGAGATGCGCCTGCAACTATCTGCCGAGGAGATTGAGGCTAGCCTGCAGGACAGCAGCAACCAGGCGCTTCGCAGGATCCCTTATGCAGTGCAAGAAATCTACAGGCTTCAGGTTCGGGAAAAGTCTGTTTTACTGTTGGCTTTTAGCGTGCATGCAAGTCTGTGCTTGCGTCAACTCATCAAAAACAGTCTTCATGTTGCCCAAGCTTCTCAAGCGCGCATGCGCATAGCACGTCCTCGGATATAAATCGCGCATAAAATGTGCATCAAGGCCAAGCAATATGGTGTCATGCAATAAAGCATTGGGGAGCGGATTTGGTATATTTACTCCTGACAGGCTATTGCTAGAGTATACTTCTCGAGGCAACAGAGCAAGCCCTGCTCGAAAATAAACCCTGACATACCAGGCTATCATGTCAGACACTTGATGAGATATATGTTCATTGCTTGCAGGGAGACATCCAAGGCATGCAGGATCGTGTCAAGTCAACCTCCCAGCAGGTGTGCTCCTCTCTGCAAGTGATTATCTCTGTGTGTAGCAACTGGTGTGTGCTCCTCTGTGTGCTCGCAACTGGTGTGTGCTCGCAACTGGTGCGTGCTCCTCTGTGTGCGCGTCTCTTCAGTTGCTGTCTTCCCTTCCCTTGCCTGGCTGTGGTGCTTAAATGCACGGCTTACGAAAAGCACTGGTTGAAGTGATGAGCGGGGTTGCGTAATTAAGTAACGTATCGTGCTCCTACTCCATACTGCCTGTACCTGATCGTTGACTTACACAGCCACATCCACATTTAGCCAGCCAGCACCCACAATTGTCGATGTATTTTAAAAAAGGCATAGCCTAAAAATCTGTGCTGCGGTGCAAGTAGCCAAATTACAGCCCATATAATAAAATGGATAGCGGCTTTCACCTACAAGTGCGGCAGACCAGACGCTCAAACCCCTTCCTAGTATAGGGTAAGCCAAAACAGACAAGTAAACATTTCACAAAGATCTGTGTATATGGTGGTATGGTGTGCTGATACGGCTCTGGCCCTCTTTTTTGAAGCAACCAGGTCCCTGTCAATGCTTGCTCTAGCAAGAGGCTTTCCCCAAAACGTGGCTGTGTTGTGTCAGCCAAGGCGTCCTTCCACGGATTGTGGATGAACTTATACACCGCACCCTCAGCCTAACAAAGACACATGAAACGGTATATACACCTTTTTACACCACAGGATGCACCCAATTAAACACACATATAAAAACCCATAATAACTTAATGATTCGTGTTTCCTGCTTACGAATGGCATATAATACATTAAGCAACATGCACACACACACGTGCACTCACAGTCACAAAACATATGCGCACACGCGCACGCACACACACACATACTCACACACAAACACACACACACACTCATATGCAGGTGTCCATTGATGCTCGAGAGAGCAACGTGTCAGTTGCATCCATCGCGCAGCTGGATATGGTCAAGCGCAACGTAGAGAGCGCATGTTCCACTCTCTCTGAGGCCACAGAGCTGTCCAGCCTGTTTGTGAAGGTGATCTATGGTGTGTGTGTGTGTCGTGTGTGTTTGCGCGCGTGTGTGTGTTTATATGTGTCGTGTGTATGCATGTGAGTTTGTGTGTATGTGTATGTGTATGTGTGAGTGTATGTTTGCTATGTGTCTATAGGTGCTGGGGGCAGCTGGCAGCTTAAGTTTGCAACATAGAAAGTGTGTTGCATCCTCTTTCGTTTAGCTGGCCATTATGTGTTTGTTATGGTAAGCTGTGTGTGTTCGTGCTGATGTGTGTGTGTATGTGTGTGTTTGTGTGTTTGTGTGTGTGTGCGTGTGTGTGTGTGTGTTTGTGTGTGTGTGTGCATGTGTGTGTGAGAGTGTGTGGGTGCGTGTGCTTGTGTGGGTGTACGCATGGTTACTAAATCGTTGCAGCTGGGCCATTGTTGGTCAAGGGTGTGGGCCATTGTTGGTCAAGGTTGGACTTGCATTAGAGTATTGGGATGCTGAAACAGTCGTATGCTATTCTTAGCAGAGGATGACCTTGGCCACAGTTATGGGCATCATTTGAATCTTATTTTGTCCATTCAATGCATTTCCTTTCCGCACATGTACGTATGCGCACTGCCATCTGGCTGGTGAATGCCTTTCCATTTTGTCGAACAGTGCTAGTTAAGAGCATTGCCTTGCTCAATGTAGAGCAAGAAATTGTGTCATGATTTGCATTGAGTGGATTCCACCGAAGGTTGAGCCCTATCCCGCATTGAAATGCATATATGTGTAGGGTTGGCCATAAACATATTTATACGGTGTATATACGGCATTTTTGGCAGGGAAATTACCAAATGTACGGTCATATATGGTATATACATATACGGTAATGGCCAACCCTATATATGAGTGTGTCAAATGTCCGCACGTGCCTAAAGTGAGCGGTGAATCACATGCAGAATCGTAAACCAGCAATGTTGCGCACATGCTGCACAACAGAAACTAAGAGCTACATAGCAATTTATCGTGCACGTGTAGATTGAAGGTGTGTCTGCAGCAGTGGACCTGGTAGTGGTGGCCTTGTTGCCAAACAGGTCTTTGCTTCATTATTGGTGCACTGATGGCAGCTACATGTACGCGCACACACACGCAAACACGCACACACACAGCCGCTTTTGGTACACACACACACACGCACACACACACACACACACACAGGTCAAAGAGGTGTTTGCAGCAAAGGCCGCGATGCTGATATAGGTCTTTATGCTGCACTATTGGTGCACTGGTGGCAGCTACACGTACGCACACACACATGCACACACACGCACAACCGTTTGTGGTACAAACACACACACACACACACACACACACACTCACACACACACACGTCGTGCATGTGCGCACAGGTTGAAGAAGTGTTTGCAGCAGGGGACCTAGCGGTGGTGGCCTCAATGCTGAACAGCATGCGCCGCAGCCTCAGCCTTGTAGGAGACGTGCCGGAATTCAGGGCAGGCAGAGAGACACTAAGCAACCTAGAGGACAGGCTACAGGTGTGTGTGTGATTGTGTATGTGTGTGTGTGTGTGTGTGTGTGTGTGTGTGTGTGTGTGTGTGTGTGTGATTTGCATGTGTGAGAGTGCGTTTGCGTGTGTGTGCGCGCGTGTGCGCTTGTGTGCAAGTTTATGTATGCGCTCAAAAATGTGTGTGTGTGTGTAAGAATGTATGTATGTGTCAGTACATGTGTGAGTGTGAGTGTGAGCAGGTGTGGGTGATATTGCTACTACATGTATGGGCATGTGTGTTCTTGTGGGCATAAGCGCGCCCGCTAACAACGTTCACAGGCGTCATTCGTCGTCAGTGCATGCCTCCTATATCACCAGCATATGTCAGCATGCCCGCATGTACCCTCGTGCACGCCTTCCAAAACGTCCACAGGCATCAGTCGTCGTCAGTGCATGCCTTTCAAATCACCAGCATATGTCAGCACATGCCAGCATGTGCCCTCGTGCACGCCTCCCAAAACACCCTTCAAAACGTCAGCAGGCTCCGTTGACAGTGCATCATCGACAGTGCATGCCTTTTAAATTACCAGCATATGTCAGCATGTACCCTCTTGCACGTCCTTTAAACGTTAACATGCATCAGTGTGGACTTTCATCAATATAAGGAGGTCCAGATGGCAGAGGGACTTGCAATACTAATGCGATCTTGGTTGCCGTACCTTTCTTATTAACCCACTCACCTATAATTTCACAAATTCACAGGCGCAACCACAGAATAAAAGGGTGACACTTGAGAACGTCTGCACATACGTACACACGCACACACACACAAACATATACACACAACGCTATCCACCCCACCCACATACCTGCACGCAGGGCATGGTGGAGGGCCAGCTGTCAGAAGCACTCACACAGTCAGGCACACTGCGCTTCGCGGCTGCTGTAAGCGGTGGAGGTGCCCTTGGCATTGCCCTGCCAAACTCTGGGGAAGAAGGGCAGATGCCTTCGCAAGAGGAAGCGGATGCACTGGACGATCGCATACGTTCCTTGTTTGGGCTTCTCATGGCAGTGGGGAGGTGTGTGTGTGTGTGCGTGTGTGTGTGTTAGTATGTGTGTGTGTTATATGTGGGTATGTGTGTGAGTATGTGTGTTTGTACATGTGTGTGTGTCCTCATGCCTGGTTTTCCTGCAGGCGCATGCAAAC
>Ga0307942_1000914_pt1:7500-10000 | contig 22476 bp, 27 predicted proteins | sample OrgLakmetagen175_FD_201846 | JGI IMG/M metagenome (GOLD analysis project Ga0307942, IMG submission 201846) | Saline water microbial communities from Organic Lake, Antarctica - #175 | ecosystem: Environmental > Aquatic > Non-marine Saline and Alkaline > Saline | place: Antarctica... | reverse complement strand
TCGGTTACTCTTCAACTCAGGAAACCCTAGCCGGCAATCTTTCCTTATCAGAAGTATCTTGGGGCTTTTCTCCAACAACTAGGTGGCAGCCTTTGTACTGCACGCACCTTTGTTCTGTGGCTGTTTGTAGGATGAACTCAAGTGCTGTCTCGTTCCTGCCGTGCACACAGTCCTGAAGACCTAGAGACTCTTACTCCAACATTGCAGCAGCAGCGTGCAAACTGCACGCACCTTTGCCCTGTGGCTGTGTGTAGGAACAAAATAAATAGTAATCCTGACCCTGTGGCTGTTTGTAGGAACAAGTTGAATAGTAATCCTGACCCTAAACCCTAACCACTGTCCCATTTGTGTCCTGCACGTAGTGCTGAGGACCTTGAGGCTTTACTGCAGCGTTTAGGCGGCAGCATGCGAACTGCACGTACCTTCGCCCTGCAGGCTATCCACAGGTGGGTTTCAGTTTGGTGGATTTCAGTGGATTTCAGTTAGGTGGATTTCAGTGGATTTCAGTTGAGTGGATTTCAGTGAATTTCAGTTGAGTGGATTTCAGTGGATTTCAGTTAAGTGGATTTCAGTTGCACGTACCTTTGCCCTGCAGGCTATCCACAGGCGGGTTTCAGTTTGAGGAAATACTTCGTTGTTTGGTGTGCGCATCTTGTTGGGTTGGCCAGAGCCGTATATGAACACTTTAATTTAAGGCTTAAATAACCGTATGTATAGCAACTTCCCTGCTAAAAGTACCGTGCATACACCATATATATATATGATCAAGGTAAGAACAGTTTAAAAATATTGTGCACACACCGTGTATACGTAGGGTTGGCCAAAACCGTATATATACGCCTTGTATGACCGTATGTTTGATGAAACCACTGCAAAATACACTTTACACGCACCATATATATGTATGTATACATGGTTCTGGCCAACCTTGCAATTGGTGTGCAGCCTATGTATATGCAGGTGGCTGTATTTTCTGCCATTTCTTGCGTACACGTGAATGCTTATGCGCACCGTGCACTTTGTTTTCTGCCATTTCTTGCGTACACGTGAATGCTTATGCGCACCGTGCACTTTGTTTTCTGCCATTTCTTGCGTACACGTGAATGCTTATGCGCACCGTGCACTTTGTTTTCTGCCATCTCTTGCGTGCACGCGAATGCTTGTGCGCACCGTGTACTTTGTTTTCTGCCATTTCTTGCGTACACGTGAATGCTTATGCGCACCGTGCACTTTGTTTTCTGCCATTTCTTGTGTGCACGCGAATGCTTGTGCGCACCGTGCACTTTGTATTCTGCCATTTCTTGCGTACACGTGAATGCTTATGCGCACCGTGCACTTTGTTTTCTGCCATTTCTTGCGTGCACGCGAATGCTTGTGCGCACCGTGCACTTTGTTTTCTGCCATTTCTTGCGTACACGTGAATGCTTATGCGCACCGTGCACTTTGTTTTCTGCCATTTCTTGTGTGCACGCGAATGCTTGTGCGCACCGTGCACTTTGCACTCTGCAAGTATGACTACAGGTAAGGCTACAATTAACTACAGGTATGGCTACAATTATAACTACAAGTACGGCTACAAGTATATCTACAAGCATGGTTACAAGTATGATGTTCCCAATCAAAAGGACGATCCATGTACGCTTCACTAGTTGTTGGATCCATGTACGCTTCACTACTTGTTGGAGCATCCTCTCAGGTATCTACCTCGCTTAGGTCCCATTTTGCACCTTCTCGTGGTGTGCACACGTGTATAAATCAACTGTTTTCTAATTCGTTTTTAGCTAACCTTAGCCCACCGTATGTCCATACTGTCCCGTACACATGCTTCTCAAAAGACACACAACATGCATCGCACCTTTAACAATTTTATGTAAGATGTGTGTACGGAACACTCTTGCGCTAAGGTGTGAGGCCGTCATATGGGAGAGAGCAAAGTCAGAGCGATGGGGCACTACAGGCATACAACGCGCATGCTCTCACGCGCGCGTGCATCCCCCCCACCCCACCCCAACCCTCTCTCTCACACACACACACACACACAAACATACACACATACACACACGCACATACACACAGACACCATGGCTTGCAATACACTCTTCTGTGCTAATTTATACCCTGTGCAGGTGTGAAGCCGTCACAGGTGGCAGTGAAGTCAAAGCGATGGCAGAGGCTCTTGATACACAGCTGTCTGCTTTTGTGGGGAGGCTCATAGGCCTGGCACGCACGTTGCAGCAACAGGTAGGTGATCGAATGACCAGCAAGCAACAGGTAGGTGATCAAATGATCAGCAAGCAATGAACACGACTATTTACCTTTGTAGCCTGGAACCGATCTGGAAGGTTCCTGTGCAAAAGAGAGTGATAAACAAGCAATGAACACGATTATTCACCTTTGTAGTCCGGAACCGATCTGGAAGGTTCCTGTGCAAAAGAGAGCGATGAGCAAGAAATGAACACGATTGTTCACCTTTGCAGTCTGGAACCGATATGGAAGGTTC
>Ga0307942_1000914_pt1:0-2500 | contig 22476 bp, 27 predicted proteins | sample OrgLakmetagen175_FD_201846 | JGI IMG/M metagenome (GOLD analysis project Ga0307942, IMG submission 201846) | Saline water microbial communities from Organic Lake, Antarctica - #175 | ecosystem: Environmental > Aquatic > Non-marine Saline and Alkaline > Saline | place: Antarctica: Organic... | reverse complement strand
GAGCAACGGTAAGTGTGTATCGTTTTTGTGGTCTATGTGTCGTGGTGTGCTGCAAATACTTTCAAGTTTAGGGAGACGGTGCAACCTTTTTTGTCAGGTACAGCAGCGTGGGCAAGTAGGACAGCGGGGCACGCAATGGTATAAGCGTGCAGGGTGGGCCAGAATTATACATTTATGTGTACCATACATTTATAGGCTGTAGGGCTGTAGGGCTGGCCAGAACCATACGTGTATAGGCACGCTTTATAGGTAAATACGGTGTACATACGGTATTTGCAGCAGGAAAATCACCATACAAACGGTCATATACGGTGTACATATATGGTTCTGGCCAACCCTATAAGCGTGCTTTGCGACTTGGGGGTCGCTATGAGCACAGTGGCGGCGCTTCTTTTTAATTTGAAAGTTTTGACGTCAGAAAAACTGTGCGGCCCTGTCACTTATTTCAGCAGAGTTATCGAAACAGGATTGTGCACAAAGTGGTAATAGGTGTCACTTTTGGTGCCTGCAAGCATTGGTGTGGGCACAAGTACAAAGGTGAGGTAAGGTTACATCGCTATGTACACGTGCAAAGTGCTGTGGGTTTTTAGCCCCTGCCACATTGATTTGGCAGAAAACAGGTGGAGCAGAGGATGGCTTGCGCAGTGCATGTGTGTAAGTGCCCTGCAGCTGTGTGTGTATGGTATGCTGCATCTTGTGTAAGGAGCCTCGTTATTCTTTTAGAAGCAGCCACAGCAGCAGCAGCAGCAGCAGCAGCAGCAGCAGCGGCAGCAAAGCTGTGTTTAAGCAGCAGCAGCAGCAGCAGCAGCAGAGCTGTGCTCAAGCAGCACGGTTTGAAGCAGCACCAGTCTTTAAACAGCAGCTGTGTTTTACGCCTGGACCCAATTCTTGCCAGGCCCACAATGAGCTGCTTATTCCTCCTTATCCCACATCGTTTCCCCTTGCAGCTGCTGTTGTCGCATGCTGTTTGTCGCATGCTGTGGTGTCTCTTAGTTACTTGCAGGTGCCACTGATTTGCACACACGCACACATCCACACATACACATCTACACACACACACACACTCACACACACAAACTTAAATTATTTGCTGTACCTTTTTCTTCTTTTGTAGCTGCGCCCATGCCCAGCTTCAGTGCATCGCCTCTGCCGTACATCTACACACACATCCATACTTAATTCTTTCTTGTACCCTTTTCTTCTTCTTTTGTAGCTGCGCCCATGCCCAGCTTCAGTGCATCGCCTCTGCCGTACATTACCCTAGTGGGCGAGTACCTGATGCTGCTCCCCCACCACCTCATGGATGCGCTAGCTGCTGCAGCAGCCACTTCGCAAGCGCACGTAGGAAAGGTGCGTGCCTTTTATATTTGTGCGGTAAATGTCAAATGTGTGCACGGTGGCTGCAGCTGCTACAGCGCAAGTGTGTGTAGGCAAGGTGTTTGTTTTGTTGTGTGCGTGTTTAGGCAAGGTGTGTGTGTTTGTTTGTGTGTGTGTGTGTTTGTTTGTGTTTGTTTGTGTGTGTGTGTTTGTTTGTGCGTGTGTGTTTGTGTGTGTGTGTGTGTGTTTGTGTTTGTGTGTGTATGTGTGTGTGTGTGTGTGTGTGTGTGTGTGTGTGTGTGTAGGCAAGGTATTTGTTTTGTTGTGTGTCATGTTTGTTTGACATGCAAAATGTGCATACTAGCTGAAAGCTGCCGATGCAAACTGACTTGTGTCAAAGTTTGTGATTTGTGAAATGCGCAGTAGCGGCTGCAGCAAAACACAAGCTTGACAAACCAAGCCAAATAATTCATTTCCTATTTTGTCTGCGAGTGCGTCCAGCCTCATGACTTACGGCTTTATTTTAACCTTTCCCTTCCCTTCATTTACCAATATACATGGTCTTCTGATTTCGTGCAAAGGAAGTCGGTGTGATTCTACGCTGACTTCATTTCCGCAACTAATGTCTGTGCCCTCTGGTGCCCTGCACAATAACATTCCATCAACGTAATATGATATAAGCACAATCCTCTCTGCAACTGCCTCATCCTGCACCTGTCTTGCAACAAAGAGATTCCATTATATATTCCAATATAATATAAGCACATCCCTGTTCTGCAGCTGTCCCGTCCTGCACCTATCCTGCAACAAAGAGATTCCATCAATATAATACAATATCAGCACAATCCTCTTCTGCAGCTGTCCCGTCCTGCACCATCCTGCAACAAAGAGATTCCACCAACATTATACAATATAAGCACAATCCTCTTCTGCAGCTGTCCCGTCCTGCACCATCCTACAGCAAAGAGATTCCATCAATATAATATAATATAAGCACAATCCTCTTCTGCAGCTGTCCCGTCCTGCACCATCCTACAGCAAAGAGATTACATCAATATAATATAATATAAGCACAATCCTCTTCTGCAGCTGTCCCGTCCTGCACCATCCTACAGCAAAGAGATTCCATCAATATAATATAATATAAGCACAATCCTCTTCTGCAGCTGTCCCGTCCTGCACC
>Ga0307942_1000913_pt1 | contig 22476 bp, 12 predicted proteins | sample OrgLakmetagen175_FD_201846 | JGI IMG/M metagenome (GOLD analysis project Ga0307942, IMG submission 201846) | Saline water microbial communities from Organic Lake, Antarctica - #175 | ecosystem: Environmental > Aquatic > Non-marine Saline and Alkaline > Saline | place: Antarctica: Organic Lake... | reverse complement strand
CGATAGAGAGAGCGAGAGAGAGCGAGAGAGAGAGAGATAGAGAGAGAGAGAGAGAGAGAGAGAGAGAGAGAGAGAGAGAGAGAGAGAGAGAATGAGAGAGACAGGCAGGCAGGTAGGTAGGTAGGTAGGTAGGAGGTTACCAACACCAAGTGGCTCCTTTTGCCTGAATCATGTGGGGCCTGCCTGCGTAGTTTTCCTTTTTCTTGTTTCAAGGTTTGAATGGCTAATATGGTGTCCACTAAAACCTCAGATGATAAAGAGATAAATCGCACCGAGACACCTGATGACATGAGAAAAGTGGACATAACCTCAGTAGTACAAAAGTAACGCACCAAGACACCTGATGACATGAGAAAAGTGGACAGACGTAGCCTCACTCCCGTCACGCCCTCAATGCTTCCAAGGTCAAAAAAAACTAGGCCGACCTGCAGGAACGGTCCCCCCGTGTAGCATGTCGTTCTTACCACATTCAGGAAAAAGCACAAAGAAGAGTGAGTAAAAAATTGGTCATCACCTTTGTTGTAACACTTTATGGCACACACACAAGCACACACACACAAACACACACACACACACCACACACACACACACAAGCACACTTGCGTTTTGTCTGTGGATTATTTTTGATCTAAATCAGATTTCTGACATGAAACACTCATTAATTGCAGGTCGACACCTGCCACAAGGTTGCAACCAAGGACTGAATTGTTTGTAGAGGAATGCTCACCACAATTGCAGCCCAGGCAAACATCAAAAGCTTCATTGCTGGCTCTATTGGAAAGGCTGCCAGTCCCAAATACCCTCGCCTGAGCAGCACAAAAGGCACACAGCTTGTTTGCAGATCTCTCAGAGGCTACTGGCTCTTTCGTTTCTTGACATGCAGCAGATGAAAGCTGTTAAAAAAGCTGATGAATACTGGACTCCCTTCATTTCTGTCAGTTTGGTACTTACTGCAGGAGGCAAAGGGAATCAGCCACAGCTTACCAAGTCAGTAGCTTGAAATGGCGCCAACACACGTAAGTTCTGTGGGCAAACCACTTCAATGCTTCTTGCACATGACAGATCATGCCCCTTGTTTCAGGTGGTGGCGGCTGCTTTTCTTGCTGCTGCTGCAACATCCCTGGGGAGCTGACGCGGACGCTAGCAGTGACGCCAGCTTTTGGATCAAGGAGCTTGGCTTGGGGACAGGATGGACTGCTGTCTGGGATAGGAAGGGGAGGTGGACTGTATGTAGCCTTCCTGCATCTGCAGGATATAATGGGAATACAAGTTTGTTGAATGATGCTGGATCATAAGGCCATCAAACTGCATACCAGAATATGCTGCAGCATTTGACACAATAGAGGTTACACCAAAACATACTTCAAGGCTGCTCATGTTGCCTGCTTGCACAGCGCTAAAATATAAAACAATGAGAACCTTCGACATGGACAGCTGCAGCCTGATAGGATGCAAAGCCCACACCCAGTCCTGCTGGTTTCAGTTCTGCTGGATTGCATGCTGCTGCTCAGGCTGCTGTTGCTGCCAATTTTTAGGAAGCCTGGAGGGGGAGCCTGGTTCCCAAACTTTGCACAGACCATGGTGCTGCTTCTGCTGCTGCTACAGCTGCTGTCATAGGAAGAAGAAACGTCAGACACTTTGGCAAGCGGGGAAAAGGGGGTGGAGAACGGCAGGTCGAGCGTTAGATTGGGAGCCTGCTGATCAATGTCCGCCTTCATTTTGAGGTAGGAGTGGTAGGGTGGGAGCTGTAGCAAATCTTTGGCCAGGGTGCTCGACCGCTTTTGTGCGTCACTGATGTACTCTAGGGTCCCAAGGCTGTCATATTGACTTGCTATGGCTGTGCTTGAAACAAGGGGGGAGTAAGTGACAGCAGGTGCAGGTGGTGTGAGCCGCTTTGTGTTGCTGCTGCTGCTGCTGCTTGCTGCCGGAAAGTGCTGCCACCACAGCACACCCGCAGGGCCCTGCATGAGCTCCTGTAGGAAAGAAGCCAGAATATGATCATGGAAGATACATAGACGCAGAGGTAGTGCAAAGAGAGATACTGAACTGAAAAATATTAAAGATGTTTGGAAGGCATGGGGTGGGGTTAAGAGACATGCTCAAGGGAGAAAGGAAACATGGGTTTTATTGCAAGGTATGGTGCATTGGAGATCGATTTTATATGGTAGTACTAATATTTGCCCTGGGAGTCTTGCAAAGGCCGTTCTGAGAATTGGTGTTTTGTTTCAGATCATAGACTTGCAGGCCTGTACTTTGTTCTTTAAGTAAGTGCCTCACACATTTTGTTACTGGTGCTTTACAGGCAAGGCAAGCAGGTAAATAGAGGGGTCCATTTCTAGCGCTTACATCACACACACACACACACACACACACACACACACACACACACACACCTGCAGCTGCAACGAGGCCTCTTCCTGAAACACTTGCAGCATCACCTGTCCACTCTGGTTGACGTCATCAATACCTCCCCCCCTCCTCCTGGCTCTTGATCTGCCGTTCTGAGGTCTTTGACCGCTGCTTTTTCGCCGCACCACCTGGACTCCCTTGCTGCTGTTGCTGCTGACCTTGCGCTGGACTCCCCCCTTGCCACTGTTGCTGCTGAATTTGCGGCGCACACACTTGATGTTATTGCTGTGCGTGCATGAGGTACCAGTACGAACCGCTTCTCCCCCTGCACTGCCAGTAGCTAGTACTTCAAGTACGTAATCTGGGACGGCACCATGCACCTTGGGGCTGTAGGGAGGGAGCAGTCCTCTGTGGCATAGACAAAAAAAAGTAACCCTTGCTAGGAAAGTGTGACAAAAGAACTAATAGATGCTAGCCTATCATCAAAGTTTAACCAGCAAGGCTGGTTGCGTTGTGTGATCGTGTGCCAGCCGCTAGCTGTTGGAGGTAACAGGACGTACTTGCCAGATCATGAAAGTTTGTATCTGCCTGTATTACTAGGTGGGAAAAAATACAACATGCGATGTGCTTAGAATTGTTCTTTTGTGCCTAAAGATTAGTGCACCCTTGTGGAACAACAGACAGGAACACTATGTAGTTAGGAGCAGCATCAAATTTACATATTGTTTCTTCTCGTGACACGTAACCTATTAAGTCAACTCAAGTGTCAAATCAACCCATATGTGGCCATATCAGAAAGGCTCAGTTTGTGATACTCATAGGGCCTAAAAACCTGCCATCAGTTTGATCTGCGTGCATAAGCATACACAATCTCTGCTGGGAGGGATTGACAGCCTATCTTGTTTGTATTACGCGCCCTCGTTAGACAACAAAATAACTAGGTATGCAGGCAGTGGAGAGCCACTCCCCACATCAAATAAGGAAATGGAGCCACTTTGGTACCAGTTAACGCAAACCTCCTACACCACAGATGAGGAAAAAAATATCAAGCCTTGTTGTATCTCTGAACAAATGTGACAAAAATCAGACTTCAAAAACAAGTTGTGACCTCCCAATTGCCTGGCTTGGAAAAGTGTACTGTAATTGAGAATCGAACGAAGTGGCCATCTTCCTTAATCCACGTATGGTGCGTGGCAGCACTTTCACTGCCCTTTTATGTAAAAATTTTGCAGTTTCCTCAAAGGGGCTATTCCTCCTTGATTACCAAGGAAAGTTGTTTTTGACCGCCTACGTTTTACCTTGTTCCCTTTCCCCTCACTCGCATACCTGCTGAGCCCCCTCTCAAAGAATGGCATCAGCCGGTCACAGGGCCCAAAGTAAACTAGTTTGCCCTTCTCAAGAACTGTGACCTGCATGTGGGTCATTGTAAGTATGCTACCAGTGTGTGGATATGTGGTCCAGCTGGTAGGGTCTTAGTATATAAAGTTGAATGGGATTTAGCATTTATCTGTAGCATAATCACTTGTACTGTAATGTACAAGAACTTTTTGGTTACCTCTAACTTCCACTAAACAACAACAAACTGCACCTTCTGCCCATGCACCATTTCAGCATCAAAGTAAAACGGCAAGCTGCGACCTTGCTCCCATTGTATCCCTGCATACGCGCACCAGGTCAAACAGCTTCCAGATGCAAGGCCTTGGCTGGTGAATAGTGGCCACAACGGCAGTGCCTCCTATTGCACCTCCACTGCTTCCCAGATTCTTACTATTGTCCCCAGCCTGTCTTGTCTCAGTGGCCAGACGCTCCAGGTACTCGCAGACAGACAATGCGCATGTGCTATCCAGCCCTGCATGTGGAGTTTGGTTCCGTTAGTGTTTGCAATTTGCAACGTGCAAACAATCTAAGCTTTGTTGCTGTTTTGGGAAACACTTGTCATGCTTGTTTCCCCAAAACATCCCACAGCACAACGTTAATTGAGGGAAGGTGCATGATGCTGGTCAATGCTTCAATCAATCTGCATGGTATATACTGACAGAAAAATATAGGTCAGTAGGGAAGGAAGCACAGATCAGGTCACAAGGCAAACTAGGCTGATATTTGATGAGGGAGCATAGCTGAATTTAAAAATGCGCAGCCAGGTTATCAAGGGTGGGCAGGCTTAAATTTTGAAATAACAGCAGCCTGCTCACAGTGCTGCTGTAGATCTTGAGTGCAGCTGCGTAAAGGAAAACAAGTACTCTACACTATACACTTGGCATAGATAAGGAGAGAACGTTGTGGGGACAAAATAACAGAACGCACCTGAAGTAGGTTCATCCAGGAGCAAGGTGGTGAACAATGCACCCTCCTGAAGGGGCTGAGGGGGCAGAGAAAGCAGGCTGATGGCAATCGAAAGCCGTTTTCTCTCTCCTCCGGACAAGCCTCTCATCCTCGTGCCTCCCACTAGGATCCCACCGACCTGTTTTTAAATGTATAGTAGGGAGGATGGGCTGCATACGACACAGAGGAAAAACACATGGACTGAGGCAAAGTGGAATATTTTTGGCTGTTCATGCAATTGCTGGCTGACTTCTGAATTACGTCACGCGTTACTACAGCGATCCAAACACATGTCTTGTCCATTCGAGCATGAATGTTGCTATGAATGCAGCTAAAAACACACCCTAGTATCCCACAGTTCAGCTAAACCCAGGCGTTGCAGGATGTCTTTTGGAGCGTCCTTGTTTGCAAGGCTTTCTCTGCCAGCCGATGCCATCCCATGTGCAAAAATCACAGACTCTCCAACGGTGCACGTGGGCACAAGGATCTCCTCCTGCAGGAGAGAAGTGGGCAGTTGTACTCCATGGGGTGATTGATCAAGGTAATCACCTAAAGAAGATGCCTTGCTATTTAGCTCAGTCGGATCAACTCGTGGGCTACTTTGCTAGAGCTGCACACTGTTTTTATTTGGTTTAACAACATTGATGTTAGGGCATGGGGTGTCAGTAAAAGCATGTGCGCCTCATTGTGCACGGAACAGGCAGCTCAATTTTTGACAAGTTGTGAGAGCACCCTTTCAGCTTTCTCGTTACAAGCTTGTATATGTAACACAAGTCGTGTGTTATTCTTACATCATCCCTTTCCCACCTGAGGTATGTAGCACGTACGAAAGGTTGTTGATGCATCCTGAGTACTCTCTGTTGTAGTTGTGATGCCCTCGCTGTCCCAGCAACACTTCCCTCCTAGCTCAACACGACCCTTTTGGCAATGAAGGAGGAGTGAGAATCCGTTTTTGGCAATGAAGAAGGATCCATTTTGGCAATGAAGGAGGAGTGAGCTCAACACGACCCCGGAGGACACAAGCGATTATATTGAATGGTACACCAGATCACACTCGTTTCAATGGTTTAGGGCAAGGCAGCAAGGCAGCAAAGTTGGGCTCAAGCTTGTGCACAACAAAGCAGCCTAAAACATGCTTGACGCACCTCAACCTTGACTTGACCCCCTCCGGTGACAAAGCTGCCTGCCTTTTTAAGAGCTGCAGCAAAGCGCCCTCTACAGCTGGCTTGCTGTAAAGAGCTGTAGCTTGCTAAAACGCTTCCCACAGGAGGACCTCTGCAGAAAATGGGGGGGGACACAAGATTGCTGCAACAGGAGATGGTCCATAGAAGTTCAAGGTTTCTGCTCTGATCTTGGCTGAGCGTGGTTTTTATTGCCCGCGTTAACGACTACCTTCCAAGAAGCTCTAGCAGTGTGCTCTTTCCTGCACCGCTTGGCCCCACTATGGCTTTCATCTGGCCCACAACTGCACATCCAGTGACCTGAGGTAGGGAAGTGCGTTTACATAACAGGGATTGTCAAGCATATTACGTCCAGCACATTCTGAACTTTTGCTGCAACTTACATTGATCAACGGCCTCGTGCACTTTGTACTGCCGCAGCCTCCGGTTATGGTGTAGCTCAAATTCTTCCATGTGAGCGTGGGAATGGGGGGGGGTGCTGGGCAGTGGGGTGGAAGGTGGAGGGGATGTTGAGGGCTCTTTTTGCTTCCTACAACCCGCATGCCTCCGCTGACGGTGCGGCGCTGCTGCCTCCGTCTGTGATTGGCCTTTACTGGCATTATTGCTGAGCTGCCTTGATCCAGGGGGGGGGGGGGAAATAAGGGCCACCACCTGGATCGCAGGCGTCCAGCAAACAGCAACAGAAAGGCCAGGACATGGCTGGCAAGAATGGCAGGCAGGAAAATTTCCAAATGGGCCATTATGCTAGCAATTTGGACTGCCTCATAGCCAGGATTGAGGGCCAAGCGAGCTGGAATGGACCTTGGACAGGCAAAAGCCGGTCGTGCGCAAACATTCTAGTGTAAACATTTATATGCTTAATAAGATTGTAATTGAAGGGCCGATCGTTACCATACCACAGATTTTATCCAGTAAAGGAATTTTTATTAAAAAATCGTACAATCTAAATGCACACAATAATTGCGTCCCTGGCCACTCTTTTGGTGGTGTGCGGCCACTCCGCGGGCGGTATGTATTTTGAGCGTTCACCGCATGCGACGCAACACCTGGGCTGCAATTGGTTAAGGAAAACATTCTGTAATTTATTTTAACCACTGTCATCGAATCTCTGGAGAGGATGCAAAGCCGGCCACTATCACCTATAACACCTATTTCTCACACCACGCCTTGATTTCCTTTGCAGTGCTCAATAGTCGGCGCCTTCAGCAGCTCATCACACCGCCACCGCCACCACCGCCCCCGGTACCTGTGGCCCCACCCTCATCACCTGCCATACCAACACCAGTGGCCCCACCCTCACCTGCCGTACTAACACCAGTGGCCCCAGCCTCACCTGACGGAAATCCATCAGCATTAACGCCACCTGTTCCGCCCCTTGCCCCAGTTCAACCGCCGCCGCCAGCCCCGATTCCATCGCCGACTGTGAGTGCCCTGTCAAACCTTCTTGAAGCATGCTGTACGTATGTGAGGAATCATTGTTAGCATACGTGTTGGCTTGCGAATGGTGTGCAAGTCCTCCGATATGTACCTCAACTCGTGCTTGCTCTTGCAACTCCGGTAATCACACCCGCATTGTGTTACATGGCCTTTTCATTAAAATGTATGCAGGCTGACATTTTTTTTCTTCCACCCGCGGGTCGCAAATTGCTTCAGCCGAGTGGCGTCATAGCTTACTCCACGGTAAGCTAGTGGTGTTGCGTTTAAGTGCTGCATAAACGTATTGGCTAGGAATTGCAAAAGGTATTTGTACGTTCGGCATACAGCCTCGTTTTCAGAGGGTTTTCTTTTGCCGAGCTTGCATTGACTGGGACGGCTTACTTTATAACGCTTTTCAACCTTTCTCCTTATTTAAACCTTGTTTGCAGGCTACCGCGTATTCAGGACCACAACAGACTGGGCAAAGATGACTTCTTGCTTGCCTCAAGCAATGCTTGGTTAAAGCATACAGCTTGCCTAGTTGACTTATTGTTTCAAGCATACACTTTGAGTTCAGGTCATCTCAACCAGGAGGAAAAGTAAAAATTCTGCCAGGACTTTAAGTTCAGGCAGTCAGAGTTATGATGGAGTATATGCTTTACTTCTAATAGTTTGAAGAATCTAATTATAAGTACGTAAGGCAATCGGCCAGAGCCTTGAGACAAATAAGGCTTAAGAGATGTAAATCTCAGATGGGGTTGGGCATCTTTTTTTATAGCAACCTGGCAAAGGCGAGGATCACACACACGCAAAAAGGGTCTTTTTCTCTGTATCCACTCTATCATCCACGGCACAAAGCTAGTAGTGAGTCTCCAACAAATATTACAATATTACGGACAGGGGATTATATTGAGACCAGCTGGTTTAGGTCCTGACAACAATTGTCTTAATTGGTATGGGTTTGAGAAAGCAAGCCAGATCTTCTACTTGGTATGGCAGCAGCTCACCCTCTCTTCTATTTTCAAATTGTCTCTTTTCCATTAGCATAAGTTGCGCAAGAAGCTTGATGTCTAAACTTTCTTAATCTTGTGTGAATCATTATTTTGTCGTAGCAAATTGAAGATCAAAAGCAATTTTAAGATCAAAAAGCAATTTTAAGATCAAAAAGCCCGCAAAATACAGGTCACAAGGCAACCAGATACTTGTACATGCACACAAGCTTGGCAGCAGCAGAGCGTCAGAGAAGTAGCAATGTAGGAAGCACAGTGACTCTCACTCCTGAACCATTACAATAGCTCCTTTGGCTTTACCAGCCAAATGCAACAAGCGCATACAGACCGTTTGGTTGACCACCTTGCTTGTACTGGTGGGGGCAGTGCCAAAACTTGCAGGACTGGACCTGAAATCTTTGCTGCTTTACTTCTGAATTTAGTTATTACCTCTGTGTTCTTTCCTGGATAATTGCCTTCAATTGCTATTCAAGCAGCTTGCACAGGAAAAAAGTAAAAACATGTTTCGGGAAGCTCACTAGATCAAGACCTGACTGGGAGGTGCGAGTATTTCTGCGTCTGAGGGGCGGCAGAGTGGTCGTCCACCTGCGACCGGCGATAGAGAAAGCCAGTTGGGTAGTCAGTTCAAAGGAGGGGAGAATGCAATGTTAGAGTTGCAAGTGTGCAGAGTGCGCAAAGAGGCCACTAGGATGGGGTGCAAGTCCCCCCGATCCTTAAAGAATTACGAAGGTGCCAAAGTGGCATTCAACTACCGGAACTGGTTCGGTCCTTTTGGCCTTGTGTTCTGTAACACTACATTTGGTATTGAAGCCCAAATCTTGAGCTTCCAATTTGTTTGCATGAACAGTCATGGGTCTCTAATGTGGCGCTCCCTTCCTCCCCTTGGGTTATACATTCTGGTGTTCAGTTAGCACGCCTGAGCTGCTTGTTGTGGCTCTCCATCAGGCTCTTTTCGTTGTCTCAGGTTTCGCTTTTCATCATTCATATATCACCTCTTACTTATAACTTTTCTAAGAGAACATACGGCTGAGACCAGTTCTTTTTTACAACCTTACGTTTACTTTACGCTGGCTGATCCAGCAATGCCTATCAGCCCAACATATGTGGCTGCCGTTTACCCCCCTTTGTAAACCCTTTGTAAACCCTCTATAATACGGATCAACCATAATAGTGTTCTTATGAACTGATCCATGCCGGGAGTGAAAAAAGAAAAACTACGGGAATGTTAACGTCATGGCATTATTTAACTTTAGAGTGATATTTTTTACTAACTCTTATCAGGAGCCGGTCTCAGATCAAGTCTGCTACCCTCCTGATGCTTATTGATTTTTTTAATCTCTTCTGTGACAGAGAAGTTGTATGGAAAGAACAAGTCTCAGAGTGGCTACACGTTTTAATGACATTGTCACGCCTGTTCAGTGGCTGCGACAAATAGCATAACTAATGTCAAGCAGTTAGTCGGCTGATAGTTGAGAGTTTGTCTTGTTCAATAAGCTGGATGTGCAGCCTTCTTGATGAAGTTTGACTCTCTGCCCGATTGCTCAGAAACAGAGGCTGCTTGCACCTGCCTGGTTGTCTCATGCTGCCTGTTTATGATTTACGATGCTTCTTATCACCTGGCTTGGCTTTCAGCGCGTCTTCTGTGGTATACTAGCACTACTTCCTTCAAAACTCTCTATGCGCAGTCCTGACATTTTTTTCTGCTGGTTCTTACGTCAGGTCTATACTTGAGCTCCTTTCTTTTTGGCTTCCAACTTCTCGCCTTTTATTTTTCCAAGCTTGATCCTTCTTTACATTCCACCCCTGTGTCTTGTTTCTCTTAGACAATTCCCCTTTTGTTTAATAAGGTGTGGTTATGGGATTCCTTGAGCTTCTGCCCATGCCTCGGAGGCATACATATCGATGTAACCTTTTATAACTTATCTAACCCCACCTTCTTGATAAACGGCGGCGCCTTTGGATTAGGAAAGGCCTCCAAGGTGGAAAAACCCTCCAGCAAAGGAGTGAGTTATTTGAATCGCTTTAGCCCCTAATGCTTTTACCTGTTTCACATATCCACGCCTGCGCTCACACTCATGTGTGTGTGTGTGTGTGTGTATGTGTGTGTGTGTGTGTGTGTCTACCTCTGCTAGTGCTACGCATCTATGGTTGGCTGCCACACCACTGTCCCTTTCAGAGGTGGGACTGTTTACTTAGACATTCTTGGTCTCATTGTGTTATTATACGAACAAGGAGAATTAGAGACCTGGTTGCCATATTCCATAAAAACAAGCAAAGACCAGCTATAAAGACCAATAATTGCTGTTGGGTTAAATACCACAAGTTTTGGCGCAGACTTTACCAATTCATCGTCCCTGTTTGGTTATAATTATTAATTCATTCTTTATTATAATTAATTCATTCAGTGCATATCTTACTAGTTCACCGTCCTGCTTAGTTATTCTTTAAGATGAGCGATGGCGTGAACCGAAAAATCCTTGCAATACATGCTGTGGAAAGTATTTGAACTCACGCCTACTGCAATATTTAAGGGAAACGCTTCATCAAGGAAAAGGTGAAGAGATAACATTTGCGCGCTCATGTAAAACAAAGTAAAATAATGCCATGGCGTAAACACGTCAGGCATGGTGTAAAGAGATAACAGTTATTGTGTGAGTTGAGTCATACAGCATCCCACCGTGTCAGACAAAGGAAGTCAGCAAAAGCGTTGAGAGACCGGTGTAGACACTACAGCACGCACTGCTGTCAGACGATCATACAACAAGAAGGCAAGACCTTGCAAGACAACTCCTGAGGAAAAGCAAGGAGGCACGCGGCTACAACTGCAGCACTCCACACTTTGCACACGCACAACATTGTCAAGCTCTTAGACCACGTCCACTTTCTGTTAGGGTTTTGGTAAACCCTAACCCAACCTAAATACAAATATCTCTTGTTTTAATGCAAAACAAAAAGCGCACAGATGTTGTGGCACCCCCCTAAAAATGATCCTACCAGTTTATAAGCTGGAGGTGCATATTTATCATCGCATTTGCGCCTTGAGATTTACTAGAGGTGACGCACACGGTACGTAGGTAAGGCCCCTGGTTTTGAGACCTTATTCCTTTGAGCAAACATGGATGCCAAAATGGAGGCCATTATCCCAAACAGGAACGCGGCAGCAAAGTGCAGCGAGGACAGCACGCCCTTCATGCCTGATACTGGGCTGAAACCCCCACGTCTGTGTGTATGTGTGTATGTGTGTCCGTGTGTGTGTTTGTGTGTGCATGTATGTGTGTCAATGTAAAAGCAATTGGTTGGCAGTGGAAGTTATGTGCAGTGAAAGTCATGTGCATCTACTAAGTGAAAGTACAAGCCACTTGGCAGATCAGGTCACAGAAAACGCAAGTACCAAATCCCTCTCATAAGACACTAAGCATACCATATACTACCAAGGACGCGGTACCCTGCAAGCTTTCCAAGCAGGCATGTGCATTGATACATTGATAGTCAATTTGTGTGTTGTTGCAGCCTTCTGCAGCCTTTTTATGTCTACCCCTGTTGCCCCCTATGGCTGGTGCACCACAGCTCCCTCAGCATAGCAGCTGGTACACACACACACCAAACATACGGTACACACACCAAGCAGCTGGTACACACACATACACACACGTGTAAGAACATACACACACCTTCTGCGGCCCCCTCGACGTCTGCCCCCTGCGGCAAACGCGCCATAGCCCTCCCCCTCATCATAGAATCCGCTGTCTCCGTCATAGTCACTATTGCTTCTACCACTGTAACGTCCCTGAAGAGAGAACAGCAGCGTCCATGGGGTGCTTAAAGAGAGAGAGAGAGAGAGAGAGAGAGAGAGAGAGAGAGAGAGAGAGAGAGAGAGAGATGCAGAGCACTGGTTTGCGCCTAAAAGCAGCATAAGTGAGGATTTAATCATTATCAGAGAGGACAAACAGAGAGCAGCTGTGCTTCTGCTGTCTCTTTTGTGTGTGCGTGTCTGTGTGTGTGCCATCCATGGCATGTAGTAGCATGTCTGCAGAGTTGATCAGACCTAAACATATCAGTGAATTTGTGTATGTTGTGTGTATACCAGAGATGTGATATGGCGTATTTTACCGTATTGAACAAACCGGGCCGTATAACATGATTGCAACGTTTGCCGGTTTTGTTTTGGCTTGTTAAGGCAATTTCCGCCCCAAATATGGACTTTAAGCGAGCTTCCAGTGCTATTAACAAATAATATATTGGAAAAGAATTGGAAACGTTTTGGGTGATTTTTGGGTGAATCAGGTCCTTTTTAGGTCAAAAATACTCTTAAAATTGCTTACGACTGTATTATACGCATAATTTGTATTGACATGTACTTTACCCTGTTGAGCGTCCCAAATGACCGTATGACACATCCCTGGTGTATAAAAAAAGAATGCAGGCACAAACCCGTGATTCGGTCACATTTGGAGCAGAAGCGTTTTCATAGCAAATCTGCACGTGTGCAAATACACAAGCGGACAGCGTTGCTGCACACGTGGGGCGGGGCCTGATAGGGTTAGGGTTTAGTGCCTAGGTTTATTCATTGCAAAAAACGAGCTGCGTTTCTGTGGACCCATTTTTATGACAAGTGTGGGAGCGTCGCTAGCGACGCTGAAAAATTGGCGAAGCTCATCGCACAACGTGTGCATGCATATGCATGTGTGCGTGTGAGTGTGTGTGTGCATGTGCACGTGTGTATGTGTGTGCGCGCGTGTGTGTGCCTGTGTGTTTGTGCGCGTGCATGTGTATGTGTGTGTGCGCGCCTGTGTGTATACACGCGCGTGTTCGTGTTTGTATTGTGTGCGCGTGCGCATACGTGTGTGCATGTGTGTGCGCATGCGTGTGTGCGTGTGTGTACGTGCACATGTGTGCGTGTGTGCAGGCACGTCTGTGTGTGTCTTGCTGCCCCACAGATGCTGCAGTGGTGTACATGGTGCTGTGCTGGAGTAGCCTTTGCTGAAGCAGGCGCGAGAATGTGCTGATTCTGCTGTTCCTTATCTCTGTTGAGAGGGCAGGTGCGAGCATGGTGCCCGGGCTGCCCAGGATGTCTGAACTCTGTTTCAACACACAGTGCGCGGCAAGCACCTGCACTGTGCGCTCCATGCCCCGCGAACAGTTCAAGCCAACACGGACCGTGTTCCTGAAAGGTCCCGTCCAAGCAAACTTCCGCGCGTCGTAAATATCTGACTAAACTAAATATAGCCCATCGGAATTAGTGGTACTTTTTTCTGCTTGCATGGTCAGCCGTGAACTTTGCAGCCGGAACACTCCCGGGCCCCTGACGCAGCATCCGCAGCCAGGAAAGTGTGCTGATGGATACTGCACCAGCAGGAAGTGGTCCGGGAGCCTGACTAAGGAATTCTGGGCAGCTTCCTGGAGCTTCCTGGAGCTTCCAAACATATAAATTTGCTCCAAAACTTTACACACGGCACCCCAGGGTCCCAGGATTCATCTGACACGGTAAAAGGATAGGTTAGGAGCCTACGTCGAGTCTCAGCCCGGAAGTGCCTTGGGTGGGCCTGGGAAAGAGGCCTGGTCCGCCAAAAATCAAAATCTGTCTCTTACACTCCACACACCGCACCCCAGTGTCCCAGAATTCATTTGGTGCGGTGAAGGTTTTTCTTAGGAGCCTATTTAAAGTTTCAGCCCGTGGGAGGCCTGGGTGGTCCCGGGGAGGCCTGTGTGAAGTGTGGTGGGAAGCCATCAACGCTAGGGGCTCACGCCCCAACAAGGGGGGCTTCGCCAAAAAAAGCTTGTGACCTGTACAAGTTTAATCGCATAACCGTACACTGGAAAACCTGATATTAGTTGCAACAAACGAGCTGAGTTTCTGTGGACTTCTTTTTGGCGAAGCCCCCCTCGTGGGGGCGTGAGCTCCTAGTGTTGATGGCTTCACGCCACTCTTCTCACAGGCCTCTCCAAGCCCACCCATGCCACCCCACGGGCTGAAACTCGACATAGGCTCCTAGCCAAATCCTTTACCCTGTCAGATAGATTATGGGGCCCTGGGGTGCGGTTTGTAAAGATTTAGGGAAGAGGTTTTATTTTCTGGGGGTCCAGACCTCCTCCCAGGCCCACCCAGGGCACCTCCTGGGCTGAGACTCGGCATAGGCTCCTAACCAAACTTTCTACCGTGTCAGATGAATTCTGAGAACCTAGGGTGCCATGTGTAAAGTTTCTGAGCAACATTTTATGTTTGGAAGCTCCAGGAAGCTGCCCAGGATTTTTCAGCTAGGCCCCCGGACCACTTCCTGCTGGTGCAGTATCCATCAGCACACTTTCCCGGCTGCGAATACTATGTCAGGAGCCACTGGTTGTGTTCCGGCTGCAAAGTTCCAGTTGACCATGCAAGCAGAATCAAGGTAATACTAATTTCGATGGGCTATATAAATTTAGTTTCGTCGGATCTTTACGACGCGCGGAAGTTTGCTTGGACGGGACCCTTCAGGAACGCGTTCCGTGTTGGCTTGGACTGTTGACGGGGCATGCAGCGCACGGAGCAGGTGCCTGCTGCACACTGTTTGTCGAAGCGATGTTCAGACATCGTGGCCAGCCGGGCACCATGCTCGCACCTGCCCTCTTAACATACAGGGAAAAGCAGCAGCAGCACATCCTCACGCCTGCTTCAGCAAAAACTGCTCCAGCGCAGCGCCATGCACACCACTGCAGCATCTGTGGGGCAGTAAAGCACACACAGGCACACATACGCACACATAACTCACACACACGCATGCACACACACATACACAAACGCGCGCGAATACTCACAGGTGCGCACACGCACATACACATAACGCACACACTTATGTGCACACACATACAAACACAAACGCGCGTGAATACTCACAGGTGCGCACACGCATGTACACATGCACACGCACAAACACACAGTCACATATAATATATCATCATCATCATCATCACATCATCTCATCACAGCTTCAGCTCCCTGCAACACCAAGTGCATCACCAAGCATTTCTTGCTCTAAGTTTGTTATATTTACTCTCATAGCTTGCGGTATGATGTGGTAATGTATGAAGCTTTTAAGCGAGTTCAAACATTGTGAAGGCTTTTGACAGAGCATGGATTTTTATAACATCTCCGTTCTTGTAAAGCACACATAAGACACGCAATTACGCACACATACACACACCTGCATCTGGCTCCGGCCATATCCCCTTCCAGAGTCCCAGCTTCCGTACAAGTCCTGTGCAGCAGAGGTAGGAAGATTTTTTATGGCTAGTTGCAGCAAGACATTGGCAAGCCAACGCACTGGTATCAGAACACTGATCCTGACACAGAAACTTATCTGCACAGGCAGTGAAATCAATTACTCCCTGACTGACACGCATCCAAGAGCACATTTTTAGGAACATACCTTTGCGTGCAAGCCTGTGACGCACCTTCTGTGCAAGCTCGTGTCACACTTTCCGTGCAAGCCTGTGACGCCCCTTCTTTGCAAGCCTGTGACGCACTTTCTGTGCAAGCCTGTGACGCACCTTCTTTGCAAGCCTGTGACGCACTTTCTGTGCAAGCCTGTGATGCACCTTCTGTGCAAGCCTGTGACGCACTTTCTGTGCAAGCCTGTGACGCACCTTCTTTGCAAGCCTGTGACGCACTTTCTGTGCAAGCCTGTGATGCACCTTCTGTGCAAGCCTGTGACGCACTTTCTGTGCAAGCCTGTGACGCACCTTCTGTGCAAGCCTGTGAAACACCTTCTGTGCAAGCCTGTGACGCAACTTCCGTGCAAGCCTGTGACGCACCTTCTTTGCAAGCCTGTGATGCACCTTCTGTGCAAGCCTGTGAAACACCTTCTGTGCAAGCCTGTGACACACTTTCTGTGCAAGCCTGTGACGCACCTTCTGTGCAAGCCTGTAACGCACCTTCTGTGCAAGCCTGTGACGCACCTTCTGTGCAAGCCTGTGACGCACTTTCTGTGCAAGCCTGTGACGCACCTTCTTTGCAAGCCTGTGATGCACCTTCTGTGCAAGCCTGTGACGCAACTTCCGTGCAAGCCTGTGACGCAACTTCCGTGCAAGCCTGTGACGCACCTTCTTTGCAAGCCTGTAACGCACCTTCTGTGCAAGCCTGTGAAACACCTTCTGTGCAAGCCTGTGACGCACTTTCTGTGCATGCCTGTGACGCACCTTCTGTGCAAGCCTGTGACACACCTTCTTTGCAAGCCTGTGACGCACCTTCTGTGCAAGCCTGTGACACACTTTCTGTGCAAGCCTGTGACACACTTTCTGTGCAAGCCTGTGACGCACTTTCTGTGCAAGCCTGTGACGCACCTTCTGTGCAAGTCTGTGACACACCTTCTGTGCAAGCCTGTGACGGCAACATGAGATCTAGCCAGCCAAAGGTGCCCCTCCATTCGCAGCAGCAACCAAGACAAATACAATAAGGACACACAGGCAACACACGCACCTAAAAAAAGAAAAGCATGCAGGACCCATTCAGGACACTCAAGTACACATTCAGCACACATGGGCAAATATTCAGGACACGCAGGCAGCATTTGCACCTGTCCCTGACGCGCGCGCCGCCGATCGTGTCGCCTTCTTGAAGGTGGTGGGTTTTCCAATGAGCCCATGCCTCCGTCATCGTCGTAATCGTCAGCTCCATTCCCTGCATGGGGGTATGTGCACACACGCACACAAATCTTCATCCATTCCTGCATGCCACCCTTGTGTTTATTGCGTTATCACGCGCATACTCGACACATCTTGCAATTACGTGTGTGTGTGTGTATGTGTGCGTGTGTGTGTGTGTGTGTGTGTGGAGGTATTTATTGTTTAATGTGAATTGGCATACATACATGGTTAGGGTCAGGGTTGACCACGTATGTACGTCAATTCACATTAAACAATATATATACTATACTCAAACGGTTTCTGGAGACGGTAGGTTCACACTCACACTCACACACTCTATACCCTTTCCTGGAGACGGCACACAACAAACCCAATTTGAACTGCTGTGTTTCACACACACGTTTACGATCACACACAGGGCCTGCCCTTCAACAGCAGGCATCACAGACGTAAACATCCAAAAGCATCACACATTAAGGCTTGCCTCCATCCTTATCTGACACCCTTCTTTGACCATCTCCATTGGAGCCATCTTTAGCCCATGCCAAATGCGTGCCTTGCCTTTCTTCTCGCAGCCATAGCATCAAGCTTGCCTTTCTTGTCGCAGCTTTTCTAGTCACAGTTTTCTCATAGCATCAAGCTTGCCTTTCTTGTTGCAGCCATAACATCAAGCATCACACCACTGAGCTCACCTCCATCCTCTTCTTCGTCTTCATCTCCCTTGTAGTCATCCTCAGTGCCCCCTCCCCCATTGGTTCCCGTTGAGTCAGCCCCCTGAAGCGATCCATCATTCTGAGTGTGTGTGTGCGTGGTGTGTGTGGTGTGGTGTGGTGTGGTGTGGTGTGGTGCATGCGTGTGTGTGTGTGTGTGTGTGTGTGTGTGTGTGTGTGTGTGGTGTGGTGCATGTGCGTGTGTGTGTGTGGTGTGTATGTCAACATTGGTTTGTACATTCGGCCCACTACTGAGATGCTGCTTGGATAAGTGACATTCAATGGAAATTTACGGCAGATCAGTCCTGGGTCAGAACAACTTTTCATGTATTGAATTATTTCTGTATAGGAACAGCTGTCACTTTGGTCGGCTCGATGAGGAGACACCCTTGTACACTGCGTCGTTTCTTTCACATCAACCATGTGAAAATCCTTCAACAGACAAAGGCAGTGCCTTGAACAACCCATCCTCGTTGGTACAAGCAGGCTGGTACAAGCAGGCTGAAGCGGTACCCCCGCTATTCATTCCATTCTCCACTGAGTCAGTGGCAAATCTTGAGACATCGCACAAGCCACTGTTCTGCTGCCGTCATCCTTGACCTTATTATTCATCTTAGCAACCGCATTGCCCTAAACATTCGCAAGTGCGTTGTGTGAAGCCTCCCAAACTAGCGTACACATGTGTGCCAGAGCCCCACAAAAAGCGCGTGTAAATTCAGGTGAAGCTCAGGACTTCACAAATTTTTTGTTATTTATGGATTCACTTAATTTGGACCACAAGTCTGTGAACCTTGTGTGGCATTTCAGACCCCAGAAGATCAACATTTCATGTCCTTGCCTCTGAACCGCATGAGCTTTTCAACTTCTCATTGGGCTTGCCTCTTAACCTCATAAAACTCAGGACCACGCAAGCCTGGAACTTTGCAGCCTCGTCTCAGAACCTCATCCTAGGGTCGCACACAAATGTGTTTATCATGGCCTCGCCTCTGAGCCTGAAACATTATGGCCTGCTAAGGGGCCTGCCTCATCCGTGTGTGTGTGTGTGTGTGTGTGTGTGTGTGTGCGTGTGCGTGCATGTGTGTGTGTGTGTTGGCAAGTAAGGGCCACGCTATCAGCTGTCTGGCAAGGAGTCATGACCCGACCAGCTTTCAATTTAAGTCAACTATTTAGCCACAAAAGCCTGCCACAAGGGCACCCAGTCTGCACCTACCTGCCACTGGGACTGGGAAGCAGCCATGGCCCTGGCCTCTTCCTGGGCTTTCAACTGCAGGCGAAACTGGACGTTTGTGGTCGCAGCAGTACAAGTTTAATGACATGATTAGCATAAGTTTAAATTGGCAAAATTGACGAGCGTTCGGTCAATGTAAGCCAGGGCAGTAGCTCACAAGTGCAGCCACAGTGACGACAGCTTGAATGAAAAAAGTGTAATAGCTGCATCAAGTGGTACAGCAGCACAAGCCTGTCTATCTAGGCTGTTTCCAAGCTTCCGCTCAGACGCCATCCAGAGGCATATATAGCAATGTGGCCTTACCTAACCTAGGTTCAGGGTAAATTCAAATACTTGGCAGGTGCGTATGATCATTGCAAACCAGGGATATCACTTACAACTACAGTCGCAGCACCGGTATCATGTAATTCAATTAATAAAAAATAAGAATGGTGGTTTGCTGGTTGCCCGCCAGGAAGCGCTGCTCGTGCTAAACGGAGCTGACTTTTTTCTACTTCCCCTCTCTCAAGCTTTTGACAAGTCCTCGATGCAACACACCCCAAAGACACAAATCACGCAACATACAAACCCGATACAAACCTTCATGCGGCCATCCGTAACATACACAGTTGCTCTCAACAAACAAGCAGACTCCCCCTCCCGCTCCTCCCCCGCACAAGAAAGCCTCACCTGCACGCTGGGCTGTTCTGGGTGCTCAGGCCCAAAGTATTGCTCTTCCTGCACACCCTCAGGCAGAGGATCTGCCCAGCCTAAAGGAGGGAGCCCTCTGGGCTGATAAAAGCGGCGGCGTGTGGTTCCATCTACGGGCTCATGCCGAAGCAAAATCTGTCACGACAGAAGGAGAAGCGGATCTGGAGAGCGTCGTTCATTCAATTTGACACGGTGTGATCGGCAAGAGGGTGAGGTAAAGAAGGAGCGGCTTGTGGTTTTGGGTGTGCTTATGAGCACAAGGTCCAGTTTGCGCACTGGCAAACACGCCCGGTAGTAGTACCAAGGGAAGTTTAATCGAGTTAATAAACCTCGCAAACCAAACCAGTATGAGAAACGTGGATTTACAGGTGTCCAGAAAATGGTACACAGGAGCAATTCGACTGTGCCTGGTTGGGCATTCGGAATTGTGTAGAAGCAGGAATTGAAACGGGAAGGAAAGTGGTTCGTGCAGTTGTGAAGGTGCAATGCGCAGTGCCAAGAGTCCGTGTGTGTGTGTGTGTTTGTGTGTGTTTGTGTTTGGACAGTGGGAGGATGTACAGGTGTAAGACAGGCGTGTCAGAGAGGATCCAGGTACGAGGAAAGTGGCAGAGAATGAGATATGATGAACGGAGATGCATCTGTGCCAAAGCAGGAATTGCAGGAAGACGGATGCTTTGTATGGATATCTTGTACGGCAACACTGGCGCAGGCAAATCGATTTCCAAAGACGTGTTAATCAGTAAAGCAGTGTTGATCAGTAAAGCAGTGCTTACGCTACACTTTGAGGTATTATTGACATATAAATGCAGACGGTCGCACACATCCACACATAGACACTTGGAGCATTTGGCATGCCAGAAATGGGGCAAGAAATCAGCATCCAGTGCCTAACTTTGGATACACCTAGACACTTGGAGCATTTGGCATGCTAGAAAATGGGGCAAGAAATCAGCATCCAGTGCCATTACTTTGGATACACCTAGACACTTGGAGCATTTGGCATGCTAGTAAATGGGGTGGGCCTAGGTGCCTATGTCAAGATAGCGCACGCACACAATCAACACACACACACGCACACACACACACACGTGCACACACCGGGCGCATCTGGCGTGCAAAGTGGTTGGGGTGGCCATGCCCCCAAAGCCTGTCTCCACGACCGAAGTCCACGTCCTTCTTCACCTGATCCACACACGATGCAGCTGTCCTTGAGTGAGTGCACACGCACACAACCACAAAATTTAACACACACAGCACGGCATTCCCACGCAGAAAGCAAGCTGCGTGCCACCTTTAGGGCCATACACACTGTCATGGCCATGTGCTACATTTACTGTAACCATGAGAGAGTACACTAGTCATTTCCATTGCAACATTAACACACCCCCTGATGATCTCCCCTTCCACACACATGCACACATCATTCTAGGGTTAAATCACAGGAAACATGCACAAAGTATGCAAACATTAACGCCCATACCCACTCTCAACAACACACACACACACGCATACAAACATGAAAACATCCACGCTTACATTCACGCCCATACCCGCTCTCAACAACACACACATGCAGACACACATGAAAACATTCACGCCCATACCCGCTCTCAACGACACACACGCATGCACCTGAACACGCACACACGCAGACACATACATGCACCTGAACACACACACACACACACACACTTGTGCACATAAAAGCATACCCAAAGCAAAGCCACGCACCTCAAGCCACACAGCATCGTGGCAGTTGCTGTGCAGCGAGGACCAGGTGGTGTTCAGCAGCAGGAGGTTCCACACCGAGGCATCAGACCAGGAGGAGGAGTCGTAGGAAGGGGCGGTGGAGGTTGAGTCCCATGTGCTGCGGGCTTGAGCACTGTAGGCATCCTCTTGCTCCTGCACGTGCACAATTTTGTGGCACACACATACACGTGGTCGCAGATCGCACAGACACACACACACAATCCATGCAAAAAATCCCACGTGCTGCGGGCTTGAGCACTGTAGGCATCCGCTTGCTCTTGCACGTGCACATTTTTGAGGCACACACACTAGACAATAACATTAGACAATAGGTCACACAGACACACACAACCTTTATGAGGCACACACGCAAATGAGTGCAGCTTCACACAATCCATGCAAAAAATCCCACGTGCTGTGGGCTTGAGCGTAACTACTTGAATGCGCTCGCTTGCACATTGGCTTCTGTTGGCAGTTCTGTGACAGCATCAGCACACCGCACACAAAGTGTACGCACGCATGTGCACACGTAAACATAGCAGCTACCCACGATCGATGTTCAGATGCTTTTAAAGCATCAAAAGTAGTGAGATATATGCTTACCTTGTTGATAATGATCAGAGCGAGTGCGCGGAGCACAACAGATCATCATCAAGGTCAGCATCATGAAGGTAAGCATTATCAAGGTAAGCATATATCTCACTACACACCCACCCACCCACATAAACTCACACCCACCCACCTACCCACACACACACCCACATACACATACACTCACACTCACACCCACATTCACAGACAATCGCACCCTAGAAACACCCACCCACGCATCTACCTAAACCACACCCAAACCCACACCCCTACCCCACACCTCTACCCCGCATTCCTACCCCCACACCCCCCCTCACACACTAACACCCCCCCACCTTAGCTTTCTTTCGTAGCCCTGTTTCCACGTTGGCCACCACCTCCTCCCACGTAAACACAGGCACACCTCCTACTGTTGAACTGCACACATAAGGCAAGTGTGTGTGTATGTGTGTGTCCGTACAGGTGGACCTATATATGTGTCTGTCTGTGTGTGTGTGTGTGTGTGTGTGTGTGTACAAATGTGCAAGTGTGTATACACAGGTAGATTTAGGGGGGGGGGGTGCACAAAACAGGAAATGTGTGGGCACCCAGCTGCGTTTTGGAGTGCGAGG
>Ga0307942_1000911_pt1 | contig 22498 bp, 22 predicted proteins | sample OrgLakmetagen175_FD_201846 | JGI IMG/M metagenome (GOLD analysis project Ga0307942, IMG submission 201846) | Saline water microbial communities from Organic Lake, Antarctica - #175 | ecosystem: Environmental > Aquatic > Non-marine Saline and Alkaline > Saline | place: Antarctica: Organic Lake... | reverse complement strand
TGCCGTAGGAGTAGCTGACTTTGCGGACAAATGCCTTGCTCTGTTTGATCACTGACCTTGTCTTTTTTTTCTGGTGTCTTGTTCAGTCTGGCCTCCTTCTCTTCTTGAAGCTGCCTTTTTTTTTGCTTTAGCTCAACTGCCCTCGCTGGCGGATATAGCTGTGTAACCCTTACCCTTACCCTTTGTCTGTTCTTTCACTAGTGCAACTCATCTGTGCGAACTTTCCTGAGTGCCCGGTGTCCTTTCTGTGTGCTTTCTGGAGCTCCTTTCAGGCTTTCTTGTTCCCTTACTTCTGTTTCAAATTGCCCTGGTGCTGGTGCATACTTGCTTGACACGTTTTTTCATGATTTTGTGCTACAAACAGACCCCCATATATCTGGCCGCGGCTACCTAAGGAATTTCAGCCGCCATTTCAGCCGCGTCTTAATGCGGCTGCCTGCAGCCGCATCAGCCGCACTGCAGCCGCGCACAGAAATGTCTGACGCATATCATTGGTATACATATATATGTTTCACATGTCTATATAGGCCCACATGCAAATCCTACATATGGTTTGGTACCTTTCATGAAATTTACAGCGTTTTTATGCACAGCCTAGCAGTCAAGCGTTTTGACTGATGGCTTAATCTGTAAACTCTGTAATGCAATGCTTGTTAAAAGGTTTTGAAAGTACAATTTGTGCAATTAGTCATCATTGCTAGTTAAATACCCTAACTGCTCGCATAATTGGTTGACTGCGTACAACCGGTTAGGTCCATGCTTGTCAATAGCGGCGTTTACAAGCTCCTTTTTGATGAACAATGAATCAGCTCCCGACATCCGAGCCTTTCTTGCCTCTTCAAGCCTGCGGCACGAGCAGTAGTTAGAAAATCATGCACCTTTGCTCTGCACAAATGTCGGGGAAATACCTCAATATGCTGGGTCACACTACTCACAGGATGCATAGGTGGAAGCAAGGAGGAAGAATATATATCTGTTTAACATGCGCTCAACTTTATTAACAACACGTTGAGCGTTGACAGCGATACATGTAATGCTAGTTGCATTGGCAAAAACGAAGAAACCTTGAGCCTATTCCAAAGGTCCACTTACGTGCGCACACCAACCATCGAAATAGCTCCAAAAGGTAAGTCCCCAAGGATGGCGTGTGCTATGTCTGTGCTGAACCCAGGGATAGGGAGACTAAGACCTGCACACAGAACATAATTTAGTGCAGACCCCAAGCAACAAACCTTTTCAAACCATACCTTTAACAACTACACTGTCTTTGCAATTTGAAGTGGTTCAGGGTGTGAGCATGACTTTTGCGACTTCCACAGTAACACGCGCCGGTGCGTTTTAGCCTAAACCTACATCTAATTGGAATTTCAGCGATACGTACTGGAGCCAACAGAGGCAATTGAGCACCGAGGTTTCAGAATTTAAAGACCCACCGACGTTCAGATTGATCCCATAAAAAGCAACCCCGGTCTTTGCTAGTGCATCTACCTCTCTCGAGTTTACCACCTGAGAGCAGGAACCGTTTGCGAGGAAGACGGAAAAGGTATTCATGCACATTTTTTACGTGATGGTATGCACAGGATGACGCATGCAAGTGTCAGAGAGGAGAAACAGTGGCTTGGCAAAGGGTCATCAGGTGAGCAGGTTGAGCTCTAGGTTTAAAATATTTAGGGTGACGGGCAGCACTCACAAAGGAAACAGCAAATTAGTGCTGGTTTGGGGAAGACCGCATACCAAGCTATGATAGAGCCGAGTCGATGAACACCCTTGTTTTCTGCCCCTGCAGTCTGATCCAAATTATATACGCTCAGCGCAGAAGCCATCAAATTGTAGGTTAATTTGCTACTTGCATAAAGCCCCCTGCCCCCAGCTCATGGCCGCACTGGGCGACTTCCTTTCCAAGACAATAACAACAATAATCATATCCTTATAAAATTGGGTGGTGAGAAGCTATCAGATGTGGGCACGTACCTTTCCTTATAAATCGAAATTATAAATGCGGTGAGGAGCTATCAGATGTGGGCAAATAACCTCTCCTTTCCTAAATCATGCCGTGTGGTATTACCGTTGCCAGCGTGGTCTCCCATTTTTAAGTGTGAGAAAGGTAGGTTTGCCGTATTTTCATCACAATTTAAGCCTCACCTCTACGGGACAGTCTAAACCTATTGCTGCGGTGAAGCTGCTCAATACAGCTGTCCCTCTACCGTTGACCTGGTGTATGATTCCCTGTCATAGAGGGTACACACATGTGATCTGAGAGTGAGTGAAACATGAATGATATTGAAAAGTGAATTTTTGTACTTTGCTCAAGATGATTTAAACGAGTGGAAGGGGCAAGTTACCTTTTGACCTACGGACAAACGAGGGGGCAAAAGTAGTGCACAGCAACAAGTTTTTCAATTTGCGCACAACGTTCAGGCAAATCATGGCAGCAAACCACCAGACAGAACCCTTTTTACGTGATACAAGCAATCATGTAAAAGGGGGCAAGCGTCCAAATACCAAGTTACAAATGGAGAGAATATGTGTTGTTACATACAAGCCTTACCAGCACGCCTGCTGCCCCAGTTTGTTTGACCTCCACAACTTGTAGGGGGTGTATCAGCCAGTCGTTGGCAAGCACTGGTACCTGGAAACGTGTTTATGTAGGGATCACATACATATAAGCACATGCACAAGCGCGCAAAAGGCACATGCACAACACGTACGTGAGCACAGGCACAGGCACGACACATGAGGATGGTTTGCTGCGCCTTTGAAAACGTGCCTCTTGATTGACTAATAGCACTTTGCCAGTTGCATTGCTTGCTAGAAGGAAGAAGGCAGCTTCGTGGGAGAGGAATAGAGAAAAAGATGCTGACAATGAGGAGCGAGTATCATAGCAACCCCTTACAGCCATAGTCTTCAGTTCCACAAGCACAGGGCATGCTACTGTTTGCATGGGCGTGTTCAAATAAATCATTCCAGGGGGGCTTAGGCTTGAGCTTGTCCACACTTCTTCATTGACACGCACACACAAACACACACACACAAACACACACATATCCAGGGCTTTCTGCCTTCTGTGCAATGATTACAGGAGATTTTAGTTGTACAGTGGGTAGGGGGCAATTAACAGATCAGGCAGGTACATGGAAGAATGGTTGTTGCACTTCTGTGTTACACGATCTCAAACTTTGTACTTTACAACGTCCGGTCTACGACTAAACAAGATTATAGCTCGTAGGCAGGAAGTAGGGGTGGTAGCAAGGTAGACGGCCACCAATGTCAACATCCTCCCCTACCTGCTTGCCCACAGCCTGAGTCACACAGAAGAGGTCAGAAATGCCTGATGTGGTGTTGCTGCTATCACAGCTCACCACAAGGGCATCCGCTCCAGCCTCTGCACACATAAGTATGCACATACATTTGGGATTACAATCGAGGCTGTGAGGCTTTTTAGCGTTCACGCACAAGGTGCTTCCACCAGCTGCTGCTGCTGCTGCTGTGTGTGTGTATGTGTAATTGTGAGCGTGTATGCAGTATGTGTGCAAAATGTGAAATTGTAGAGGGTCACCTGCGCAAGGTAGTGTGATTTTGCAGCTGATTGTGTGCTTTAAGGGCTGCCGTACTTGTTCTTGCCCAAAGCATCAAGCTCACACACAGCGCCAGCCTGTGCATTCAGGTGTCCTTGTTTGTGCACCATTGGTCGATTACACACAGACATTCTTATGTGCTCACTGATATGAATTTGTAACATCTGACAGGCTCCTCAAGTGCTCGCATGGAGGTGCTTGACCGTTGAATGCACCATCTCACGTTTTGACTGTCCCAAGCAACACCATTAGCACGCACGAGCAGCAGCGGCAGCAGCAGCAGCAGCAGCAGTGATGGTGGATAGAGGAAGAGGAAGCAGTTCTTGAGATGTTGGGCAGTAGCAGAACAGAGAGCAAACTCACATACTCGGCATTCCTGCTTTCCTTTGCCCTTTTATGGTGTCCTCTTTTATTGACATTGTTTGTTCACAGCTTATTGGTGCTGAACAGGGCTGAAGGCCCTGCGGGGTTGATGCAGGAAAGGCAAAAATATACATTCTGAGGGTGCGGGAAGGTGCGGAATTCTACTGTATATTTCTGAAATTTGGGGTGCGGGATGGGTACATTAAGGTACGATATACTGTATGGTATCCTTTACACTGATTGTATCATCAACAACTTCAATTTCCTTGGTGTGAAGAGTGGTTTTTACTGCCCGTGCTGAATTTCTTTTTTCCACCAGGGATGTTTCATACGACGTATTCGTTTAACACGCTGTATCGTATATAACGCGTATTTAACCGTATTGAACAAATCAGGCCGTATAATACAATTCTAATGTTTACCTTTTTAGGCAATCTTCCGCCCAGAAACGACCTCACGCGAGCAAAATTACAATGCCATTATACAATGATTTGAACATTTGAATTATTGAAACAGGACTGGAAAAGTTTTCAGTGATTTTGGGGCGAGTTAGGTCCATTTTGGGTCAAAAATCTGCACTCCCAAAAACTGCTTTAAAACATGATCGTATTATACGCGTATTGCGTATTTAACGCATATTTTACCGTATTGAACGTCCCAAATGACCGTACAAAACATCCCTGCTTTCAACATCTTCTGACACGTTTTGGTACTTGCAGGCTCCAGCCCCATTTAGGATGCTGCCCTTGCTAGCAGACCAGCTACGAAGGGGATCCCCGAACGATGCTGCTGAAAACACGCGCAAGGTGTGGGATGTGAGAGTGTGTGTGAGAGTATATGTGTACATACGTCCAACGTACGGGCACATGATACGTGTGTACATGTGCGTGAGAGGGAAAAGGGGGGACGTAGCTGAAGCAGCCCGCCTTTTTTCTTTAAATGCTGCCTGTGGGATGGTTGCCTACCGAGTCTGGATAAAGGCAGTTGAAACACAGATGTATCGTAAGGGTTTTTGCCATTTATCAGCTTGTTCATGGCCAAAAATTCATAGGTTAAGTATACGCACGCATGTGTAGTAAGGCAATAATCGTAAAGACTAATTCATGACATAGCCATCCTGTTGCGCTGCTGTGCACTCCACGCTCCCTCTGCTTGCCCTTTTTGATCAGCAAAGATCCATTCAATCTACAGGCTGGCAGCATGACCTGTTGTCCCCCCCCCCTCTATAACCTCTCTAATTTCCCTTTTTCTCTGCCTTCATCTTGCCTGGTGCTGACGCGGCTGTTACTGCTATTGGAGCGCTGCCAGTGGGCAATTTCTCAGGCTTAAGGGTTAGCCATACACATGTATACCTACACATTTACTGTTGATGACCTCATGATTGGGAGTCTCCCTGCCAGAATGCCCTTATAAACACTGTGTTTCTGGCCAACCCTGCAAACCTAGAATGATAGGGCTTTCTTGTGCGCCTTGGTTCAGGCCAGCCCTGTGAATCTAAAACCTTTCTTTCTGTATGCTGCGGTTCCAGCCGAACATGGGAGCCTTGCTTGTACGCACACGCTGACGTGCACCACCATTGTGTTTTGGTACTGCCCACCTCCTGCTGCTACGCAGTTTGTGATGGGCGCCATCGAACAGCTGCAGCAGATTTCACGCAGCTTACCTCCAGATACCCTCAAGGCACGGTTTCAGCTGCTAGAGGAGGGAGTGAGGTGGGTGGTGCAAAATTGATAAGGAGAACTGGATGTTCCATTAAAGTAGGGCTGAGGTGGTTGAATAATTGATTTGTGATTTGGGCTATCTACCTGTCTCTATGAGACCACTGCAAAATTTGTCCTCGTTCATTTAAGGCATTGTAAAGCCCAGCACTGAGGCTTCAAATTGCTTTAGCATTTAACCTGTGATGGTTAGTACCTTTCCGATGGTATTGGGAACTGTTTTTACTTGTGCATGATGCAATGCGTGTGTGTGTGTGTGTGTGTGTGTGTGCCTTTTAAGCATTGAGCATGCGCTAAGCTAGTACTAGAGTGGGTACCCAGGACATACGACGTGCACATGCACATATTCGTGATTGGACACAAAAGACACACACAAACATAAAAAATGCACACGCAGGCTCGTTGAGGACCAGCTGGAGTACGTGCAGCCCAGAACCATGGTGATATCCGGCGGGAGGGACCTAGTGTTGCCCAGTGTAGAGGAGGGCCAGCGGCTAAAGAAAACAATGCCCAGGGCGTTCAATGTGGTGCGTGTCTTTTTCTGCGTGCACGTGTGTGTGTGTGTATGTGTGTGTGTTTGTGCTGGCACGTCCACGCTTGATGGTAGTGCGTGTGGCATGTGTGAGATACAGCTAGCTAGGAAAAGGGGCGACGTCTTGTGTCAGGGCATTACAGACAGGCACACACACAGGCACATCCAGGAAGCACATGCAAACACACACTGGCGCGTGCAGGCACACACAGGCACACTCAGGCATACACACAGGCCATGACCTGCCTGTACAGCCAGAGCTGAAAGGCGAGAGATGTGAATGTGGCATGCTGAGGTGCCTCATTAGCATGGGCAGGTGTCTCAGGTCCCTCAGGTCTAACGGTCCAATGGTAGTCTACCTCACTCACGGATGTGTTCACACACACACACACACGTGCACAGACAAATACAAATACTCACACACATGCGTTGCACACGCAAGCACACACATACGCACACACATAATGTGGGCCCCTCTCCCCCTGCTCACAGATGCGCAATGCCAACTAAGTTGTCTTGGCTGAACTCCAATTAGTGCGCACATGCACGCACGTACTCACACACTTTGTAAGCCAGTACTTACACATACTGCAAACTCTTCTCAATGTCCTCAGGTCCTCCCTGATGCTGGTCATGCTATCTTGGCCGACCCCCAGGTTGAATTGCTGCAGCTCATGCGGAAAGAAGGATTCCTAGTCAACAAGCGCCTGTTCACGTCACCCATTAAGCCTGGGGCAAAAGAGGCGTTCGGCAAGCCAGGGCCAGTTGAGCTGCCTACAAAGCAGGTGTGTGTGTCTGTGTTTGTGTCTGTATCTGTGTCTGTGTTTGTGTCTGTATCTGTATCTGTGTCTGTGTCTGTGTCTGTGTCTGTGTCTGTGTCTGTGTCTGTGTCTGTGTCTGTGTCTGTGTCTGTGTGTCTGTGTCTGTGTCTGTGTCTGTGTCTGTGTCTGTGTCTGTGTCTGTGTCTGTGTCTGTGTCTGTGTGTTTGTGTGCACATGCATGCGAGTGTGTTGAATTGTGTGTTTATTTATGATGGGATGTGCTTTAAATCATCCTTCAACACAGCAGAGTCAGCTAGGCCCAGTCGAGCTGCCTCTTAAGCGTCTTGTGTGTAGGTGTGTGCTTGCAGATTGTTGTAAGGGGGAACGAGAGTGTCCTAGTATGGGTAGTGGTGCCATACGACTTCGGTCTGTGCGACGGTCAGGAGTACACACGATTATAGGATTTTATAATGTTGCTCCTCACTATTGCACACAAACACACTCAACATTTGTTACACGCCACAGGAGGTGATGCGCACAGGCCAGGACTACACAGCCACCCTCCGCCGCTTGCTCAGCCCCGTGTTTTTTTCTACGCTTGACGACGGCAGCGCTGTCGAGGGCTTGGAGGGGCTCACAGCAGCAATGCAGCAAAGCGACAAACCCCTGCTGTAAGTGGAACTTAAAGCCCCAGTTCCTGTGAAAATGTACTTCTTTGAAAGCCCCTCCTGGAAGTCAAGTGCGCTTTTTGTGAAAGGCCCTGTTTCTTTAAAAGTACAGCTATTTAAAAGACAGAGAGCTACAGTTGCTTTAACAGACAAGAGCTACAGTTTCATTAAAAGTACCAGCTATATAAAAGACAGTTTCTTTGAAAGTACAGAGCTATTTAAAAGACCCTGCCGAGAGTAGAGTGTGCTTCGTTTAGAAGCCCCTGCTTTTTTGGAAGTGCACCTAATTTAAAGACACTGCTGGGAGTATAGTTTGCTTCTTTGAAGGAAATCATGCGCTCGTTAGTAAATAACTGCGGCAAGTTAGATGTGCTAAGGAAATGCGAAGTTGAGCTGCTTTCCTAAAAAGAACTTAGTCTTCACTTCTGCACGTCGTACAAAGGTTGCAAGCTGGCAGAGTTTAGGGCCTCTGCTGTGCTTAGCAGCTGCCTAGGGGAGTTTTTGTAGTTTCCAGCTGTTCAATGTGTGTGCATATTTGGCCGACATGGCAACCGCAGAGTATGGCCAAGTATTAAATGCGCAGCTGAGAACGATGACAAAGTGACGTGTGATTAAGGCAAACTGCATAAGAAGACAGCACAGCGGTATGCCTGTTTGCCGCGCGGGGAATGCAACAGGCAAGGGGGGGTAGGCCTGTGGGGGTGTAGGGGTGGGGATGTGTGTATATATATGTGTGTGTGTGTGTGCGGTGAACGTGAAAGGCATATGTGGCTATGTCTGCTTAAAGGGGAAGAGACACACCCCTTTCTCTCTTTGCTGCAGATTTGTGGGGAACCACCAGCTGTACGCTCTGGACATGAACATCATGGTCGAGGTGAGTTCTTTCAGTATTTATGAAAGCTGTGTGCACGTGATGTGAACCCGTCAAAATCCAGGTGCTTCTGATAGTACAACAGCCAATAACTTTACGTTTGCATGAACTGGACCTGCTGTTGTCGAATAAGCAGCACCAGCCTCAAGCATTCCTGTAAGTGCAACGTAGCTCGTACGTGCACACATCCAGGTCTTGAGCGCTAACTCACTGCTAACGTAGCAGTAGTATGTTAGAAAAATGTGATGTGTTCTACGGGCAATTCAGACTAACATAAAACACCTTATGGACGTATTACACCATAATATCTATTCCCGTGATGAGTACCAGAGTGAGTACATTACACTTAGTGGACCATTGGCGTGACCTAGAATCCTTCATTTTCAAAAGGAAGTATGTGCTCATCAAGCATGCGTGTGTGTGTATGTACAACTTTATTTTCTACCCTCAACACTGGAGCTGCACTGGAGCTGCTGCTGCGTGGAACTGGTCTGATGCCAGTGTGACGCAGGACCAGTTTTGTGTGGCCAAGCACATCCTCACCCTTTTTATTGGGAAAATGGTACATATGCTTGTCTTTGCTTCCTTCCACACAGGGGTTGGTACTGAAACAAAACCGGCTGCTGCGTGGCCTAGCAAGCCCTAATTGCGTTCATTGAGAACATATAACACGCACATGCCTAATTTTGATCAACCCCACACAGGGGTTGATACTAGAACAGAGCCGGCTGCTGCGTGGCCTAGCGAACCCAAATGGCGTTCACTGAGGCCATTTCATTCAACACACGCGTGTCTGTATCTGATCAATTTCACACACACAGGAGCTAATGTTAAAGCAAAACCGGCTGCTGCGTGGCCTTGCTCATCCAATCTTGTTCAATGGAGGCACTCCCCCCCCTAGCGTGTGGGACGGCCAGAGGGATGACCAGCTGGCGTCTGAAGACCCAATGGAGCTGCTGGCAAAAAAGCAGAAAGACAAAGAGAAGAGGGAAAAGAAAGATGATGATGATAACTCGAGCACGTTTAAGGTGGGGGGGGCAACGAGTGGGAGATGTTGCCAGAAGGAAGATATCCAGAGGCATGGGGGCATGAAGTAACAGCAGGTCATATGATCTGCGGTTCTTCCTTAGACCTGTCCTTTGTCAGCTTTTAAGGTTCCTGAAAGTTCCCTATATGACTTCCCAGCCTGAAGGCATTGCCGTCATGTCGTGCTCTTGTAAGCTGTGTAGAAAGAGGCACACGCACAGTATGAAGTAGCGGGTGCCGCAAAGCTACTGGTAATATCCTTACCACTCCTCACTCTGCCTCTCAACTACACCACGCAGCACCATACAAGCTGCCTCTTACGTCCTACATTGTCGCCCCCTCTCTTCAGTGCTCTTTGACTGGTCAGCGATGCTCGCTCTATCGCCATTAGATCTAATGAGCGACCCCTACCCCCCTTTTCCTGCTTACACAGGCCCTGCAAAATACGTACCGCACTTTTGGTGCCGTGCCAGTCTCTCCCACTGCCTTTTTTCGGCTTCTAGCCTGTGGAGAAGCCGTGCTGTTGTATCCCGGTGGTGTGCGGGAAGGGCTAAAAAGACGGCACGAAAAGTAAGAGTCCAAAGAACGGAGTATGCATGAGTTTGGTCAGAAACAATTGCACTCACCGTGTGTGGCCGTATGCATGGCATTCCTTTTCCTTTATTAATGTGGAAAGCGGTATTCACTGCCTGCGTAGTGTTATCTTTTTTATCTATATACACGCCAACTTCCCAATACCGTTACTACCTCGTAGAGACATGCAAAGATGTGTTACTGCTAAACCGTCAGTACTAGGGCTTTAGGATAGAGGGAAGATGTGGGTTTGTGCTAGAAATGTGTACAGAGGACTAAGCTTGTTTGTACTGTGCTTTTGGCCTGAATATTAGTGATGTGTGTGCTGACGTGTCCTGGGTATGTTTCATTTTAGACTGAAGGTGCTCACAGGCTGTCCTTGCATGAGTGTTTGGTATCCACGTGCAATACGCTCCGTTGTGAAACGCACCTTGCTGTTTCAGACCATATCCAGGCAGGCAGGTACTATAATTGCTACCATTTGTGATCCCCTGGGGACGTTCACGCTGCTGATGTCATGTTGACAAATCGCAAATATGCATTGAGTGGGTGCACGTATGGATATGGATCAGCAGCCATGGCCTCGCCAACAAGTGCCCACTGCTACTGACCTAATATTCCACCTTTTGTGACAACCTTGATTGCTTTTCGTCGCTTACAGTTTCTTGCCTGTTAGGATGATGGGAGAGCCCACTGCTCCACTCCCGTCTCCGTGTTCTCCATTTAAATGCTGAACGGGCAGCAAAACCTCCGTTGCAGCTACCACACCTCTCCTCTACCACTCCTCCTCTTGTTCACCACATCTCTTTCATTCAGTTTTCATTCAGTGTGTACAGAGTTACTTAGATACAAGGGTGTTCTACCATCATTCATTCCGCAGCCTGCCACCGGTCATTCCACCAAAATATTCCATCGATCATTCCATCGATTATTCCATTGATCATTCCACAGCCTGCCACCGCTGTCACCCCCCCTGCCATGAGAGCAGCTTTCGCGCAACTTCCACTGCAAAATCCGCTGCATCCAGCCACTTCCACTGCATTGGTCCAACCATTCCCCTGCATTGGTCCAACCACTACGGCTTTGTCCATTCTATGTAGGTATGAGCTGTTTTGGCCAGCCCAGAGCGAGTTCATCCGCATGGCCGCTCGATTTGAAGCGATTGTTATACCAGTGTCCAGCATCGGGGTGGTGAGTTGAAAATTGTCCCGTTGATTTAGCAAAGGAGTGAAGCGTGTATTCCTTTACGTTTTGCCTTTTGTCGAGGATCGTACATGGTGTCGCAGCTTTAGCGATGAGGCACTGGCAATCCAAACCAAACATGTCGTCTTACTGTTGCTTTAGAACAATAAGGTGTTTGCTGCCACAATTTTGCAACAAGACATTGCTGCAGTGCCTTGGCCTGTGAAAAGCCGCCTTCACTGATGACCACAAAATACACAACACAGGAGGACAGCATTGGCATACTGCAGGATATGAACGAGCTCCCAAACAATCCCTTTTTAGGCCGCCAGGTGAGCTGAACAGCTACGCAAGTCTCATCTTGGTGCACTTAACTGAATTACAGGAAAGGCCAGACAAATATAGCTTTCAGCTTACTTTACTGTTGTTGGTGCTTGATGGGAATGAAGGTAGCTAACAGTAACAAAGGTTCATCACACCTCAAGCTCTTCAAGTGAGTGACACCTTTCTCTCTTTCAAATCGCATTCCCTCTCCTCTCCTCTCTATCTCTTACCATTCATTCTTAATTCTGGTATCAAGTGGCTAACCTGCACAAGCTCAAACGCTGGTGGCTTAAATTACGTAATTGCTCCCACACCTCCCCTCCTGAAGCTGAATGTGGGAAGACGGGAGATAGATCAAAATGCCAGCCCACCATTCAGTTCAACACTTGTAATATGGATTTCTTGCACTCACTGCAGGCTTTAGAACTAGCCAATGCCATTCCCCGTGCAAGAGACAATGAGGCTGGTGCGTTGATGCTACTAGCGTTTTACCATTTTGATTGTTTGCAGTTTTTTGTATCGAGTTGTTCCCGATTGAATAAAATGCATATGCATCTCTGCGACCATAAACCACGCCCAAGAGTTTCTGTTTTGTTTTGTCATGCCTGTTCTATTGTTGATGCTCCGCTGCAAAAAATTTAAGTCCAAGCTGTTTGATCAAAGTCTGTAGAGGCTTTGCTTCAGTGTTCATAGGGGGAGGCGGCAATGAAGAAAGGAATAGAAGGGGAAGGCTGGTCTTTATGAGGCTGAAGATTTCGAAATTTCCCAAAACTGAAGTTGAAGGAAGAGTTTTACTCAGCAGCATCCAAATGTCATTCAACTTGACCTTAGCATCTGCATAGACGGCAAGGTTTGGAAGGTTTTGTGCACACTTTCAGAAAGCAGCTATTGGGGTTGCCTCAGCCCCAGGGTTTGAGCCGATTCTCACAGGCTGCAAATTTTAGGAACCGGAAAAGACTCCATCAGTGGAGGTGGTAACATGTTCTGGTGCCTTCTTGTTCCTTACTTGATGTGCAGAGGGCGTGGACGAGACCTTTATCCCCCCTTTGATTGCCCCCAACGTGCCGGCACGCGTGTATTTCCGCTTCGGCAAGCCAGTGCAACTGACAAGGGAAATGAAGGACGACAGGGAAGCTGCAGACAAGGAGTATGCAGGGGTCAAGGCGAGTTGGCGCACTTTGCCTGCTACTTCTCGTTTAGAACTGCTCTGCAGTTACCACTGACAATGAATGGATGCAGGTCGTTGCTGATGTTGCATGCAGTTCACTGAATGCTGATGTTGTAAAGAGGAGGGGGGCAGGATGGTGCAATATACTTTTTGACCCAAAGAAATGGGGTACAGCATGGCTCACGCTGCACTATGCATGCAATGCAGGCTGCTGTGGATGACAACATCACATGGCTGCTGCGAAAGCGAGAGCAAGACCCTTACAGGTTAGTTATACTCGAGTCCGTGATCCCTTGCTTATTCCCTGCTAGGAATCTAGGCACATTGGGGGCTTTAAACATTCTACCTCGTTTCTATAAATGTTTCAGGGATTTTGTGCCACGCATGCTCTATGAGAACAACCCTTTCGGCCAACGCAAGCAAGCGCCAACATTCAGAGTGGACAAATAGACTTGATATGACGATATGATGTATGTGATGATGGATTTTTTTGAAGTTTTGCAATTCTGTATTCCTGGATGGTAGCTCATTCATATTTCTGGCTTTTGGTGCACACTTTTCAGGTTCTTTTAAAGTGAAGTCTTCTTTACAAAACCTTCGAATTATGTGTGTGTGTGTTTTAAGATTAATGATAAATTATTTTGCAACCGTAAATTATAATCTTTGTTTGAAAATCTGGAGTACATTTATTGAGATGGTAAGATTTCCTTTACAGCAAACCCATCAATGCCAGCACTTCAGGTTGGAATCTCCCCTCTTTAATTTTTGGCAATTTGTTAACTTCAGAACAAAAACAAACAAGTGAACATTTTGAAACAAACAATCAAAGTATGCAGAAGTTTGAAATTCACGTCAAGCATCGCTGTTTGGCAGCAGAGCATTGACAATGTCCACCATTCAAACTTATAATCCTAGCTAGAGCTCAGCCTACACAAACCGTTAGGCTCTCAGAATGATGACCCTCGTAGGACAGGAACAGCAAAGGCACCCAGAGGATGTCGCACCACACACAGTCAATCAGAACTAAGCACCAATCAATCAACCCTTGCAAGTTGCCGTTTGCTCACCCATCGTGCATACATCTCCTCAGCGCATATTATAGAGTCTGCTGTGACAGCTGCATCCAATAAGCTCTAGGAATAGCCTGCTGGCTCAAAGCTGGATCGAAGGGCTCCAAATGCGCTTGGGGGTACGGCTGTGTTATAACAAGCATGCATTATGAGGTTGTGAGACCTGAAGACATATTCATTACTTATAAAAAGTGTTTGTTCAAATGAGAGTTCAGTACTTGGAAGTATTTACCAGGAAAGCATTTGTCCCCACTAGCTAGGAAACGATTGAGGGTTGTGCTATGGAAACATCCATCGTTGACAAACCATAGCAACTGCTTGGACACTTGGCTTAGTACTTAGTACTAAGAGTGAAGCTCCAAAAGTCTCAAACCAGGTGTGCAACAACAAATTCACGTTGCTGCGTGTCAGTCAGGCAAGTGTGCAGCAGGATCAACAAGGTAACTGATTTTTTTAGGTATTTCATAGATAAGGGGGAGATAGCAAACTCCCTGCTACGCTGAAAAAAGAAGGAAAAGTGAAAGAAAAAGTGGCAGCAAGAGGGGCTGGAAAAGAGTGGAACACAGGGGGAGATCTTAGAGGAAAAACAAAGGTTAAGGCGGAAAAAGTTGGATCAAGGAAACCATAGGAAGCTGCGTGAGGAAGACTAGAGTGACAGAGCAAAACAGAGGGTCGACTGGAAAAACTGAGGCCTGGATACCTACACTACCCAAGGAGCATCCAGACATGAAGGCAGGAGAAACTGGGGGCCAGTAAGGATAAGAGCAAACTAAGCCATAGCGGCAACTGGTGCGCCAAAACAAGCTCCAACACTCTCCCTGCAAAAACAAACACCCCTCTAAAGCGCAAAACCTAGGCCTAGCTACACAGAACTCCTGCCATGCCGTCAAGGCATAAAACCCCTCACCTGCAGATGGGGGGGCTGGGACATCCATGCCCTTGTCCTTGCCTTCAACCTGTAAATTGTAGCAAGCAATGCCGCTCACGTTTGTGCATCACAGCAAGCAACTAGGGGTATTAAACATGCATTAAGCACCTGTCATAGGAATATTTTAAGCTTCCACTATCCCTAATAAGATCACTCCAAAGGAAATTCGTAATTTTCCATTATCTCACCTCAGGAGCAGTCCCTGGACGGAGAACATCTGAGGCCTTGAGCTTCCCCCCTTTAATGTTTGCCTTCATGCTGTCTGCAGGGAAAGTCGCTTTCCCGCCTTGCACCAACATACCCTGGCATGTTTGGAATGTGGGATCAGGAAGTTAAAAGCGTACCTGCCATTTTTCACCTACTTAAATAGGGTTTACTAGCCAAAGCTCCCAAAGAACATGAGATCAGTACAAGACATTTTAAATGACCAACTTAAATTAATAACCTACCCTGGGCAGGCTCTCGGCCAGGTCTGTCAAACTGCAAGCAGAGGAGGAGGAAAGAACCAAACTGGCTCTCGCTTTAAGGGGGTAAGGCACAGCTATTACCACTGTAAGGGGGTATAAAGCACAGCTATTACCAAGAACTGCCCAGCCTCTTCATAGTGCTGCTACTTTCTTGAAGCTGATACGGCAGCAGCCAATCAAATGTATGGAGCACCTCAACACAAGTTATGGCATGACAAGTGGTGCAATTTATGATGAACACAATTGCATTTAATATGCTGGCACAAGTGTGCTTTCCAGAAAACTTTGGAGCCTTCCACCCACATACACTTCTTACTTGCCTACTCCTCTTACATTCTAGAGGCAGACCAGATCCACTTTTATCAAGGCTTTGCTCCAGCAGTTTGGACACACTACATTTATCCTGTTACCGTAACCACATGTAAAACACACTTCACATCGCGCTACTCACTCAGCCACTCGCTCTTCCGAATCTTGTGGGTCCCTCTCGTGGAATCCTGGCAGGGGTCTTTTGGCAGGACCGAGGGCTACTAGAATGCCCTTGTACACAGAGGTAGAGCAGACATGGAGTAGATACGAAGCTTTGCTAATGCACTCTAATTGCAAATGCAGCGAAAGTGACGAGCAGATGGCATGATTTAATACATGTATAACAGGAAGAAGAAGAAAACAATGGAGAAATAATTATTGTTTACCCGTTCAATCTTGGTACCAAACTGTTATGCCAAACGTGCTGCCTGCCTTAAGCACAAGCTCTCAATTAATTAGCTTTTGGGGGCACAGCTTTACTTTAAACTGCCGTTAGGGCGCACTTTGAAGTACCTGCACAGTGTCCTTGAAAACCACAAGGGAAGCTGCGGCGTAAGACTTGAAAAACGCTGAGTCTCGGCACAGCTGGGACAGCTGCGCGCCAAAGAGGGAAACGCAAGGTCGTTTGCATTCCTTGACTACTCCGGCAAAGGCTTGTCTCCGGCAAAGGCTTGTTAGCTAGAGGAAGTCTCAAATGCTACCTTTCGCACCTGCTCAAAAACCATTTCTTCCTGGTCGTTGAAGCTGTCCGTCACCGCTGCAGAAAAAGAAGTACACATGCAGTTTGAAGTTAGTGTTTGTAGAGCTGTGTGCTGTAGACGTGTGTAGGTGCCTCACAACAGGATTCTAGGTTTTTTGTATTTTCATCATATGCAAATTTCCTAGCTAGCTGTAATAAGAGCAATTGTTCCCATCCCATGCCTGCAAAATTTGCAATTACAAATACAGCCATATGATGCCTCAATAATTTTGAATACAAGCTTCCCAATATAAGATAACAGCAAGCATGATCTTGTGTTGGGCAGGGGATTGTTAAGGAACAATTATACACTTCCAAGCAAGCGCCTATACCCTCGAGCTGCCGGTGCTGATTCAATGCGTCCCGAGCGAAGTCCTCCTCGTCTCTCTCACGCTGGAAATCATCCTTGTCTTCTCCTGCAGCTTTTTTGCGCTGCCGGCGTAGGATGTAGGATGTGAACATGTCTTCGTAGCTCATGCTGTCGTTGATGCCTGTGAGAGTGGAATTGCAGCAGCACAGTCAATTTGCCAGCTCTGCAAAAAAGCTCTTTCTTCCTTCTTCCTTCTTCCTTACACCCCCTCTGTTACCCAGCTAAGCACCTCAACTTTCCTGCATTACTTAAGCAGTCAACACTCAAACATGACCACAAGGCCCTGACCCTGAAACAATGATGGATCCTCATGGAGAAGGACAAAGAAAGGCACCCTGATTCCTCTCCCTCTTTGTTCTTACCTCCCATCCCCACATCCTTGCCTCCTCGCTCCTCAGAAGCTGCCATGCGCCGAAATGTCTTCATAAAGGAGGTGTGTCCCCTTAAATTGAAAGACATGGGGTCTAAGTGATAGTCTTGTCTTGACGCATGTAGTTCTGAGCAAATCTTAGGTAACAGATCCTGAGACAGTTATCTGTGACGTATGTGCTCAAGCTCCTTGAGTTCATGCGCGTAAAGATTTTGATCGAATTAGCAAAGGCGATCAAATCTCGGTCTTTTCATCCCACTACGTTGAGCAAACTATTAAAAAGCGACCAATAAAAAAATATGCCTACCTGCGGCGCCTGGCATCCACGTCCATGCGCAGCGACTCTAGTTTCTTCATGCGGCCTTTCACAACGTGCAGGGACTCAAGCCAGCGATCCTGCACACATGTTACAGACAATTAATATCACGCAACTCCACTGACAATGTGATATTTACAGCGTGATCTGTGGTTCGCTGCTGCAAACAATGGAAAACATGATTGCAGTGCACACACTAAAGCATGAGCACTCACAATGGGACGTGTGATGCCGTCAATGCGTGCACGCATGATGTCAATGGTGTCTTGAACCAGCTCTTCATCAAAGTCACCACCAACCCTGGCAGGCAGACGGTACTTGTTTGCAGATTTTTAATAATGAAAAATGAGGCAAAGCACATGTTTATTCTTCCCTGGAACTGTGCATTTCGGTGTTAGGACGCTTTGTGTCGACCAAAAACATACGCACGCAGTTGTAAAGCCAGCTTAAAAGTACCTTACATACTCATGCTAAGCACGGAATATGCGTCAGGAAGCTGCGCACCTATATGGGTGGGCCTGTGAGAGTTCACTCCGCAAAGGCTCACACATGGTCGTGCCCTCCACGGCCTCCCTGAGAACCAAGGGATCCACACCTTTGTTGGATTATTAAGGTGTGTAAGAAGATGCAGGCTCTGCTGCCTAGCTTTACAGACCACCAAGCTCCCTGCTGCGCATGCAAAACTGTGATCCTGAGTCTTCCATGCCCATTGGTATTGGTAAGGGCTGGGTTAATGGTGCAATTACATTTACCCTGAAAAGCATGCACCTCCTTTTAATTGAACTCACCACACCCGTGGCAGATTGACCTTGCCCGCTATTGGAAGGGCGGCCATGAATCCTTGCAAGCACGCATGTTGCAGAGGAGTAGTAGAAAAATGTTTTAAGGTAGCAAGGGTTTTTCTTCTTTAAATAAGGATTTAAAAACATTTTGCATTTCCTGGATATGTGCAATACATATGTGCAATACAGCGTGTTGACAGTCTTTGCGCTACAGAGGATTAATAGCAGAGTGCCACGGTAAAAATTCTTATTAAAGACAGGGTTCAAAACTGGTTTCATCTCCTGCAACGTGCAATGCATCATGACAAAGCCTTTGACAAATCCGAATAGGTTGTTGCAAGGAATTGAGACCTGCAAGCGCCTCTACATACCTGCAAGCGCTTTGTCGTACTTCAGCAGAATTGCCTTGTACTCTAGGAGGTGCCCGGAGAAATCTTCTGTCTCCTGCGATGGCGTTCAATCAGGAAAAACAGCGCGTTATTGCAGCACCGGATAAACTGAATAGTGCTCCACCCTGAGAAAATGTCAATGGAACAAAGGGCGTTGTCAGTGAAGATAAATACATGTATGTCCTTCAATATATGAGCCCAGTTCAATACATGATCACCTGTAGCCCCGTGCTACAGGATTTAATACTCCAATCATTGGGCGCGCGGGAGACTGGCAGCATTTCCATTACAGTTTCAAACCACTTCCAGCATCTAAGAACTGATTTCAAGGCATTTTGCCGTCATCATCACAACTTGATTGAAAGCCCAGATCGCGTGCTTACAAATGTCAATACCTGAAGCATTGCGGGGTTTCTTGTATTGGGTGTGGGCTTGAATGTCCGCTCTCCAACGTGGAGCCGTTGACGTGCCTGTTGTTGGAGGGTACGCGCACGGCGGCGAGTGAATCTTAAACCCTAGTTGCTATGCATTGCGTTCTCTGCGCTTTGCCCATAACCATACTGAACCTCTTCTAGCAGGCCTTGCAGTGTCATTTTGTACGGCTCAAAGGCTTCAAGAGCACGATGACAGGCGTGTGATGCACGGTGATCCTCTAGCTGGCGTTAAGGTAGTATTGTCGATTGTTTTAAAATGAAAGCATACTAATTGTGCGACAAAAAGGCGGAATTTGAATTCGGAATCAGTACATCTTAAAGATTTAATCTCTGCAGTCTGCTTATACGCGACGACGAGGATCCATGGCTGCGAAATCTAACAAACTTCCTGGGCTCGACTTCGGTAGCCTTTCCAAGCACTTGGACGCAGGTAGGCAGGCATGTCTGCTCTCTGTCCGTGTGGCATTACCTGCTGCATCATCCTGGCTCACCTGCTCAATCTGTCAAGCGTAGCGGACACAGCAGGACCCTTTCTCGTAGCTGCTAGGAGTTCCCGTAAACAACTGCTATAGAAGGGCCCAAATTTCAAGCTGCAAAACTTTTCGCCTTTTGTGTATTTGTTCATGTGCCAAGTGACCTTGCAGTCAAGTCTCACATCTCGTAGCTGCTAGGAGTTCACGTAAACAACTGCTTTAGCTAGCAGTTTGTTGCAGCAGAAGATGGACTACAAACCACATATCCATTTCCATGCAGCAGCGCTTCATTCAAACCTGTCCTTGTTCATCCATCCCTCACGCATCAGCCAGTTCTGAAACAAACGATGCTTCCCACGTAGCACAGCAAAGCACTCCAAGACAACACACTTTCACTAGCATACATGCTTATCGCACGCGTCCTGTGTGCAGAGGTGCTTATACTCCATCCTGCACTGCTACTTCTTGTCCTCGCAAAACAGTAGTGCTCATTAAACAACAAGAACACGCCAAGCTGCTACTACACTCTTTTAGGTGTTCTGGACTATGCAAACAACAATGATGACGAGGAGGAAAATGGAAGTGACGAGACATCGGCCATCGAGGGCATGCTTCAACAGATAATTGAGAAACGCAAGGAGGTAAGATCTTATCTAGAAAGGCCAGCAACACTTCCTGCCGTACGTACGACTGCCATATTTCTAGGTACAATGGTGTCTATTGTACATCAATGTTCTTTGTCACACGTTATGCCTGCCTAGTATTCTAAATGGGACTTCCTTTTCTTACCCCCACATCCCTGTATTCGCTCCCAGATTCACCCTAGCTGACAAGCGCAATCGTTGATCGTGGCTAGATTGAGCATTCCTTAAGGAGAAGCAGCATGCATCCTGCTGTTTACCTAACACACCACTCTGTCTCTCGCCAGGGAGAGGCTCAGAAGCAGGCTGCACTTCTTCAAGAAACGGCAAACCGCATTCGTACCTCGGCTGACTCATTGGAGGCTGTCATTGCCAAAGACGCAAAGGACTCTGCAAGCCATGCACGCCAATCGTTTCAAAAGGTCGGGACTTGTTGATTGCATTGCTAGATCAAAGGTATTGCTTGGTTTTTCAAAAGTACTTGTTTTATGCTTTCAGGCAATATTGGCCGTTTGATTGAATTTCCCTGCTGCGTGTGAAGAGCCCTACTCCTGTTGCTTTTATCATGAGCAGCAATCATAGATTTGTACTTAACAGGGATCAGTTTTAACTGACTCAAAGCCAGTTTTTGCAGTACAGCACATGCTACCGACTTGCTGTTTTCCTCAATTCCACTCTATTGCCGCTGCGCAGGTTGAGGCAGGCCTAGAAAAGATCAGCAAGCAGATCGCTCAGTGCTCAATCCAGTACCAACAGGTATGGCATCCCAATTCTTGTTTCGTTTGAAGCCTTGATATGTATGAGTGTTGCATTGATGAGGGCAGCCTGTGAGCATTTCTGTACATGAACTTACAAGGACTCCATCACTCCAAGCGACAGGTCTGGTGCGTTTCAGGCAAGTGCAGGAGGACAAGCATGATCGCCGGAATGCTAAACCAAAAACGAGAGTGTTTACATTTTGTTGGAGGCAGGCTGAAGGCCCAGGTTGTTTTTTCTTTTGCTTGTTGTAATGCAGGAAATGCACGATCTCTGGAAGGCATACAATGAGCAGTTTGAGCAGCTCAGTACCTGCCAGCAAGAAGTCAAGGTATTGCTCTTGAATTTATATAGCTATTCACAGCTTGATTACAGGTCGTCGGCATTCATTTGCCATTTCTATTATTATGTACTTGGTGCCACTCAGGTAGCCACAGAGAAGAAAAGGAGCAACAACAAAAGGAAGCTGACGGCGCTCACCAACGAATCAAACAAGGTGAGCAAATTGTGAGTTGCCTTTTGCATTTGCAAAGCGGAATATGCTACAGAATTTCCTGGGGATCTTGTTTACGAGATCATGCGCTATAAAACTCAATCAAGCTGTTTCTGCCGAGTGATGTGGCAAATTGTACGCTTATCAATTCGAGGTATTTTAATTTTCCTTAAATAAGGAGGGTTTAAATTCCAACCAGGTGTAACTGTCAAACCCTAAGGTTAATTCTGATAACATGTTTCCATTTATGATTGCACAGCAAATAGCTGACACGGAGGAACGCCTCACTAAGATCCGCATCAAGAGCACCAAATTGCCTGGTACGCAACTGTGTGGCCTCATCAATGCAGGTTTTGGTGTATGATTCCTTTTTTAAATTGAGCTTGGTGCACTTCTTCTGCAGCTGTGCCCCTGTGTGCCCCTTTAGCGTTGATGTCTTAGCGTTGTCAAAAGTCACAAACCTCGGCATGAATCGTACCAGAATGATTTTCATTCTATGCATATATGCACAGGTGTATTACAAATGCTGCAAGGTCTCATGGACTCGTCGGCTTGAGGAATAGAGAATGCTCTCTACTAGAAACCCTGAAGGAAGGATGGTTACTTAGAAGAGAATGTTCCTTGTGTTTTTTAAAACGTGCCGCTTGCATACCATACAGTTTAGCTTGCATTTACATGAGACCCCAAGATATGGCAGTTTTCCTAGTTTACATGTGGTCTCTAAAAACAGCCACAGCCGACCAGCCAGGCCTTTAAAAGGCCTAATCATTAGCATTATTTTATTATTTATTAATGCAATAGGTAATATAGATAAATATGATTCGTGGTTCCCCACGACTTCTCCCTGGAAAGGATCATCAAACTAGACACGTCGTCCACTCGTCAAATTGGAACACCAAGTCATTCAGGAGCTGTGGAATCCTTCGTAACAAAAAATGCAATTGGTTGGTTGAGCACAGCCCTCAGAGGTCTCCAGTATCCGCCAAAGCCGTGGACTCCCCAGCAGCAGTGAGTGTGGTTGTGCAACCCAGTGTGGTTGGGAAGTTTCTCCATTAGGGTTTGTTTGGGCGTGAACTTATGTAGTGGACGCGCACACATGCACACACACACAAACACGCACGCACGCACGCACACACACACACACGCACACACACACACACGCACGCACGCACGCACGCATGCACGCCCACGCACGCACGC